>ERZ795042.1786-NODE-1786-length-13152-cov-63.118653_pt1 | contig 13152 bp, 14 predicted proteins | sample MGYA00375126_ERZ795042 | MGnify/ENA primary metagenome ERZ795042 (study PRJEB30171, sample SAMN05518105) | compost metagenome | isolation source: Feedstock adapted compost from Newby Island compost facility, Milpitas, CA | place: USA:Newby Island compost...
AACGAACAACCAACGCCGCACGCTTCCCCCTCGCTTCCGCGACCGCTCTAGCTACGAACCCGATCACAGTCGACGAGAGCAGTGACGACATGGCACAGCATACCAGGTCCGGGGGTGTACGTACAACCCCTATTGCAGGGCTGAGCACGGATGCATTCTCCACTGATCGTGATAGCATGACAAGTACGGCATTGAGTAGGATGAAGCGGATAGTACGCTGCCGGTGCTGTGGAGAAAGCGAGTAGTAGCATGACGGAATTTCATGGAAAAGGCAAGGTTGCCGTCATCAAGACAAGGCCAGAGACGGTCTTAGGCGACATTGGCCGAGCCTTGCACCTGGTCGAATACGAATTGGCATTACCGAAGGACCGTGACACCGTCATCGTCATTACTACTCCCCTTGCGATGTGGTGCCCCGGAGGCGCAACAACGCCATGGCAACTTGAAGGACTTGTTCGACGACTGAAGGCTGATGGGTACAGTCGACTTTACATTCTCTGCCATCAGCCACTTGTTGGTAGCGTCCTGCAGGCCGAAGAAGCGAACAAGCTTCGCTATGTTATCGATAAATACCGCCTCTCGCACCTCGATTTACACGATCCTGAGGTTGAATGGGTAACCCACACCCCCTCGCGTCCGCTTAAAGTTGCCCCTCAACTCTTCCCCGATGGAATTAAGGTGCCGCGATTGCTTCTCGAGCGTAACATCATCCACTTACCAGCACTTTCAGCACATCCAGCAATGGCAATAGCTGGTGGCATGGTAAGCACAGCACAACTCTGGCTTGGACATGCCCATGCAGCAGCGCTCAGCCGTGTGCCAATCGCTGATGTCCTCGCAGACGCGGTTGCCCTGCAACAAGAACTCAGTGCAGGGAGTCTCACCGTTGTCGATGCCACACTGGTCGGACAAGGAAGCAGTTTTGCAAACACGCGATTGAAAGAATGGAGCCTTATCCTGGCAAGCACAGATCACGTCGCAGTGGACACTCTTGGAGCGGTTATCCTTGGATATCCTCCCCAGGAGATTCTTGCGCTACAACAAGCACAAGAGCGAGGACTTGGCATCAGCGACCTTGCGGCATTGAGCATTCTTGGGGAAAACCTGCTAGGGCCTGATTGGAACCTCCAGCCGGAAGACAAGTTCATCAACACGGTGACTGGCCGGAGACAGAAGGGGGCAGCTCAGCTCGCTTCACCCCAAGGCGTTGGAAAGCTCCTCACAACACTTAAGCTCCAGCTTTTCTGGCCATCTGTTGTGGGTCGGCAACTTGCTCGAACTGCCCTTGAGACACCATGGGGACAACTCTTCCAAAGCTACGATGACGGAAACGTCCGCATCCCAGAACGCATTCCCAAACCATTGCTTGGAATGCTCGGGGCCGCTGGACTTGGCGCATCGGTCTTTGCCCTTCGCCACTGGAGACGTGCGATAGAGTTACGCAGAGAAGGCTAAAACCATCGATCAGCTTCGCCATAGAGGAAGGCCAAGCAACGCCGCCCCAGCCTCAGCGCGCTGGTCATCGCAAGTAGTACAGACCAGTTTACCATCGGGCAGGCGCCATACCTGAATCACCTTACGAAAGCCCGCCCGAAGAATTCCATGTGCTGATGCCACGTTATTCGGACCATGGCCAATCCAAAAGCGTTTTCCTGTCTCTTCAAGACGCAGGATCGCTTGGAGCAAGCGTGGGTAGATTCCTTGCCCCCGCCATGATGGCATGGTCAGAAAATCCCAGAGGTATCGGTCATCAGGGGAGAGAGAAAACCGCAGTGCCAGCTCGCCAATTTCGGCCGTCCTTGTCGCCACCCAGCCAAACGCTGCGATCTGTCTCCCCATCCATGCCAGGTAGAGGCGATGCCCCTCTAACCAGCGCTTTCGCACTTCTCCTAGATCTTGGATCAGAACATGCTGCGCTCCAGCAAGTTCTGTACAGCGCTGCACGATTAAGCCGGGTAAAGGGGCAAGCATCGACAGTGGATCATCGCGCCACCATGCGTAGAGCGCCCCCATATCCTGACTACCAACTGGGAGCGCCGTACTCACGACACGATCCCCGCCTCAGTATTTGTCGCGACATGCGGATGCTGGGCATAGATGCCGCGATAGGCTGGTGGAAGCAACCGAGCAACATGCAGCATCATTTCATCAGCAACATCCTCGAGCGTCCGTCGCTGGCCTTGCGGCGTCATTGCACTAACGAAGAACGGTTGGCCAACGCGCACCGTTACACGTGGCCAGCCACGACCACGCACTCGCCCCTTTTTCCCGTTAAACGGCAAGACCTCAGTGCCAGTAATAGCCACAGGTAGGACTGGCACCTGTGCCCTAAGCGCCAAGAGCGCCGCGCCCGGATGCGGTTTGGTCAGGCCACCAGTGATCGAGCGTGTGCCCTCAGGAAAGATGCCGACAACCATGCCTTCACGAAGCAACTGCTCCGCCTGGCGCAATGCATTGCGATCAGCTTTGCCGCGATCAACCGGGAAAGCACCAGATTGGCGGACAAACCAACGGATAATCGGAATACTAAAGAGTTCTTTCTTCGCCATAAACAGCACCGGGCGTGGCAAGGCTGCAATGATCAGCACAGGATCAGCATTGTGTAGATGGTTCGCAACGACGAGGACAGGGCCGTATGGCGGTACATGCTCCAGTCCTTCGAGCCGAAAGCGAATGACTAGCCGCAGAAGTGGCACAATGAAGAAACGCGCCGTTTTAAAAATAGCCATCTTGAGCTTGCGGCGTGGCGAAAGACGCCAGGCTGGATCAAACGGTACGCGCTGCGTCTGCACAGCGAGCACGCTCCTTTGCTAACAGAAGGATTTGCTGCACAATGTCCTGAACCGATCGTCCATCAGTCTGAATAACGATGGCATCAGCAGCGCGCTGCATCGGTGCCGCGGCGCGTGAAGTGTCTCGCTGATCACGCTGCATGAGGTCGCGCTTCACCTCAGCCAATGTAACCCCTTCACCTCGCTGCTGAAGTTCGTGATACCGTCGCCGTACGCGCTCGTCAAGTGAGGCGTCGAGCCAGATCTTAAGCGTTGCCTCAGGCACCACAACAGTCCCGATATCCCGCCCAGCGATGACAACACGCTCAGCTGAGGCGGCAACCTCACGCTGCAGAGCTAAAAGCGCAGCACGAACACCTGGATAGGCAGCAACACGGGAGGCGGCTTCGCCGAGTTCTGGTGCGCGCACGAGCTCTGAGACATCCTGCCCGTTTACGACAATGCGCACAGCAAGCCCGTTGGATGTTTCTTCCCGGTGGAGTTCAAGCTGGAGCTGTTGTGCGAGTGAATTCAGGCGCGATTCATCGTCAAGCGATATCCCGTTTTGCTGCGCCGCCCAGGCCAACGCGCGATAGACAATGCCAGTATCGAACGGAAGCGCGTTAAGCTGGCGAGCTAGTTCAGCGAGAACGGTGCTTTTCCCCACTGCGGCCGGACCGTCGATTGCGATAACGATCCGGCATGGCCGCTGCTCCCTTAGCTGAGCGCTTTGCGCCATTACTTCTCCCCCGAGTCATTTCTGCCTGTCTTGGTCGAACGTTGGAACGCCGTAGTTCGTCTCCCACAATCTTCCGATCCAAGCCAACGACACGTGCCAGCGCCGCAACTTCGTCAGGTGTCAAGTCACGCCAGGCTCCGACCGGAAGAGTTCCAAGCGCGAGCGGACCAATCCGCGTGCGCTTCAACGCGAGTACCGGATAGCCCACCCGTTCAAACATGCGCCGAATAATGCGGTTACGTCCTTCATGAACGACAACTTCAAACACTGCACCTCGCGGCTCCGTCCGAAGCAACGACACGCGGCGCACCGCGACAGGACGCCCAGCAATACTCACACCGCGACGCAACAACTCAATTGTTTCCTCATCAGGAAATCCATCGACGAGCGCTTCGTACGCTTTCTCAAGCTCATATCTAGGATGGGTAATGCGATAGAGGAACTCGCCATCATTTGTGAGCAACAGCAAGCCGGAGGTATCACGATCAAGGCGCCCTACTGGTACAACCCGTTCTGGAACGTCAACAAGATCAAGCACTGTTTGCCGGCCACGCTCGTCAGCAGTTGTAGTAATATACCCAACCGGCTTGTGGAGCATGATATAGCGTGGGCGAACCACTGGCAGAGGGCGACCATCCACCCGAATATCCTGCCGTTCGGGATCGACTCGCACACCGAGTTCACGCACAATCTGGCCATCGACTGATACACGACCAGCCTGAATTAACGCTTCGGCCTTCCGTCGAGAAGCAATTCCTCGCGCTGCAAGGACGCGTTGAAGTCGCTGCATTCCTGTCATCTGCTCACCCATGGTTTGATCATCGTCATCGTGCGCATGCACTCACTCGGCAACATACGCACAGGCATTCTTCTGCAATCCTACCATGGTGCCTGCCGCAACTCTTGCTTCTTCTCCATAAGCGTGGCGTAGTATGATCCTCACTCGGATGCAACACTCCCATGGTGGGAGCAATGGTTTCTGAACGATAAGGCTTGAAGCAATGCAGATGAATACATACCTACCGGTGGCCGATGCAGCAACTGCAGCTGAAGTTCTCGGAATTCCAGAAGAGCAGCTCATTAAGCTGGACGCAAATGAGAATCCATACGGACCTTCTCCTCTCGTGCGTGAGGCACTTGCGCAACCCCTCCCCTATCATCTTTACCCAGATGCTATGCAACGCCGTGCCCGCGCTGCCTTGGCTGAATATACCGGTATCCCTGCCGAACAGATCATCCTCGGTAATGGCTCGGATGAACTCATCGACTTGCTCCTGCTTGCCCTCGTCAGGCCTGGCGATGACGTTCTTGTCCCGGTTCCCAGTTTTGGCGTCTATCTCTCGCGTCCACCGCTTTTTGGTGCTACAGTGCAAAGTGTTGCCCGTAACGAAGATTTTGACCTTGATATCCCAAAGATCCTGAATGCGATCCGTCCGACGACGCGCCTCATCTTCCTTGCGTCACCGAATAACCCCACCGGCAATCCTGTGACACGCCATCAGCTTGAGCAACTGCTGAAGACCGGCATTTTTGTGGTAGCTGACGAAGCGTACTATGAGTTTGCAGGGCAGACATTTGCCCCACTGCTTCAGGAATATGACAACCTTGGGATTCTACGAACGTTCAGCAAATGGGCAGGCCTGGCTGGACTCCGCATCGGCTATGGCCTCTTTCCACGCTGGCTTGCGGATCGACTCTGGGCAATCAAACAACCTTTTAACGTCAGCGTGCCTGCTTTGCGCGCAGTGGAAGCCGCACTTGCTGATCGCGCGACCCAGTTCCAGACCGTGATCCAGCTTCGTCTGGAACGCGGTCGGCTCTACCGCAAACTTCGCACCATTCCCTATCTGAAACCGTATCCTTCACTTGGCAACTTCATCCTTTGCCGCGTTACGGTTGGCGACGCGCATGCGGTGCATGCCTGGCTTGCCCGGCACGGCATCCTCGTTCGCAAGTATGATGATCCACTCTTGCGAGATTATCTCCGCATCAGTGTTGGGCTCCCCGAGCACACCGATCAGATTATTGCTGTGCTGCAATCCTATCAGCCGGAGGCACACAGATGACTGCGCTACGTCGTGGCGTGATACAGCGCGAAACTGCAGAAACGCGTGTCGCCGTTGAGGTACTTCTTGATGGACGCGGCGCGGCAACGGTCCAGACAGGCATCGGCGCACTTGACCATGTTCTGACTCTTTTCGCCAAGCATGGCCGCTTCGACCTTACTATCGAGGCAAAAGGCGACCTTCACATTGACGCACACCATACAACTGAAGATGTTGCAATCTGCCTTGGTCAGGCGTTCAAAGCAGCGCTCGGGGATCACCGTGGCATCGTTCGCATGGGCAATGCCGCAGTGCCGATGGATGAGGCGTTGGCCCATGTCGCTGTTGACTGCAGCGGTCGAGGCTATTTTGTCATGAGCTCACCTTTTGTTCCAGGAATGTTTGGCCTGCTGGACGCCGATCTCGTCCGGCACTTCCTGGAAAGCTTCGCCTACGAAGCCAGAATCAACGTCCATATCATCACGCTCTATGGCACGAACCTTCATCATCAAGTCGAAGCGGTATTCAAAGCCCTCGGGCGGGCACTCGACCAAGCAACGCAGCGTGATACCCGTATCCAAGATGCGGTGCCATCGACGAAAGGCTATATTGAAACAACATAGGCATTATTCGAGCGGGAGTCCCAGCGCTCGCCGCTGATGCCACATCAGCTCACGGATGCCGCGTTCGCCAAGATCAAGGAGCGACCCTAGTTGCTCACGACTGAACGGCAGCCCTTCGGCAGTGCCTTGAATTTCGACAAAGTGGCCGCTATCAGTCATAACTAAATTCATGTCGACTTCTGCAAGGCTATCTTCGGCATACTCCAGATCAAGCCGCAGCTCGCCGTGAACAATGCCGACACTAATAGCGGCAACTTGCCGGACGATCGGCAAGGCTGCGAGCACACCGTCACGGACAAGATACTGAAGCGCTTGGTATAACGCAACATAGCCGCCAGTGATAGCGGCAGTACGGGTTCCACCATCAGCCTGGATAACATCGCAATCGATAATGATCATGCGCTCGCCCAGAGCGGTAAGATCAACGGCAGCACGTAGGGCGCGGCCAATCAGTCGCTGGATCTCTGCTGTCCGCCCTCCGGGTCCCATGCGCTCGCGGCTAATGCGCTCCCGGCTACTCCGTGGGAGCATGCCATACTCGGCAGTAATCCACCCCCGTCCTGTGCCGACCAGGAAATTTGGCACACGCGCTTCAACTGTAGCCGCACAAAGGACGTGGGTGTTCCCCATCTTGATCAACGCTGAGCCTTCAGCATACGGCAAGTATCCAGCAATGATCTCGACGGGACGCAGTTCATCATTGCGACGCCCACCGGGACGACCGATAAGGGTGATTGGTTCCTCGCTCGTCACCGTTCCTCCTCCTGATCTCGACGCGGTTGGGCTTGCGCGCGTCGGGCAAGAATCTGAGCAAGCCGTTGTGCCAGGTGCTTTTCTGTTCCGCGGTCCGTTGGCTGATAGTAGCGACGGCCTTGCAGCCGTGGCGGAAGATACTCCTGGATTCCAATTGCATCAGGCTCATCGTGTGCATAGCGGTAATCCCGGCCATACCCAAGCTCGCGCATGAGCCGCGTTGGTGCATTGCGCAGATAGAGTGGCACCGGGTCGTTCGGCGCCTCGAGAACGTCCTGTTGCGCTGCAGTGTATGCGCGATAGAGCGCATTGCTTTTTGGAGCAAGTGCCAGGTACACCGCCACCTCAGCAAGGGCGAGTGCAGCCTCCGGTAATCCAACCATCTGGACAGCATGATAGGCGCCGACAGCGATGAGTAGCGCCGCAGGATCGGCAAGGCCAATATCCTCACTCGCCATACGAATGAGCCGGCGAGCAATGTACAGTGGATCGTCGCCGTTTTCAATCATGCGAGCGAGCCAGTAGAGCGCTGCATCGGGGTCAGAGCCACGGATCGATTTATGTAATGCTGAGATCGTATCGTAGTGCGCATCGCCCGCGCGGTCATAGACAGCAGCTCGCCGCATTGCTGCTTCACGTATATCCTGTGCGGTAATCGTCGAACCGGTTGCGCCAAGTGCGGCTAATTCCAGTGTATTGAGTGCAAAGCGTGCATCACCGTTGGCAAGACGGATGAGGAGGTCGCAGGCTTCTGGATCAAGCTGAAGCCCCAGGGAACCCAGACCACGATCAGGATCAGTCAACGCGCGCTGGATGATGGCACGCAGTGCATCATCGGACAGCGGTTCGAGTACGATCACACGGGCCCGTGAGAGCAAAGGCGCATTGACGGTGAAAGACGGATTTTCCGTCGTTGCTCCAATCAGGATAATTGACCCATCTTCAACATAGGGGAGAATCGCATCCTGCTGCGCGCGGTTCAGGCGATGAATCTCATCGATGAAGACGATCGTTCGCTGGCCATGCATTCCCAGTCGTTCACGAGCTTCAGCTGCCTCCCGCCGCAGGTCCGCCACACCCGCAGTAACTGCTGAAAGTGCGACAAAATGCGCGCGCGTCGTTCGCGCGATGATCCGAGCGAGTGTCGTCTTCCCGCTACCAGGAGGTCCCCACAGAATCAATGACCGGAGCTGATCGCGCTCAATCAGCCGACGTAAGAGAGCGCGTGGGCCTGTAAGATGGTCCTGTCCGACGAATTCCTCTAAGCTCTGGGGGCGCATCCGCTCTGCGAGTGGGGATTGTGTCCGAAGCAACTCGCGACGGCGCGCCTCGAAAAGATCCATCAACGATTACTCCTCGTCATCATCCCCGTCGGACGGAAACTCCTCACCACGGAGCTCAGCAATCTGAGCCCGAAGGGCAGCAATACGCTCCTCAAGTTCTGCAAGGCTGGTAATCCCTAATTCCAGCATCTCGTAGCGCAGATCCTCAAGCTCCTCGAGTTCAAGGGTAAGATCTTCGAGCTCTTCATCTTCCTGCATTGCGTTGCTCCTTCATATGCGCACCAACCAGTCAACGTAGAATTGCCCAAGTCAATATGCCAAAAGCAAGAAGGGCGACTCCACCATATTCCACCACGTCACGAACCTGGAGTGCGCGCTCCAGGTGTGCCAGGATGAGCCCTGTAATGAAGTAGAAGCAAACAAAGAGCACGGCGCCCCCAAGCCACCCCGTCGCTCGCCAATAGTTCAGTGCCCAGGTCGTTTCCCCTAATATTAATCCAGTTAGGATCGCATAGAGCAAACGACGCTCACGCGGATGGCTGACACCTTGCATTGCCAAGAATGAAAGCATGCTTGTCACAACAAGGATCGCGACTGCGGAATAGAGACTTCGCAACTTCTGCACATAAATCATCGCAAGAAGGATCAATGCCAAGAGATGGACAAAAAGGGTATGACCAACTTGGCCAAGTGATCGCTGCTGGACATTCTCAACGGCCAGCAGAAGGTGTGTCAGCGTATGCCAGACAAGAAGGAAAACGACGCCGAGCACTACCACCACCAGCGCTCGTATGCTCTCGGCATAAGCAGCCAATACGAGGGTCGCCGCCAAGATCGTCAGGACTGGCGCGATCCACGCGACGGACTCTTCATCTGATCCATGCTCGCCTCGTTGTCGTTGTTGCCATTGAGCAACCCCGCCAACGAGGACAAGACTAACCAACGCAACGAGCCAATAGAGGCGGCCGTACGGCGAAAGCACTGGGACTTCCCCGATGCGCGGTCCATCACGACGTGCCAAGATGCCGAGAATAGCAGTGACGAGTGTAGCCATCCCCCAAACAAGCGCGTGCCGAAGAACTCGGATGTTCCGCAGTAGCATGAGTTTTTCGCGCACCCGTTACTTCACCTTGTCCCGGCGTTGATCCTCGCCATATTCATTCGCTGTATGGTACACTCTGACATGCCAGCGCGAACATGGTGAAAGGAGCAATGGACAGAGCTGCCAGACATTTGGCGCTCCACTTTGCGAAAACACCCTCGAGGGTTAGTAGCCAGGAAAGGAGCGGTTCGATGAGACGCTTCTCGCTGTGGGATGTGGTGTACATCGTCTTACTCGTCCTCGCTATTCCTGCTGGTATCTTTCATCTCCTTTCGGGACGCTATGCGCAAGCTCTAATCGCCGCAGTGGCGATTGTGATTGGAGGCGTTGTCGTTGCCACGGGGTTACTCCGGCCCACTTTGGTCGCATCACCAACACCATCCTCCCAGCCAAGTCGCGCCCCACGAACTCCCGCGCTTGCTCCGGCGCGCGAACCCGAACGCCTTCCCAGCGGCCGCGTTCGTGACTGGCTCCCGCTAAGTATTCTGGCCGGTTTTGCTGGGACTGGTGGAGCCACGGTTGCGTTACTCATGAGCTACGGCTGGATTGTCCAGCCACTTGGAGCAAGTCTACCGCAAGGCACGATACTTCAGCGTTGGTTTGCACACTTGGCAGCCAACCTCCTCACCCAACGAGTATTTACAAGCCTCGCTGCCGCAATCATCCTCAACTTTGCCGCAGGAATTCTTTGGGCAGTCATCTACGCCGCCTGGTTTGAACCGCGGCTCAATGGCCCGGGCTGGCGCCGTGGGCTCATCTTTGCCCTTCTCCCGTGGCTTGCATCAATCGTGATCTTCTTCCCAGTGATGGGGGCAGGCATCTTTGGGGTCAAGCTTGGCGCTGGTCCGCTACCAGTAATCGGCAACCTCATTCTGCACCTTGTCTATGGCGCACTCATGGGCGAGGCATTCGTTGTCCAACAGACCTTGGCAGAAACACCAGAAGAGGAGGCCGCTGAAGAGCCAGTGTTAAATCGCGCTCAACGCATCATGGGATGGGCCATCGTGCCAGGATTCCTCGCTGGAGCACTGCTTGCCTTAGTTGGTAAAAGCCTGTTCTCTCCAAACACGAGTAGCAGCCTGGTTTTCATTCTTGGAGGGCTGCTTGGAAGCGCGCTCGGCGTCATGATTGGGTCATATGCTGGCCTTGGTGAGCCAGGCGATCTGGGCGAACGCGAGCGTTCGCCTGTCCAATAAAGGATCAACCATCGTGGCGACTAACCCTGAGTTACTGAGGCTGCAACTAACGCGAGGATGAGTGAGACCGCAGCTTCAGCTTCGCTTGGGATGAAGGGGGGATGGAGCGGCTGCAAGCCGTTACGTGTTGTCGCTAGCAGCCAGGCAAGCGCTTTCTTGGAGCGCGGGTAGTAAGCCGCACCAGCTCGCTCCATCTCCCAGGCATTGCGCTTGCCATGACCAGCAATCGGCTGATACATGATAATCGGCCGCCGTGCTAGCATGGCCTCGAGGCAGGTAATGCCACCAGCGTTCTGAACCAAGCAATCGGCCGCCGCCATGAACAGCGGAATCTGATCCGTCCATCCGTAGACGCGCACCAGCGGATGCTGTCTATAGCGGTTGCGCAAGGTACACTCCAACTGCCGGTTCGTACCACAGACAACCAGAACTCCTACTCCGAGTTCAACGAGATGAGCAACAATCCGCTCGATGTTTCCAATGCCCCATGCACCACCGATCACGAGGGCAAAGAACACGTCAGGGGGCAAGCCAAGCTGCTCACGAGCCGTGTCACGGTCCGGTAGCTCGGCAAAGGTATCACTTGCGAGTGGTTTCATAAGCCGCACAGTCTCACCAACTTCATCAAAGGCAGGTTGAGGCAAGAGCGAAAGCACGAGATGAAGGTCAACGCCTGGGGATACCCAAAGGCGATGGACACCAAAATCCGTGACAACAGCCGCACAGGGACGAGTAAGCCGGCCGCGCCGCCGAAGATACCCGAGCGCGGCAGTAACTAACGGGTACGTCGAAATAACAAGATCGGGTTCATGAGTCTCAATAAAGCGCAAGAGTCGTTCACCGCGAAAACGTCCATAGAACCAACGGACTGCTTGCGCCACAAATCGCCGATCGGAAAGCGCAAATTGCACTGTATAAGACAGAGGGAAATACTTGAGCTGGCGCGGATACATCCATTGAAAAAGACGGCAAAGGAGAGGGCTCATTGCTCGAAAGCCGTCTTGGATGGTGACACAGTGCCCGCGGGCACTCAGCTGCGCATGGAGAACCCGTGCGGCTGCATTATGCCCACCACCGATTGGGGCCGAGAGAATCAAGATACGATACCGCTGCTTCTCTTCAGAAACAGCCTCAGTTACTCTCCGCCACTCCCAGGTATGGACAGTCAACGGAGGTCGGCGCGTGCGACGGAACAACGGAAGGAAACGGCTGGGGCGTGAAACTGGGGCATCTGACGGCATCGGCATTGTGCTCACGCTCCTTTAATGTCCCACCTGCAGACCACGCCCACCGACATTCGATCGTGGTGCCTCCCCACCTTCAGGCACTCTCGTGCTGATTGTACTGTGATTCACTCCACATTTGGGGAACAAGATCCATTTTGGTTAAGAGAGCAACGCACGTTCGATCTCGGCAGGATCAATCGCCCCATGCCGCATGACCGTTATTCCCGTTGGGGTCAAGGCAATCACCGTTGATGGAACACCTCCCGGGCATGTGCCACCATCGACAATAAGCTCCACCTGATTGCCTAATGCCTCAAAGGCCTCCTCAGCTGTGCGCGCTTCACGCTCACCTGACCGGTTTGCGCTCGTCACAGCAAGTGCACCGCCTAAGGCGCGGATGATTGCAAGCGCGACTGGATGATCTGGCATCCGCACGCCAACTGCACCAGTATCACGCACGACTTCTGGCGGTAGCCACGGTTGAGCTGGCACAACAATGGTCAATGCGCCAGGCCAAAATTGGGCGGCCAGTTTCCGCACTCGCTCGTCGATCGTCGCAGCGAGTCGCTCAAGCTGGTCAAGGGAAGCGATCAAGACGGGAATTGGTCGGTCAAGTGGCCTCCCTTTCGCAACATAAAGGCGCGCTACCGCATCAGGTCGTTCAACAGCAGCAGCAACGCCATAGACGGTATCCGTCGGAAAGACAATTAAGCCGCCATTCAGCAGGACCTCACGTGCACGCACAAGCATCTGGGGATCATCGGCACGAATGATTTCTGCTGTCACAGCCTCTCTTATCCTCCCAACTCAGCTTTCACCTGCTCAGCCAACGCCCGCGTCATCCCGGGAACGTTGGCGATCTCCTCGACACTCGCCTGTCTAATGCCTTCCACAGAGCCGAACTCGCGCAACAGCGCCCGGCGGCGACGCGGGCCAATGCCAGGAATTTCATCAAGGACCGAGGCAATTGTCGACTTCGCCCGGCGCTTGCGGTGGAACGTGATGGCAAAGCGATGTGCCTCGTCGCGAATACGCTGGACAAGATAGAGTGCCTGCGAATCGCGTGGTAAGAGAATTGGGTCAGGGCGATCGGGCAAAAAGAGCTCCTCATGTTCCTTGGCCAATGCCGCTATCGCCAAATTAAGCCCTAATTCTCTGAGCACTTCACACGCTGCATTTAGTTGCCCTTTGCCACCATCCACAATGATTAAATCAGGTAGTGACCGCCACGATTCTGTCTGCTCTTCATTAAGCGCGCGTCGATAACGACGGCGAATTGCTTCTTGCAGCATGGCAAAGTCGTTTGGTCCCTCGACGCTCTTAATCTGGAACCGCCGATAGTCACTCTTCTTCGGTTTTGCTTGCTCAAAGACCACCATACTGGCAACAGCGTTCGTTCCGTGCAAGTTTGACA
>ERZ795042.1793-NODE-1793-length-13111-cov-5.659773_pt1 | contig 13111 bp, 10 predicted proteins | sample MGYA00375126_ERZ795042 | MGnify/ENA primary metagenome ERZ795042 (study PRJEB30171, sample SAMN05518105) | compost metagenome | isolation source: Feedstock adapted compost from Newby Island compost facility, Milpitas, CA | place: USA:Newby Island compost...
CTTGCAAAGCAGTGTCAGCCACCGGCGCCGGCCGTCACGGTCGAGGACGGGGAGGTCGAAGCGATCTGGCGCGATCTCGGGAAGCGCTGGCTAATCCTCGACCAGTATTTCAAGCCATACGCGGTATGCCGCTGGGCGCAACCGGCGATCACCGGCGCGCTCGCGCTCCATCGCAATCACCAGATTCCACTCGACCAAATCACGGAGATCGAGGTCTCCACCTTTCACGCGGCAACCCGGCTTGCCTCTCGCCACCCGGCGACGACCGAAGAAGCACAATACAGCCTGCCCTTCCCGGTAGCGGCGGCTCTGGTGCGCGGCCGCCTCGGACTCCCCGAGCTCAGCGGCGCTGGACTCGCTGACCGAGAAGTGCTGCGACTGGCGGAGCAAGTCACGCTTATCGAAGACCCGGACCTCACCGCCCGCTTCCCAGCGGAGCGGGTAGCGCGCGTGCGGATCACGCTCACCGACGGGCGTGTCTTCGACTCGGGCGAGTGCCAGGCGCCGTGGGACTGCGCGGAGCCGCCGACCGACGACGAACTCCAGGAGAAATTTCGCCGCCTGGCGTGCGAGAGCCCTGCCGCGGCGCGGGGCGAGGAGCTACTGACGACCACCTGGCGCACGGACGATCTGCCTGACGCGCGCACCCTCCTCGATCTGCTGGCCGCGCCGATCGCGTGACAACAAGAGCCGATGCGATGATCCGTAGTGAGATGGTCGCCACGAGAACCGAGGTCGTGTCCGAGCGCGGCGTCGTCGCTGGCGGCCACATGGCCGAAGCCGAAGCTGGGGTCCGGATGCTCGCGGCGGGCGGGAATGCGATCGACGCCATCGTCGCCGCGGCGTTCACCGGGTTCGTGGTCGAGCCGGACAACTGTGGCGTCGGTGGCTACGGCCGGCTGGCGCTCTTTCTCGCGGAGCAGCAGGAGTTCGTCACCATCGACCATTACGTGCGGGCGCCGCGGCGGGCGACACCGACTATGTTCGAGGTCGACCCGGACCAGCCGGAGACCTACTACGGCTGGCCGCAGGTGAAGGGCCGGCGCAACGACTGGGGCGCCTTGGCGCCGGCGGTGCCAGGCGCGGTGGCCGGTCTGTGCGCTGCCCACGAACGGTTTGGCCGGCTGCCATTGGAGCAAGTGCTGGAGCCGGCCATCGAGGCAGCATCCGCGGGCGTGCCGGTGACGTGGAACCTCCAGCTCGCGATCGCTGGCCGGCTGGAAGAGATCTGGGCGATGCCGGAAGCGGCGGCCCGGCTGCTGCGCAATGGCAACATACCGAAGGCGGCAAGCCCCTTCGCCGTGGGCGACCGGCTCGACTTCTCTGACCTGGCCGAGACATTGCGCCGAATCGCGCGGGAGGGCGCAGCCGGCTTCTATACCGGCCCGGTGGCGCAGGCGATCGAGCGAGCAATGACCGAGCAAGGCGGGATCCTGACCGCCGCCGATCTGGAAAGCTACCGCCCGAAGATCATTCGGGAGCGACCGGCAACCTACCAGGGCGTCGCGTACATCACGGCCAACGATCAGGTTGGCTACGAGGCCCTGAACATCCTCGACTGCTTCGACCTCGCGCGGTACGGTCCGGAGAGCGCTGAATTCCGTCACATCATGTCCGAGGCGCTCGGCCGCGCGTTCACAGACAACATGACCCACTACGGTGATCCGGACTTCGTTCGCAGTCCGGTCGCCGGCCTAGCCAGCCGCGACTTTGCCGCCGAGCGAGCGGCCAGCATCCGGCTCGATACCGCATCGCCGCGGCCGATCGTCGCCGGGAATCCCTGGCCCTACAACGGAGATGAAGCAGCAGCCGAAGGCACGCCAGCCCTATCAGCCGCGGGAATCGGTGGCACCAGCCAGATGGCAGCCGTCGACGCCGAAGGCAATCTAGCGACGCTGATCACCAGCCTAACCGGTCCGTTCGGCTCCCTCGTCCTCGTCCCCGGCACGGGGATCTTCCTCAACAACGCGATGCGGAACTTCGATCCCCGGCCGGACCGCGCCAATGCCATCGCTCCTGGCAAGATGCCCATCTTCGCCGCTCCGAGCATCGTCGCGGCGCGGGACGGCCGCGCCCTCTTCGGTGCCTGCGGCTCCGGCGGCTACCGGATCGCGAGCGGCGTGCTGCACACGATGGTGAACGTGCTCACCTTCGGTATGGGCCTGCAAGCCGCGATTGATGCGCCGCGCGTCCACTGCCAGGGGCATGAGACCTTCGTCGATGCGCGGATCCCGACCGCGATTCAGGAGCGACTGCGCGACCTCGGACACATCCTGGTCGTGCAAGAGGAGAGCCCAGGGGCAACCAACTTCGGACGCGTCAACGGCATCTGGATCGACCCGCGGACGGGGCTGCGTCACGCCGGCTCTGGCCCGGCATGGACTTCCGCCGCCGCCGGTCTCTGACCCTCGATCCCGCGACCGCGCGGTCACACCGCACGGACAGAGTCGCCAATTCCAGGCGCCCCTCACCCCAAAGCCAGAGTATTCGCGGGGTATTAGTCTGTCGTGGTGACGGGAGGCCACTTCGGAGCCGGCGGCGGCAGTACGAGCCCTTCGCGCGCCATCGCGTCCTCGCAAAGCGCCTCAGCCTTGGGATCGCGCGACGGGATCGGTGCGAGCCGGCGCACCATCGCCCCACCGGGCGTGTAGTACTGGATATAAGTCAGCCCCGTGAGAACCTGGGCCATCTCTCCCTTGTAGGCCCAGTCGGCCTCCAGGCGCGAGCCATCGACGATCAGCCATAGCGACGGCGACGTGAGCATCGCGTGGCACAACTGGCCCGTGCTGACGATCGAGCGCACGCCGGTCCAGTAGTCCACGTACTCCCCGTCGGCGGTCAAGCGCGTGTAGCGCTGGGCGCGCTCCCGATTGAGCGGGCTAGAGACAAAGATGAGGTCGTCCCGGCTGCCGAGCGCCAGGTAGGCCGGCGGCGGAATCGCGACGAAGACCGGCTCGCCCGGCTTGTGTCGCGCGGCGACGTACTCGGAAACCACCAGGTAATCGCTCCCGATCACTGGCCGCGTCCGGAGATTGTTGAGACCGCTCAGCTCATGAACGAGGATGAGCGCGACCAGCGCCACGGCAGCGATCGCGAGGACACGCGCTTGGACGGGTGAGCGACGCGCCCGCCGGGGCGCAACCGGGCGCGTACGGAGCTGGGATCTACGGAGACGCGCTCGGCCAGCGGGAGCCGGTGTGGCTGGGGCGCCAGAAGCCGTTGCAGACATGGCAGCGATTATAGGCCGGAAGGACGGCGAGCCGTCCACCGGCTGAGGAACCAAGCGAGGACGAGCACCGGCAGCAGCACCAGCGCCGCGGCCGTGATCCACAGCCCGAGCTGCAGCGAGAGCGGCTCGTAGCGCAGCTCGACGACATGCTCGCCAGCGGGCAACGGCACCGCGCGGAGAACGTGATTGGCGACATAGAGCGGCACCTTGCGGCCATCCACGTAAGCTTTCCAGCCAGAATCGTAGACCTCGCTCAGCACCAGCAGTCCCGCCGCATCCGTCCGCGTGGTCAGCCGAATGACGTCGTCCTCGTAATGTGTAATCGTCGCCTCGTCGGCGTCCGGATCGGACGCTTCGGCGAGCGCGGGCACGTCGGTCTCGAGTAGCGCCGTCTCGAGCGGATCGACCGCTCCGCTGGCCAGCAAATCAAGCGCCTCTCCCTGCTCGACGGTGAAGGCATCGTGGACGATCCAAGCCCGGGGGAGAGCGGTGTCATCGCGCAGGACACGAATCTGATCGTTGCGGAAGACCTCGGTCGTCCGATTGAGGAGGTAAAGCAGGTCAGGACGCGGTCGCCCGGGCTCCAGATCATTCGGGATGATGATGTAGCGAGCATTGAGCAGGCTCAACAACGGCGAGCGGATGCCGGGCGGGTGGATATTGGCGTCGTGGTAGTCCTGCTCCAACCCGTTGAGAGCGCGAATGAACTCGACGTAGCGCTTCAGCTGAATCGGGTTGTAGCCCTGGATATCTTGCAGCCCCAGGCGCATGGCGCGGGCGCTGACCAGCAGCGCCTGAATCCGCGGATCGAGGCGGCGGCCATGGTACGTCAGACCGTCCCGCTCCGCCGTCCGCAGCCCGATCGGGTCATACCCGAAGTAGCGGAACGGCCCCTCCTCCGCGAAGCGCTGCTGCAGGAACTCCCCGGCGCCGCCCGGGTCCTCCTTGCTGGCGACGACCTCGATGCCACGCTGGATTGAGGCGCTGGTCTCCGTTCCGAGCCGAGCGACGATCTCACGGCCAGTCGGATCCCAGAGGATCAGGAGGAGCAACAGAACCGGCAGCGCCGGCGTGAGGTGGGTTGCCCAACGGAATCGCTCCCGCACCGACGGCATGCCAGCGATGGCGGCGACGGCAAGGATAACGCTGACCGCGACGATGACGACGATCGTCTCGTCGTTGATCTCACCACCCTCGCGCCGGAGCGCCCCGATCAGCGCGACGAGCGCCGCCGTGGGAAGCAGCGCCGCCACCATCGCCCACCGCCGGCGCGACCACTTGGGCAGCGTGGCGACCGTTGCGCCGGCGAGGATCGCCGGACCAACCCAGAGGAGGCCGATGACACGGTACGCGGCGTGCTCGTGGAGCGATTGGTAGCGCGGGAGCAAGTAGAAGAGCCGATGGAGCGGCGTCGGCTCGAGCGTCAACGTCAGGATGACGACGGTGTAAACCGCGAAGTAGGGCACGGCATGGCGAGCGCGAGCGACGAGCGGTGCGAGCAGCGCCAGAGCCAGCGTCGCGCCGCCGACATAGAACTTGAGCGTGCTCTGGTCCGTGCTCAAGATGCGGTCGAGCATCCCGAGGAGCGGCCACGGGCGAGTACCATCCGACAGCTCCTCGTAGGTGCCGCCAGCGAGATTCGACGCCGCGTTGACCTCGAGCCGGATCAGCACCCCCGCCGCGCCGAGCGCGAAGCCAAGGAAGAAGACGCCGGCGCCGTGGATGATCATCGCCACGAGGCGCTCGCGCAGAGTGGCAGACCTGTCCGGCGGCTGGATCAGCGTGCGGTAAGCCACGTAGCTCGCGACGACGAGCATCCCGTTGTACGCGCCCTGCCCGATCCAGCCAGCCAGCATCTGACTGATCGCCAGGCCAGCCAACCACCAGGAGAGCGCCCGCCCGCTCCACGTCCGCGCCCGCAGCGCCAGCTCGACGCCGAGCATCGCCAGCGGGATCCAGGGAGCGATCTGCGCCATGATGGTGCAGCAGCGGCTGTTATGGACGACGTAGGGGCCGAACTCGAATGCCGACGCGGCGACGAGACTCGGCAGGACCGGCATGCCCAGGACACGCGCCAAGCCGTAGGTCGCCAACCCACCGATGATGAGGTGAACCACGGCGTACGCCTTCATGGCGGCGACGGCGGGGAGAAACGTGAAGCAGAGCATGGCCGGGAGGTACGCCCAGCCAGACTGTGGATCGCCGGCGAAAGGCGTCCCGCTGAAGACATGGGGATTCCAGCCGGGGATATCGAACTGGCGCAGATGCTCGCCGAGATGGGCGTACCAGGTGAGATAGAACGTCAGCAGATCGACCCGAGAGACCCAACTGGCCACTCGGATCAGGTCCCAGGAAACGACCGCCGTCAGGGCGAGGAGGATCGCGATCGCAACAAGATCGCCGCGAAGATCCGTCCGCCAGCCGATTCTCGCCGCCATCGTTGCCGGCCAAGAGGAAACGCTGACGTGTTGATTGGTCGTCGAAGGTTGTGCAACGGCCAAGATCGGACCGGTAGGCGTTACAAGCCTGATACGGGCCGAGCACCATCGCGTGCCCGGCGAGCGCTGTGCTCTTCGGACGCTCTGGAGATGTGCCAGGCGACGCCGCACATCGTCGCGGGGTTCGAGTATAGCAACTCCCCGTGCCTGGGGGAGCGAACGCCGACCCGGCGCCGCCACGCCGAGCGGACGAACGGCGCCACAACCGCCCTACATCTCATCTGGCGGCTGCTGGTGCTCCCGAATGATCTCCTCGGCCTCATCGAGCGCGGCCTGCTTGGCTCGCTCGGCCGCCAAGTCTTCCGGCAGGCCGCGTCCTCGCCGGACGATCGCGCGCACCACTTCGGCCGCCGCTGGATCGAGCTCCAGATGACAAGCTTCGTCTCCCCAAGCACTCGGGACGCGCTCCAACAACTCCGCGATCCGCTCTCGCAGTCCCGCTGGCGCCGAATCCTGGTACGTCGCGTCGAGCTCTCGCGCGACGGCGCTCCATTCCGACCGCCGCAAGGTGACGCTATCCATACGGGCATTCCCTCCGCAGAGATCGCGGGGCACGGTCAATTTGCACGCCGCGACTGCCCGGCGTGTGTCGTGTGGTATACTGCATCGAGATCAAGCGTTTCCTTCGCGTACGCGATCGCAGGGTGCGCCCGGCATACCGACCTCGCCATGGTTGGGCGCATCGCCAGTATCTCGTTCCGCTGGAGCCGTTTGACTCAGGTTTCTTTTTTTCGTATCGCGTCGAACCGATCGACGCAGAGGGCTTCAGCGGAATGAGCGACCGCACGATTGTGTGCCGCGATTGCGGCGAGACGTTTTCCTTTACTTCCGGCGAGCAGGCGTACTATCAGGAGCGCGGGTTCTCGGAGCCGCAGCGCTGCCCGAGCTGCCGTGCTGCTCGTAAGGCGCAGCGTGCCGCGGATGGCTACGGCAATGGTGGCTACTCCAGCGGCGGATACTCCCGTGGGGGCGGCTACAGCAGCGGCCCGCGCGAGATGTTCCCGGCTGTTTGCTCGTCCTGCGGCGTGGAGACGGAAGTTCCCTTCCAGCCGCGGAGCGACAAGCCGGTCTACTGCCGCGACTGCTATCAGCAGCAGCGCTCGTCCAGCAACCGCTACGCGCGGTACTAGTCGAGAAGCGGCGAGATCTAACGACCTCGCCGCCCCGTCCAACCGAATCCTATCCGGATGTGAGCCGGTCGCCGTTGCGGCCGGCTTGCTCGTTTCTCGGAATGCTTCGCCTTCCCGAGAATGAGAGTCTTGCCCTCGGAGTCTAGAACGAGCCACCCCGCCAACGAACGCAAGGCGCGACGCACTTGATGACGAATTCGCGGAATGCGTCACTCCTGCCGACTTCTTGGCTATCCAGCTACATTCCAATCTGGTGAATACTTCGCTAGGATGAGGGAAACATTTGATAGCCGGCAGCGATTCAGCCAAGCGCGTCGAGCCACGCACCAGCTCACCATCGTGTTCCCGCCGAAAGACAGTGCAGGAGGCCGACGGCCTTTGGTGAGGTGATCACCGCGCCGCGACGGGAGACGCGAGGCCGAGCGACGCGGAGGATACGCTCATGAAGTGGATCCGGCGGCACCCCATCGCATCAATCTTCATTGCGATCATTCTCGGTCTCTACATCCTTGTCGTCGCGCTCAGCGATACCCCGGGTACGGCGTCGCTCGCCGGGGCGGTGCTCTTCATCCCGCTGGTAGCCTTCACGTTGCTCCTGACTTGGATTTGGGCAAAGCTGCGCCGGAAACCCGAGACTTCGGAACGCTCGGGCGCGACCGTGATCGCTTCGGCGGCGACAGCGCCCTCGCCACCGCCCGCCCCCGGCCCGGTGATCGCACCAATACAGCCCGCCGCTGCTCCGCCGGTTCAGCAGGAGGCGGTCTGGCGCCCCGTCCTTGCCCCCACCCTCGGCGATTTGCTGATGCTCGAGCCAGCACAGTTCGAGGACCTGACGGCACGCGTGTTGACGGCGATCGGCTTTCGAGATGTCAAGCGAGTCGGGGGAGCGGGCGATCTCGGCGCCGATCTCACTTGTCGAGATCTGCAGGGACGCTTGACCATCGTTCAGTGCAAGCGATTCGCGCCGGGCTCAACGGTCGGCACGCCCGTGGTCCAGACGATCATCGGGATGCAAGTCGCGCATCACCAGGCCGAACGCTCCATCGTGGTCACAACCTCGACCTTCACCGTGCCGGCTATCGAGCTGGCGCAACGTCACGGCGTCGCCCTCATCGACGGCGACAGCCTGCGCTTGCTCATCCATCTCACCGGGGTGCCGGTCGCGCCCCCGACGCAGCGCACGCACATCTACTGTCGGCAGTGCGGTACTCAGAATTCTGTCAATGAGCGGTTCTGTGCCGCGTGCGGAGCGCCGCTCGGCCGCCTCTCAACGACATCGCAATCCTGACGAAAGTCAGAGAGCGAACACCCCCTCTTAGAAAGAGCCGCGGCGGCCGGGGCGTGTATCCTCCCGACCACCGCGACCTCCTCAGAGAGAAATCACAGATGACAAAGGTATTCAGCGCGCCAGGGCCGACCTAGCCCAGCGCCGCCTTCACCCGCTCCGGCGTGAACGGCACCGTACGCAGCCGCGCGCCTGTGGCATCGAAGATCGCGTTGCCAATCGCGGCGGCGATGTTGCAATGCGCCGGCTCGCCAGCACCGAGCGGCGGCAGCTCCGGCCGGTCGATCAGCGCCACCTCGACGGTCGGCACCTCGGGGAAGGTCAGGATCGGATAGCTCTCCCAGTCGAGGCTGGTCAGCCCTTCGGCGTTCCAGGTGATTTCCTCCTTTAGCGCTCGGCTGACGCCCTGGATCACGTTCCCCTCGATCTGGTTGGTCAGCCCGTCCGGATTGATAATCCGCCCGCAATCGTGCGCCACGACGACGCGGTCCACCCGGACCCGCCCGGTGGAACGGTCGACCTCCACCTCGGCCACGACCGCGACATAGGTGAACTCCGACTCATACCGTGAGAACGCGACGCCACGCCCCCTGGCGACCGAGCCGTTCGACGCGGCTCCGGCCGGGCGCGTATCCCACCCAGACGCCTCGGCGACCTTCTTGACCACATCAATCGCGCGCGGGTCCGTCAGGTAGCGCAGGCGAAACTCGATCGGATCCGCTCCCGCTGCGGCCGCCAGCTCATCGAGGAAGCACTCCACAGCCGTCGTGTTGGCCATTCCGCCCAGGCTGCGCAGCGCGGACTGCCGCAGCACGGTCGAGTCGAGCCACCGTGTGATGATGCGGTTGTTCGGGAAGGCATAGAGATGGAGCGCGTTTCGGTTTCCGCCGCCGTGGCGGATCGGCGGCTCTGGCGCGGGCGGATCGATGAGCTGCCCAGCCAGCAGATTCCCAGCCTGCCCGCCCGGACGCGTGGAATGCCCCGGCGTGAGCACGGTGTAATCCCAGGCGACCACATTGCCGGACTCATCCAGCCCGCCGCGCAGGTCGATCACCATCGCCGGGCCCTTCGGCTCGTAGGCGAACTCGTCCTCGCGCATCCACTGGACGCGGACAGGGCGACCGACCGCCTGCGAGAGCAGCGCCGCATCGGCGGCCACATCGTCGAACCCGTTGTGCCCGTAGCACCCGGCCCCTTCGACATGGATGACCCGGACCGTCTCTTCGTCCCGGCCGAGCAGTTGCGCGATCGCCCCTCGCAGCGGGTACACGCCCTGCGTGCTCGACCAGATCTGCACCGAATCCGGGCGCACATCAGCGACCGCGCACGACGGTCCCATCGAGGCATGAGCCTGGAACGGCCAGAGATAGGTGGCTTCCAGCGTCCGCGCGGCGCTCGCCAGCGCGGTCTCGACATCGCCGGCGTCGGCGACTGTCTCCTCTTCGCTCACCGGGAGAGTGCGCAGGTACTCGTACAGATTCTCGTGCTCGGGCAGCGTCTCGGTCAGCCGCCAGGTGACCTTTAGCTTGCGAGCGGCCTCGATCGCCTGCTCCTCGCGCTCGGCGACCACGCCGATGAAGTTGCCGTTCCGCACCACCTGGACCAGACCTGGCACATCGGCGACCGAGCTCTCATCCACGCTCTCCACAACCGCGCCCACGCCAGTGAAGGTGCGCAGCGGCGGCCGCACGATGCGACCGTGGAGCATGCCGTCGATCCGGACATCCTGCACGTAGCTCGGCTGCCCGGTGACCTTCGGCGGAATGTCGACCCGCGCGAACGACTTCCCGACGATCGTATAGTCCTTCGGATCCTTGAGCGGAGCCGTGCCGCTCACCCCGCCGTCCTCACCAACCGTGAACGAGCGATCGAAGCCAGAGCCGGCAAGCTCGCCGTAGGACACCGACTTGCTTGCATCGTTCACGACGCTGACGACGCCATCGCGCACGGTTAGCCGCGTGACCGGCTCGCCGAGCCGATCCGAAGCGCGCGCGACCAAGACGGCCCGCGCCTCAGCCGCCGCGCGCTGCAAGACGGGCCCGGCCACCTGAATGCTCTTGCTGCCCGCGGTGTAGCCTTGGTCCGGCGTGGTGGCGGTATCGCCCATGATCATCTCGACGCGCTCGAACGGCACATCGAGCTCTTCCGCGACGATCTGCGCCAGCGCGGTGCGAATGCCGGTGCCAAGCTCGACCTTGCCGCAGTAGACCGTGACACGGCCATCGCTGGCGACGGCGAGCCAGGAGTCAACTTGGCTCTCATCCAGCTCGCGCTGAGCGGTTGCCGATTGCGCCAGTGCCGAGCCGCGGAACGCGCGCGACAAGCTGAACGTCACGATCACGGCGCCAGCGCTCTGCAGAAGTTGGCGACGGGTCAGAACGTAGTTGGTCTCGTCGTGGACCGTGGCGATGCCGTTCATGCCATCACCTCCGCTGCGCGCTTGATCGCTCGCACAATACGCAGATGCGTGCCACATCGGCAAAGATTCGCGGCGAGGGCTCTCCGAATCTCCTCCTCGGTCGGGTTCGGCGTCTGGGCGAGGAGCGCCGCCCCGGTCATGATCATCCCGGACATGCAGTAGCCGCACTGCGCGGCTTGCTCGGCGATGAACGCCTCCTGCAGCGGGTGCAGCTGACCGTTCTCGCTGAGCCCTTCGAGCGTGGTGACGTGCGCGTCGGCCGCATCGGCGACGGGCGTGCTGCAGGACCGAATCGCCCTGCCGTCGAGCAAGACGGTGCAGGCACCGCACTGTGCGAGCCCGCACCCGAATCTCGGGCCGTTCAACCCGAGCTCGTTGCGCAGCACGTAGAGCAGTGGAGTCTCAGGGGCGGCGAATACCTCGTGCTGCTGCCCATTGACGACAATCGTCAAGCGTTGCTGCAGACGCATCTCCTCCAACCTCCAGCCGCGCCGTAGCGCTAAGAAACGATTCGCCAGGTCGAGGGGAGCTCGCGCGAGGATCAGACCGAATCGGGAGTTCGCATGCTCGCCGGCTCACCCGGCTGGGACAAACACACCCGATGGCGCGCGGAGCGACACGGCCCCTCGAGAATCAGCGGCGGCTGGTGGCGATCGGGGGGAGAGAGAGGAAGACAGCGAAGTCATCGGTGCTCGCCCGGCGAAACTCACCGTACTCGACCCGACGGAGAAAGGCCATGCAGTTGACACCTGCCCGGCGTTGCACAAACTGTAATCAAGCGTGAAAGTAAGCGTCAAGCGAGCGCGAATGCGTAGGGCGGTCGCTCGCGCCGTGCGCGGCGCAACGAGTCATCCATTGCGTGAGTTCACCCCCGCGTGCGTGGGGACAACGGAGCTTGTCGGACGCTACCCCGCCTTGGGCTACGGTTCACCCCCACGCACGTGGGGACAACGCGCCAATGGTCATCTGGCTGTTGAGCCGACCCGGTTCACCCCCACGCACGTGGGGACAACGACCTCATCGAGCGGCAAGCCCTGCACGATCTGGGTTCACCCCCACGCACGTGGGGACAACCTCTGCCCGCCGCATGGACTCGTCCTCGACCCCGGTTCACCCCCACGCACGTGGGGACAACAAAATGCGTCCTACATGTCCTACGTCCTACACCGGTTCACCCCCACGCACGTGGGGACAACAGGTAGCGGAGTGGCACGATCTCGGGATAGACCGGTTCACCCCCACGCACGTGGGGACAACGCCACGCTCGGCGACTGTGACGTGCCCGGCTGCGGTTCACCCCCACGCACGTGGGGACAACGCGCGTGGCGATGGCCAGGGCGACCAGGCTGTCGGTTCACCCCCACGCACGTGGGGACAACCCTCGACGCCATCCGCCGTCACCGCGATGCTGCGGTTCACCCCCACGCACGTGGGGACAACCGTCTCGGTTCAAGGGTGGGCTGAGGTCTGCGCGGTTCACCCCCACGCACGTGGGGACAACGAATCCCCCAGCGTCAAGGCCGCCCGAGCAGCCGGTTCACCCCCACGCACGTGGGGACAACATCGCTTGATGCCCGGTTGATTTGGTCCACCACGGTTCACCCCCACGCACGTGGGGACAACACTCTTCGCCTTGTGACACGCCGCGATCAAGTCGGTTCACCCCCACGCACGTGGGGACAACGTCCGCAAGGCCGCGGAGAAGGCCGCCGCTGAGGGTTCACCCCCACGCACGTGGGGACAACCCTGTCTAAGAGGTCGGCGTACGCCCGCCAGTCCGGTTCACCCCCACGCACGTGGGGACAACGGCGGGCTTGATACCGTCATGGCCGCCCGCCTTCGGTTCACCCCCACGCACGTGGGGACAACAAGCAGGGCAAGAACGACTGGCTCCGCCAAGCCGGTTCACCCCCACGCACGTGGGGACAACGGCGTCTCCCGCGCGCAACGCCTCGCGCATTACGGTTCACCCCCACGCACGTGGGGACAACTACGCCGCGACCGACGCCAGCGCGTTGACCACCGGTTCACCCCCACGCACGTGGGGACAACCCGGCGAGCTGGCCACGGCGAAGCTGCCAGCACGGTTCACCCCCACGCACGTGGGGACAACTAGGTCCGCGTGCGGCCAGTGTGGTCCTTCGCCGGTTCACCCCCACGCACGTGGGGACAACGTGACGGGCAAATACCACCGCCAAACGCCATCCGGTTCACCCCCACGCACGTGGGGACAACCGCCGTGGAGCCGTCCAGGTCGTCTTTTTGCTTCGGTTCACCCCCACGCACGTGGGGACAACCTATGGCAAAAATGCCGTCACGGCGCGGAAATCGGTTCACCCCCACGCACGTGGGGACAACGGCCGAGCGCCTCGGCACGCCCGGCTTCTTTCGCGGTTCACCCCCACGCACGTGGGGACAACTGCCGCGTGGAAGCCGACCGTGTTCCCACAACCGGTTCACCCCCACGCACGTGGGGACAACATGCGCGTCGGCGAAACCTTGAGGATCACTACCGGTTCACCCCCACGCACGTGGGGACAACGCCAGTCC
>ERZ795042.1794-NODE-1794-length-13092-cov-7.656209_pt1 | contig 13092 bp, 10 predicted proteins | sample MGYA00375126_ERZ795042 | MGnify/ENA primary metagenome ERZ795042 (study PRJEB30171, sample SAMN05518105) | compost metagenome | isolation source: Feedstock adapted compost from Newby Island compost facility, Milpitas, CA | place: USA:Newby Island compost...
AAGAGCAGCGCCGCCTTCTCCGGGAGAAGGGGTGCGGGTGTGGGGTGTAGCGGGCGTGCCGTAGTCGCCATCCGCCACGTGCTGGGAGGATCTGATACCGTGGTCGGTGCCCGGGGCTGAAGCCACCGGGCTGACAACGAAAGCCCGCTGAAGCAGGCTGGGGATGGTGATCCAACCGGATGGCGAGAGGATCCCCGCGCCGTGGCGTGTGCCCGGGGCTAAAGCCGCCGGGCTAGGAGGCGAAGTCCACTAAAGGGACTAGGGACGGAAATCGTTTCAGCCCCTTTAGTGGGCTTTTCTGTATCAGCCCGGCGGCTTTAGCCCCGGGCACATACCGACGACGATGCGCTCCCTCACCACACCGATGCCCTCCGCCGACATTCCCAGCCCGCTTTAGCGGGCTTTTCGTTGTGAGCCCGGCGGCTTCAGCCCCGGGCGCGCGGCACCGTCGCAGTCCCATCGAGTTCGCCAAACGCCATCATCCCGGGTCTGCGCCGCCCGCGTACTCCCATGGCCGCGCCGGTATCACCCCCGTCAAACGCCTCCGGATAGACCACGAGCCCGTGGACGCCGTCGAGCGCGCCGGGCACGAGTGCCAGTGCCATGAAGGCGGGGTCGGAGACCGGGAAGGGGGCTTCGAGTCCCTGTGCCCGGGCTGGGGTGAAGCCGAAACGGGGGTAGTAGTTGGGGTGGCCGACTACGACCACGATCCGGTGGCCGAGGTCGCGGGCGCGGTCGAGACCGGTGCGGATCAGTGCGGCGCCGATCCCCTGACCCTGGTGCTCCGGCAGCACGGCGACCGGCGCGAGCGCCAGCGCCGGGATGTCTGGTCCCCCGCCGGTGCGGATCGCGATCCGGCTGAAGAGGACGTGGCCGACGACACGGCCGTCGCGCTCGGCGACGAGCGAGAGCGCCGGGATGAACCCCGGTGTGTCGCGGATCGTCTCGACCAGTCTCGCCTCGTTCTCACGGCCGAACGCGAGCCGGTTGACCTCGGAGATCGCTTCGATGTCGGCCGGTGTCTCGGCTCGGATCGTTGTCATCGCCTCCACCCCCTCTTCTCGACTGCTCGACTGTTGGAACGTCTTGATCGCCCTCTGGGAAGGATGCCATGGGACGTGAACATCGCTATGTGGAGTTGCACCTCCACACCGCGTACTCGTTCCTCGACGGCGCCTCGTTGCCGGAGGAGATCATTGCGCGCGCCTCGGAGCTCGGCTACCGGGCGCTGGCCATCACCGACCACGACGGCCTTCACGGCGCGATGGAGTTCGCCCAGTTGGCGCACGGGGCGGACATCCAGCCGATCACCGGCGCCGAGCTGACCCTGGCCGACGGCTCGCACCTGACGCTGCTGGCGGAGTCGGTGACCGGCTATGGGAACCTCTGTCGCCTGATCACCGCCGCGCATCACGCGGGGGAGGACCGTGTGCCCCGGCTCGACCCCGACCTGCTGCCCCGGCACGCCGAGGGGTTGATCCTGCTCACCGGCTGCCGGCAGGGGGCGCTGGCGCGGCTGGTGGATGCCGGGGATCTGGCCGGGGCGGAGGCGCTGCTGCGGCGGTACGTGGAGTGGTTCGGGGCGGAGAATGTCGTCGTTGAGCTGCAGCAGAACCTGGTCTACGGCGATACCCGGCGTGTCCGGCTGCTGGTGGAGCTGGCGGAGCACCTGGGCCTGCGCTACGCCGCGACGGGGAATGTCCACTACCACCGGCCGGAGCGGCACCGCCTGCAAGACGTGCTGGTGGCGATCCGCGAGCGGACGACGCTCGACGGGGCGCACCGGGCGCGGCGGGCCAACGCGGAGTTCTACCTGCGTGCCGCCGAGGAGGTCGCCGCGCTCTTCGACCGCTACCCGGCGGCGCTGCGGGCGACGCTGGAGATCGCCGAGCGCTGCGCCGGGTTCGACCTGCCGCGTGATCTCGCCTATCGCTTCCCCGACTACCCGACGGCACCGGGGGAGACGCCCGACGACCTGCTGGCGCGGATCTGTCGGGAGGCGCTGGCCGAGCGCTACCCGGAGCCGGAGCGGCGCGCGGCGGCTGAGGAGCGGCTGGCGGAGGAGCTGCGGCTGATCGCCCGGCACCGGCTGGCCGGCTTCTTCCTGCTCTACCGCGACCTGTTGCTGCTGGCGCAGGAGGTGGCGGCGGAGGTGCGCGGGACGGACACGCCGCGCGCGGTCGGGAACCTGCCGCCCGGGCGGGGGCGCGGTTCGTCGGTCAGCTCGATTGTCTGCTATCTGATCGGTCTGTCGCACGTCGACCCGCTGGCGCACGGGCTCTTCCTCGGTCGCTTCCTCAACGAGGATCTGCGCTCGGTGCCGGATATCGACCTCGACTTCCCGCGCGACATCCGCGAGCGGCTGATCGAGCGGGTCTACGAGGTGTACGGCCCGGAGCATGCCGCGCTCGTCTGCGCGTTCTCCACCTACAAGCTGCGCAGCGCGGTGCGCGACATCGGCAAGGCGCTCGGCCTGCCCCAGCCCGACATCGACAAGATCGCCAAGCTGAGCGAGGCGCGCTCGGCGAAGGACCTGGGGGAGGAGCTGGCGCGCATCCCGGAGTTCGCCGCGCGGCGGGACGCGCCACCGCTGCGCTATCTGGTGGAGCTGGCTGAGGAACTGGCCGGCTTCCCCCGCCACATCACCCAGCACGTCGGCGGGATGATCGTCTCCTCCTCGCCGCTGGTGGAGCTGGTGCCGATCCAGCCGGCCGCCATGCCGGGGCGTTACCTCTGCCAGTGGGACAAGGACTCCTGCGACGATGCCCGCTTCATCAAGATCGACTTCCTGGCGCTGGGGATGCTCTCGCTGGTCGAGGAGTGCCTGGAACTGATCGTCCGCTCGGGTAAGCCGCCGGTGGATCTCTCGCGGATCGACTTCGCCGACCCGGCGGTCTACGACATGATCTGCGCCGGGGACACCATCGGCGTGTTCCAGATCGAGAGCCGGGCGCAGATCCAGATGCTGCCGCGCACCCAGCCGCGCTCGCTGGAGGATCTGATCGTCCAGGTGGCGATCGTCCGCCCCGGCCCGATCGTCGGCAAGGCGGTCAATCCCTACGTGCAGAACCGCCAGCGGCGGATGCGCAATCCCCGAGCGCCGATCCGCTACGACCACCCGTCGCTGGAGCCGGTGCTGGAGGAGACGCTGGGGGTGATCCTCTACCAGGAGCAGGTGCTGGAAGTGGCGATGGTGCTGGCTGGGTTCACCGCTGGGCAGGCCGAGGCGCTGCGCCGGGCCATGAGCCGCAAGCGCTCGCGCGAGGCGATGCTCCACTTCTGGCGCCAGTTCCGGGATGGGGCGCTGGCGCGGGGGGTGCGCCTGGAGGTGGCGAAGGAGGTGTTCCGCAAGTTGCTGGGCTTCGCCGAGTACGGTTTCCCCAAGAGCCACTCGGCGGCGTTCGCCGTGCTCGCCTACCAGTCGGCCTGGCTGCGGTGCTACTACCCGACCGAGTTCACCTGTGCGCTGTTCAACAACCAGCCGATGGGGTTCTACCCGCCCCACGTGATCGTCAACGACGCCAAGCGGCACGGCGTGCGCATCCTCCCGCCCGACGTGAACCAGAGCGGCGCCCGCTGCACCGTCGAGGGGAACGCCGTGCGCATCGGCTTCGGCTTTGTCCAGGGGATCGGCGAGGACGCCGCCCTGCTGATCGAGCGGGAGCGGGAGGCAAACGGCCCCTACCGCTCGCTGGCGGACTTCGTCCGCCGGGTGCCGCTGGCACGGGAGGCGGTCGAGAACCTGATCGTGGTCGGCGCGTTCGATAGCTTTGGGCTGGGACGCCGGGAGGCGCTCTGGCAACTCGGCCTGTTCATCCCGGCTCGGGGATTCGGGAAGAACGGGGCTGCCGGGAAGCAGCTCCCGCTGGCGCTGCCGGTGGAGCAGGACATGGTGGAACTGCGGCCGATGAGCCCCTGGGAGCAGATGGCGGCAGACTACGACACGCTGGGCCTCTCGCCCCGCTATCACCCGCTTGGGCTGCTCCGCCCGCACCTGCCGGAGACGATCGTCTCCACAGTCGATCTGGCGAAGCTCCCTGATGGGACCGAGGTGCGGGTCGCGGGGTTGGTTGTCTGCCGTCAGCGCCCAGGGACGGCCAAGGGGATCACCTTCCTGCTGCTGGAGGACGAGCGGGGTCTGGTGAACGTCATCATCTACCCGGCGCTCTACGAAGAGCAGCGGCTGCTGGTGCGGGGCGAGCCGTTCCTGGTGGTCGAAGGGCGCCTGCAGCGGCGCGACGGGACGATCAACCTCATCGCCCACCGCCTGCACACGCTGGACGCAGCGCGCCGGGCCTTCGCGCCGGCGCCGTCGCCCACCGTCCACGAGGCCGGCCCCATCTTCCCCGAACGCAAGCCCGACCGCCGGCTCGTCCCCGCCTCGCACGATTTCCGGTAGCATCGCGCAACTCATCCTTCCCAGCGCGCTGATGAAGAAGCCCCCTCTCCCCTTGTGGGAGAGGGGGTTGGGGGTGAGGGGGAAACTCCCCTCACGCCCGCGGGAACCGCTGCCTTCCCTGTTGGCGCGTACGATGGTTTGAGACTCGTTGCTATTCGCTGGAATGCGCGTGCTGGACAGCACCATTACGATAGGCGAGAATCGCTTCTACGCCGAGATGAGGAAACGAGGAAGGAGAGGATGATGCGCGCACTGACGCGGATCATCGTGCTCGTCCTGGCCGTCGCGCTGCTGCCGGCGCTCCCGGCGGCGGCTGAGCCGATCGGCCAGGACGCCTTCCGGCGCACCTGGGAACGCACCGACTTGCCGGTGGCCACGCTCCGGGTGAGCCGCACCTGGATGTGGGGGCCGGAGGCGTTCAGCCCGGTCTTGCACGAGGACTACGCCGATTCGCCGGGCGGAAAGCGCCAGGTGCAGTACTTCGACAAGTCGCGCATGGAGATCAACGACCCTGCGGCCGACCCGAACTCACTCTGGTATGTCACCAACGGGCTGCTGGCGCGGGAGCTGATCACCGGGGAGATGCAGGTCGGGGATCGGGAGTTCCGCACGCTCGCCCCGGCCGAGGTGAACGTCGCGGGCGACCCGGACGACCCGGCCGGCCCGACCTATGCCACGTTCAACCCGCTGATGGCCGCCGCGCCGAAGCCGAACGGCTGGCAGGTCACGGAGACGGTGGATCGCGCGGGCCACGTCGAGACTGATCCGGCACTGGCGCGGTTCAACGTCCGCGCGGTCGACGTTGGGGTGCCGACGGGGCACACGGTCGCCTCCGTCTTCTGGGACTTCATGCACAGTACGGGGCTGGTCTACAGCGATGGCCAGTACATCGAGCGTCCGCTGTCGGAGAACCCGTTCTACATCACGGGCTTCCCGTTGACCGAGGCGTACTGGACGACGGTTCGTGTCGGCGGGGTGCCGAAGCTGGTGCTGGCGCAGGTGTTCGAGCGGCGGGTGCTGACCTACACGCCGGACAATCCGGAGGGCTGGAAGGTCGAGGCGGGCAATGTCGGGCAGCACTACTACCGCTGGCGCTACGGGCGGAGCGGCGAACCGAACCCGAACCCGAGCCCGTCGCAGCCCGATCCCGGCCCGGCGGGCTTCCCGGATGGCACTTATCAGGTCGGCGTCGACATCGCGCCCGGCACCTATCGCAACACCGACTCGTCTGAGCTCTGCTACTGGGAGCGCCTTAGCGGCTTCAGCGGGGAGCTCGACGACATCATCGCCAACGGGGTCTCGAGCGTGCGCCAGATCGTTACGATTGCCCCGACGGACGTCGGCTTCGCCTCGCGGCGCTGCGGCCGCTGGGTGCCGGACGATACGCCGCTGACGAGCAGCCCGACGGCGCCGTTCGGCGATGGGATGTACCGGGTTGGACGGGACATCGCCCCCGGCCTGTGGCGGAACAGCGACTCGTCGGATTTCTGCTACTGGGAGCGGCTACGGGGCTTCAGTGGCGAGTTGGACGACATCATCGCCAACGAGTTCAGCGACGCCCAGCAGACGGTGCGGATCAAGCCGACCGACGTCGGCTTCAGTGCCTCCCGCTGCGGCACGTGGACGAGGATCGGGGACTAGCGCGTCATGCGTCATGCGTCAGGCGTCCCCCTCACCCCCGACCCCTCTCCCACCAGGGGAGAGGGGAGCATCACGGAAGACGGGTGACGGATGACGCATGACGCATCACGCACTACTCAAGGGCCTTGTCCTCTTCCTCGTCATCATCGCCGCGGGCGGCGAAGAGCCACCAGAGGACGACGGCGCCGAGGATACCGGCGACGACCCAGATGACCCAGCCGGCCCGCTGGACGATGCTCTCACCCGCGACGGCGGCCTCGAAGCTGGCCTGCCCCTGTCCCTCAGGCCCGTCGACGAGCACGGTGAAGCGCCACGTGCCCTCGCTGGGGATCTCGAACTCGGCTGCGTAGTAGTTCGGTTCAGTCGCCTGGTCCTGCGTGGCCGGATGTTCGATGGGGTCGCCGCCGTCGAGCGGTTCCGCCATGACCAGGAGACGCGCGTCGAGCACCGGCTCGTCGGTCTCCGGCCGCTGGAGGAGGACGCTGATGTCCACCAGCCCGACCCGCAGTGGCGACGGGCTCGAAGTCACGGTCACGTCATAAGCGCCGACTCGTTGCCGGTCGATGCGGACCTGACCCCCGTTGGCCAGTGTGGATCCCGGGAGGAGCGCCGCCAGGCAGGCCAGGAGTGCCAGGAGCGCCAGTCGCCGGTTGATCATGCAGGAGATCCCTTCTTCGCCGTTCGTCTCGCCGTTCTCAGCCGGCGAGCATGGTACCGCGCATTTCCATCGGGAGCGACATCAGCCACAGCCCGACCGCGAAGAGGAGGATGCAAAGGACGACCCACGGGAGCGCGGCTGCGCGGGTCTTGCGGCGGCCACGGTAGTGGTCGACGGCCACGCGGCGCACGGCCCAAAGGGAACCAAGCAGGCCGCCGATGAGGAAGGCCACCTCGATCGGGTCGGTCCACTCGACGGGCACCAGGGCCGCCAAATCCCAGCGGGGCGTGCCGAGGATCGGCAGGCCCATGTCGGTCAGGAAGCTCTGCGTCACCGGGACGATCGTCAGCGCGCCGACGAGGAAGTGGAAGCCGTAGTGGGCCAGCCACATGCCGAAACCGAGCGGAACCAGCGCGTAGCTGAAGCGCGTGGCCGTCCCGACGAGTGAGCCGCGATCGCGAGCGAGCCGGCGCGTTGCGAGCGCTGCTCCGGCCAGGAGGAGCAGCGGCACGATGCCGAGGAAGAGCCCGAACATGAGGGCGATCAGCGCCGGGCGCGACGTGAGCCCGAGCAGGCCCGCCAGCCACGACTCGAAGCGGTAGACCGGCTCGACCATGCCGAAGGCGTTGAGGAAGGCGCCGAAGACCAGCACCAACACCAGCGTGGCGAGGTCGGTCCGCTGCGCAGGCCGGCCGACGCCGGAGCGCTGCACGTCGGGCCGGAACTCGCGGCTCGGGTGGCGGCGGAGGACGCCGACGTTGTCGTACGGGCAGGCCTGCATGCAGTCGAGACAGAAGGTGCAGTCGATGTTGCCGACCTTGCGCTGCTGGAACAGCCAGAGCTCGCATCCGTTCTGCGTGATTCGCCCATCGGGTCCGGCACGACCAGAAATGCAGTCCTTGGTGGTGCAGGTGAGGCAGGTGTTCGGGTCGCGGACGCTCACCTCCAGCGGTGAGACCATGGCATTGACGAAGTGGAACTGCCCGATCGGGCAGATGTGCTTGCAGAACGCGGCGCCTTTGAAGAAGCCGTCGATCACGAAGGCGGCAGCGAAGTAGGTGAGTGCGACCCAGGCGGTCAGGAGCGGACTGCGCCAGAGCGAGAACGCCTCGTAGGCCCAGAAGAAGAGGACGAGGACGCCGACCGCGACCCATTTTCCCGGCAACCAGCTCGGCCAGGCGCGGCTCGCGGGGAGCAGCCGCTTCGCCAGGCGCCGTGGCAGCATGAAGGGGCAGGCGAAGCAGAAGAGATTACCTGCGATGAGCAGGGCGAGGACGACGAACCCCCGCCAGTGGACCCAGGGGAGAACCCCTGCCAGGTTCTTCGGCGCCAGTGTGGGGCCGAAGAAGCCGTCGTACAGGATGGCGAGGCTGATCAGCAGCATCGGCACCTGCGCCGCCGTACGCGCGTGCCGCCAGCGCAGGAAGCGCCCCAGCACCGGCAGCCGGAGCAGGTCAAAGCGGGGTCGTGCGGCGGTTCGTGTCAGCGTAGCCATCGGAAATCCTTGGGCGTCATGCGTCATGTCATGCGTCATACGTCATGCGTCATGGGTCTTGCGTGATGCGTATTGCGTACTTCGTACTCCTCCCCTCTCCCCTCGTGGGAGAGGGGTCGGGGGTGAGGGGGACGCATGACGCAGGACGTGTGACGCATCACTCAGTGCCCCGCATCCTCGTGGTTGTCGTGGTCCCCGTTGTCCCCGTTGTGCTCGTCATCCCCGTGGACGCCGGGGAGATCCTCGCTGTGCTCGAAGGAGGTGCCGTCGGCGAGCGTCACGTGGGCGGTGAGGATCCAATCGCCGCCCATGGTGAACTCGAAGCCCTCGGTCACGTACCGGCCGTCACCCTGGTGGTGCGCGTCGGCGATGACCGGCTTCATGCCCGCGTGGCTCATGTTGCCCTCGACCTCCACCGTGGCGCCCGTCACGGGCGCGTTGTCCTGGTCGCGGATCGTCACGGTCACGGTCGCGGGGCCGACGGTGGCGGGCGACGGCTCGACCGCGAGAGTTACCTGGTAGTTCGCGGGCGCTTCCGATGAGGCGCTGCGCCCGCAGGCCACGCCGAACGTCAGGACCGCCACAACCGCGAGCAGCACCAGCCCGCGGCTGAATTGCCTCATGGCTCGCGTACCTCCACCTCGATCGTCATCTCCCCGGCGCGCTCGAACTGCAGCGTGGCGGAGAAACGATCGCCCACCTCCAGGTCTCGCGTGAGGCCGATCAGCATGATGTGCTCTGCGCCGGGCTTCAACTCCGCTTTGCCGCCCGCGGGAATGGTCACCCCGTCGATTGGCTCCATCCGCATGACGCCACTCGCGTCGATGCTGCTGCGGTGGATCTCGACCACCTCCGCCACGTCGGTGGTCACCGCCACCAGGCGGTCGTCCTCCTTGCCGGGGTTGCTGATGGTCAGGAAGATCGCGCTGGTCCCGCCACTCTGACCCGCGTGGGCGCTGCCGTGGTCAGAGCCCTTGTCCGTCTCACCGTGGGACATCGTTGACTGGCCCGGCGACGCCATCCCGGGCCGTGCCCAGGGGTCGTCCAGCCGCAGCCCGCTGGCCTCGGCCTCCTCTGATCCTCCGCACGCCGTCAACGCTGCCAGGGCCAGCACAGCCACCAGCGCCAGGACCGCCACCCGGCGCGCTCGTGGCCACCAGCCCATCCCGTTCGTCACCATCCACTCCATCTCAGTCACCACCTGACTCAACATCATTGCTTCAGCGCCCAGCGCAAATCATTCGCAATTTGCTCGCCGGTCAATCCGTAGGGGAGCATCAAACGGAGGTCGCCGTTGCGGTCGAGGACGAGCACCGTGGCGGTGTGGTCCACCAGATAGCCGCCCGCGCTGCCGCGCTCCTGCTTCTCGAAGTAGACGCCCATGCCGGTCGCGACCTCGCGGATGCGCTCGACATCCCCGCCCAGCCCGATGAAGGACGGGTCGAAGCGGCTGACGTACTCCTGGGTGATCTCGGGCGTATCACGGTCGGGATCGACCGTGATCATCACGACCTGCACGTCCTCGGCACGCTTGCCGAGTTCCTTCATGGCGCGGGCCACGTTGGCGAGCGTGGTCGGGCAGACATCCGGGCAGTAGGTGTAGCCGAAGTAGAGGACCACGACCTTGCCGCGGAAGTCGGCGAGCCGCACTTCCTGCCCACCGGCGCCGGTCAGCGGCGCGTCGACGATCGGTAGCGGCGGGTCGATCGCCGATCCGTGCAGGCTGCCCCCACCGAAGGGGAGCAAGCCGGCCGCGAACGCACCGGCGGTGGCACCTCCCACCAGCACCAGTGCGGCAACGGTCAGGATGATCCAGCGTCTCACGGCATCACCTCGTCCGGCAGACGAATAGATGGGTCGCCTCGTAGGCCAGGCGGGCAGGGCCGCGACTCTTGCGGGCCTCGTTGGCGACGATGCGGATATCGTTCACGATGTGCTCGGCGCGCGGCGGGCCGACCCGGTACTCGGCGCGCACTACGCCCCAGCCGTCGACAAGCACCAGCGTCGGGTCGTACCGGAAGGAGCCGTCGGGGTTCTGCTCGTAATAGACATTGAACCCCCGCCCGACGATCAACTTCATGAGATTCGGGTCACCGGTGGCGAAGGTCCAGCGGCTCGGATCGGCACCTGCTGCCTTCGCGGCCGCCTTGAGTGCCTCGGTTGAGTCGCGTTCCGGGTCGAAGGAGATGGTGACGAGGCGGACCGGCGGGTCGTCCTCGGTTTCAGCGGCGAGCAGATCCTGAACCTCACGCATGGTGGCGGTGGTGCGGGTGCACGGCTCATGGCACGACAGGTAGGTGAAGTCGTAGAGGACGATCGACCCGCGCAGGTCATCGCTAGTGAGCCGGTTGCCGTTCTGATCGGTCAGGGCGAAACCCGGTGCCGGCGCGATGCGCGGGAGCACGCGGATCGGGCGCAACGACGCCAGGGCGACGATCGCCACCGCCACCGCCAGAATCGATCCGTAGAGAATGGTCGTCCGCTTCATCAACCTACCGCGACCCCGCACGTGTCACGTGGTCCCCACGCGCGAGGCCACTCGCCCGCCGGCCCGCTGCCCATAACTGTACGTCGCGCGCGGCGGGGAACCGATAGCCCCTTGCGGGCAGGGAGAGTCAAAAGAGGGTCATTCGGCTGGTACATCGGCTGGTGCGAGCGTGGAACGCTACTCATCCCTGGCCTTCGGCGGGGGGATCAGGCCGTGTGCCACGGCGTAGGCCGCGGCCTGACGACGGCTCGAGAGCTGCAACTTCGCGAGGATGTTCTTCAGGTGGTTCTTGACCGTGTGCTCGCTGATCGAGAGGCGCGCGGCGATCTCTTTGTTCGACAGGCGCAGCGCGACCAGCTCCAGCACCTGCACCTCGCGCGGGGAGAGGCCGCCGTCCGGCTCCAGGATCTCCGCCTGGCGCTCCAGGCGGGCGAACTCCTCCAGGATGCGCGCGGCCATGCGGCGGCTGATCGCCGCTTCCCCGCGCGCCAGCCCGCGGAGCTGGTCCAGGAGCTCGGCCGAGCGGATGTTCTTGATCAGGTACCCCTGCGCGCCGGCCTTGATCGACTGGAAGAGCCGTTCGTGGTCGTCGTAGACAGTGAGCATCACGACGCGCACCTCAGGCAACTGGCGCTTGATCCGGCGCGTGGCCTCGATGCCGTCGATGCCGGGGAGGTCGATGTCCATCAGCACGACGTCGGGCACCAGTTCCCGCGCGCGCTCGACCGCCTCCTCGCCGCTCGCCGCCTCACCGACGACGGTGAAGTCCGGCTGGTACGAGAGCAGGCTGGCCAGCCCCTCGCGGAAGAGGGCATGGTCGTCAACCAGCAGCAGCGAAATCTGGGACACGATGAGACACCCCTGTCGTCGGGAGCGGCGCGCGGAGTGTGATCCGCGTCCCGCTCCCGGGTTGGCTGTCGATCTGGAGCGTGCCACCCAGGCTCTCCGCCCGCTCTCGCATGGTGAGCAGGCCGAAATGGTGGCCCTGGCGGTTGGCCGACGACGGATCGAACCCCTGCCCGTCGTCCGCCACGGTGAGGATCAGGTCTCCCTCCTCGAGGGTGCAGCGAACGCGGACGCTGCGCGCTTCGGCGTGTTTACGGACGTTGCTCAGCGCCTCCTGGGCGATGCGGATGACCTGCAACTCGGAGGCGCGCGGCAGGACTCCAGGCGGTAGGTCGTCGATCTCGAGGGCGACATCCAGGTCAGTCTGCTCGGCGAAGTCGTCGAGGTATGTGCGCAGCCCGGCGGCCAACCCGGGCGCGCCGTCGGTCACCAGCCGCAGCCCCAGGATCTGCTCCCGCACATCGGTGTAGGTGCGCTCGGCCGCCTGGCGCAGCGTCTCGATCTCCGCGCGGGCGGCGTCCGTTGCACCCGCGGCGATCAAGCCGTCGACCGTGCCCAGCTTGACCAGCACGTAGGCGAGCATCTGCGCCACGCCGTCGTGCATCTCCCGCGCGATGCGGCCCCGTTCCTCGACGACCGCCGCCTCGTGCGCCTGCTGGTGCAGGCGCGCGTTCTCGATCGCCATCCCCAGCGTGTCGCCGATGGCCCGGAGTAGGCGCTGCTCCGCCGCGGAGAACCCGCCCCGCGAGCGGTTCAGCCGCAGCGTCCCGTGGCGGTGCCCACGGGCCTGGAGCGGCACGCGCATCTCCCGCGCATCCGGGTTCGGTCCGTCATCGAGCACGTCCACGGCGCCGGCGACGACCGGCTGCGTCAGGTCGATCTGCACGGTATCGGCCGGGAAGAGCCGTCGCAGGGTCTCCTCCGCCTGGGCCACGATGTCCCCGACCCGGAGCGACGCCCCGGCGGACGCGGCCACGGCGTTGAGCGCCGCCAGCTCCGCATTGCGACGCAGCAGCCGGCGTTGCATGTGCTCGATCACGCCGAAGACGAGGTGGCTGAAGCCGAACGCCAGCCCGAAGGCCAGCAGCCCGACAATCAGGTTTCCGATCTCGATGGGGATTGCCGGCAGCGTCCGGGTCGCGCCGTGTGCCCGCAGGAACGGCTCGACCACGAGGTGCCGCGTGCTTTCCAGCGCGAAGATAAAGACGCCGGGGACGACGACGGTGATCCACTTCAGCAGCCGCAGCCTCCGGGCGAACGGCGGTCTGGGCTCAAGCGGCATCGGCCCGTCGCCACGGCCTGCTGCCGCTCCGCCATGTCCCTCGCCCCTGTTGCCGCGTGTCATCTCGCGTCCCTGCTCCGTCGCTCGCTGCCACCGCTATTCATTATAGGAAATGGGGCGGTGCTCCCTCACCCCGGCCCCGCTCGGACGCAGCCCAGCAGGGGAGCGGGGAGATCTGCGGTGCAGCCGGTTAGGTGAGGTTGAGCGAAGGGCCGAACGGCCGCAGGGGTCGTAGTCTGCCTTCGATATGGAGAGCGGCGGCCGCGGCCGCCGCTCTCCGCTC
>ERZ795042.1798-NODE-1798-length-13073-cov-21.549854_pt1 | contig 13073 bp, 10 predicted proteins | sample MGYA00375126_ERZ795042 | MGnify/ENA primary metagenome ERZ795042 (study PRJEB30171, sample SAMN05518105) | compost metagenome | isolation source: Feedstock adapted compost from Newby Island compost facility, Milpitas, CA | place: USA:Newby Island compost...
TACGCCTCCCGGACGAGCGGACCGACCCGCGAGTCGCGCAGCGCGAGGACGACCGGCAGCGTCTTCTTCCGCCGCTGGAGGTCGTTGACGTTCGACTTCCCCGTCTGGGCGGGGTCTCCCCAGATGCCGAGGTAGTCGTCCCGGACCTGGAAGGCGAGACCGACGTGGCGCCCCCAGTTTCCGAGCCGCGCGGCCGTCTCGGCATCGCTTCCCGCGAGGGTGGCGCCGATCTCGAGGGAGGCGCCGAGCATCGCCCCCGTCTTCCCCGCGACCATGCCGAGATACTCCTGCACCCCGACTTCGTCCCGCTGCTCGAACTCCAGGTCGAGCCACTGGCCGTGGATCATCGCTTCGACCGCGGTGTCGAGCACCTCCAGGGCGCGCAGCCGACGGCCGGGGTCCCCATCGGCGGCGACGAGCGCCCGGACGGCGAGGGCGAAGAGGTGGTCGCCGACGTTGATCGCTTGGGCGTCGCCGAGCCGTGCCCAGATCGTCGGGCGGTGATGCCGCTCCACGTCCCGGTCCTGGATCTCGTCGTGCACGAGGGAGAAGTTGTGCACGAGCTCGATCGACACGGCGCCGGGGAGGGCCGGCTCCGCTCTGCCGCAGACCAGCTCGGAGGCCAGGAGGCAGAGCGCCGGCCGGATTCGCTTCGCCGCCGGCTCGGTCGGACGCCCGGCGTCATCCTCCCAGCCGAGCACGTACCGCACGGCCCGCGTCAGCGGGTCCGGGCTCGTCCCCACGAACTGCTGCAGCGCCCGCTCGATCGTCGGCCGGAACCGCTGCAGCGGGTTCGCCGCGGGCTGCTCCGCCATCGTCACCGGCCCACGAGCGGCGGGAGGCGGCGCTCCTCGACGAGCGCGCCCAACACCTCCCGGGCGCGAAGGGCGATGCCTTCCGCATCGAGGGAGTAGAGCTTGCGGAACGTCTTCTGCGGGCCGTGGTCCACGATCGCGTCAGGCATCGTGAGGCTGAGGAGCAGCTTCTCCGCCATCCGGTGGTCGCTGAGCAGTTCGAGCACCGCCGAGCCGAAGCCGCCGGCGCGCACGTTCTCCTCCGCCGTGATGATCCCGCGTGTGCGGCTCGCGAGGTCGAGGATGAGCTCTTCGTCCAACGGCTTGGCGAACCGGGCGTTCACGACCGCCGCGTCGATGTCGAACTCCTCCAGGATCTCGGCCGCTCGCAGGCACTCCGTCACGGGCGTGCCGAACGCGAGGAGAACGATGTCGGACCCGTCTCGCAGCAGTTCGGCGCGTCCGATCTCCAGCCTCCGCATCGGGCGATCGGTCGGCGCGCCGGGCCCCGTGCCGCGCGGATAGCGGATGCTGAACGGCCCGGCCTCATACTGGACGGCCGTGTACAGGAGGTCGCGCAGCTCCGCCTCGTCCTTCGGAGCGCTCACGACCATCCCAGGGAGGCAGCGCATGTAGGAGACGTCGATGAACCCCTGATGCGTCTTCCCGTCGTCTCCGACGAAGCCCGCTCGGTCCATGGCGAAGATAACCGGCAGCCCCTGGACGACGACGTCGTGCACGACCTGGTCGAAGCCGCGCTGCAGGAAGGTCGAGTAGATCGCCGCGATCGGGCGGAACCCCTGCGTTGCGAGCCCTGCGGCGAACGTGACCGCATGCTGTTCGCAGATCCCGACATCGAAGACGCGGTCGGGGAACTCGTTCTTCACGGGCGTGAGCCCGGTGCCCTCCAGCATGGCGGCGGTGATCGCCACCACCCGCGGGTCTTCGCGCATCAGCTCGGCGACCGCCTGGCCGAAGACCTGACTGTACGTGGGCGGAGGCGGAGGAGCGTCCGGCGGAGGCGGCTGCTTTAGCCAGTAGGTCCCGCTGTGGCTCTTCACCGGGTCGGCGGCCGCCTCAGGGACGCCGTGCCCCTTCTCGGTGAGCACGTGCAGGAGGACCGGCTTCCCGCCGACCTGCTTGATCGCCCGCAGCGTAGCTTCAAGCTCGCGAAGGTCGTGCCCGTCGACAGGGCCGTAGTACTCGAAGCCAAACTGCTCCCAAAAGCTGGCGGGAACGAGGAGGTCGCGCACGCTCGCCTTCACCCGCTTCGCCTGCGCCCACATCTTCTTCCCGAGCGGGAGGTGCTCGACGATGTTGCCGATCTCCTGCTTCGCGCGGCGGTAATGCGGGTCGATCCGCAGCTTGTTCACGTTCCGGCTGAGCGCGCCCACGTTCGGCGAGATCGACATCGCATTGTCGTTCAGGATGACGAGGATGTTCAGGCCGAGGTCGCCGGCGTGGTTGAGCGCCTCGAACGCCATGCCCGCGGTCATCGCGCCATCGCCGACGACGGCGACGACGTCGAAGTCCTCTCCTTTCAGATCGCGCGCCATGGCAATGCCGACGGCGGCGGAGATGGCGGTGCCTGCGTGTCCGGCGCCGAAGATGTCGTGCTCGCTCTCCTTCCGGTCGGCGAAGCCGGAGAGCCCGCCGTACTGGCGGATCGTGCGCATCCGGTCCTTCCGGCCCGTGAGCATCTTGTGGACGTACACCTGGTGGCTGACGTCCCAGATGATCTTGTCTCGCGGGCTGTCGTACACCCGGTGGAGCGCGAGCGTGAGCTCGACGACCCCGAGGTTCGACGCGAGGTGCCCACCGCCGCCGATGCTGCGGACGATGTCGACGAGCTCTTCACGGATCTCCTGCGCGAGCCGCTCGAGCTCCTCGTACGACAGCGTTCGCAAGTCGGCGGGTGTATTGACCCGGTCGAGAATTCGTCCCACGTGCCTGCTCCTTCCGATGCGGGCTCCTCCCAGTACAGCAAAGGAGCACCGCTGCCAGGGTAGGGCAGCTTACCCGCAGCCCCTGGTCTGCCGGCAAACGTACGAAGCGTTCTCGGCCGCGGTCAAGCGCGCCGTTACGCGAGCGCGAGCGGATAGCGGAGCGGCTCTCCTTCGCTCCAGTCAACGGACTCCAGGCTCAGGTCGAGGCGCACGCGCTTCCACGTTACGCGGATGCTCGCACCGTCCTCCTCCTTGTCGACCATGAGGGCGAGCATTGCCTCATCGAGCTCCTCGGCCGGCCGCGCGAGCGCCTGGAGGAATGCCTCCGCCGCCTCGTGCGTCTCGAGCATCCGCGGCTGCCAGCGGCCGAAGACGCGCTCGTTCTCGGCGTACTCCTCCGTCATGCCCGTGCGGACGAACGGGTAGAGGACGGAGAAGGCCTTCACGAGGGACGCGTTCCGGCCGAGGTTCACGTGGAGCACGCGCGGGAGCGCGAGCACCGCCCAGTTGGCGATGACGTACCCCGGCACGCTCACGCCGGGATCGATCGCCTGGCGCGAAGACACGTAGACGATCTGGAGCGGTTCGTTCGCGTACACCGCCTCGCCCGACCAGAGGTGGGTGAGGAACATGAAGCCGTCGATCTTCGTATCCAGCACCTCGCGCGTCTCGGCGAGGTTGTCGACGAACGCCTGCCGGACCCTCGCCCGGCGCATCGCCATCGACTCACCCTCGATCGGCCGAGGCGGGCGACCGAACGAGTAGCCGCGCTCGGTGAGCCCGGAGTTGCAGATCAGCAGGTTCGGCGGCAGGCCTCCCATCCGCTCGATGACGTAACTCCGAATCGACCAGAGATCGCTCGTGTTTGTGACGTCGGCCTGCACCGGAAACGCGTTGACGCCCTGGCTCCGGAGGTAGTCGACGAGGTCGAGCCCATCCTGGTAGCTCCGGTAGAAGTGGACCGCGACGGACGCCGCGCCGTTCAGCCCCGCGGCGAGGGCGAACGCCTGTCCCATGCCCCCGTCCTTCCCGGCGCCGCTGATGAATACGCGCTTCCCTTCCACGCCCGCGCGCAGCCGCTCGTCGAAGCGGAACCGCTGCGGGTCCACCGTGAACGCCATCGAACACCCTCCTTCGTACTTCCGCGCGGTCGAATGTACACGCCCCGAGGTATACGGGCCAACGCTGCGGGGACGATACGGCTATACGGTTCCGCTATAGCTGTTGCGCGGCCTTCGGGAGCTCGATGACGAACGTCGAACCCTGCCCGACCCGTGAGTCGACGCTGACCCGGCCTCCCATCGCGCGGACGAGCTCGGCGACGATGGCGAGCCCGAGGCCGCTCCCGCCCTCACGGCGGCTCCTCCCCTTGTCCACGCGGAAGAACCGCTCGAAGACGTGCGGGAGGGCTTCGGGAGGGATTCCCGGCCCGAAGTCGCGGACCTCGATCCGAACTGACGAGTCCGTTGGCAACACGCGGACGACGACCTCACCGCCGCTCCCGCCGTACTTGATGGCGTTGTCGACGAGGTTGGCGACGCACCGCTGCAGCCAGCTCGCGTTGCCGCGGACGTGCGACTCACCGGCTGCATCGAGGACGAGAGAAACTCCGCGGGCCTCGGCGAGCGGACGTAACTCATCCACCACCTCGGCCACGAGCCGCTCGACGGCCAGCGGCTCGAGCTCCGGCGTCCCCTCTTCGCTCGATGAGAGCAGGAGGAGGTCCTCCGAAAGCCTCGTGAGCCGCTCCGTCTGCGCCTTCACCGTCCGCAGGAGCTCTTCGTACTCCTCGCGCGAGAGCTCCGGCTCCAGCTCCGCGACCTCGATCGTCGTGCGGATGGCGGCGAGCGGCGTGCGGAGCTCGTGGGAGGCATCCTGGACGAACCGCCGCTGCCGTTCGAAGGCATCCTCGAGACGAGCGATCATGGAGTCGAAGGTGTCGGCGAGCTGCTTCAGCTCGTCCTCCGGCCCCTGGTAGTTCAGTCGCCGGTTCAGGTTCGAAGCGCTGATCTCGGAGGCCACCTGGGTGATGTCGCGCACCGGGCGCAGCATCAGCCCGGAGAGAACGTATCCGCCAACGCCCGAGCTCAGGGCGAGGGCGATGATCGCTGCGATCGACCACGTCTGCAGGCGATCGAGGTTCTCGGAACGGATCTGCGCCTCAGTCTCTCGGAGGATCGCCTGCGCGGAGACGGCGGGCACGAACCCGCTGAGGGCGCGCCCCGGCTGGGAGTCTACCGGCCGCCACTCCCACTCCGCCGCGGTTCCTGAGGCGCCGAAGAGGACGACGTGCGGCTCATCGACGCGCACGGCGATGTTCAGCGCGACGACGAAGGCCACCCCGAAGACGAGCAGGAGGCTCGAGTACCACAGGGTGAGGCGGAAGCGAATCGTTTGGACGAAGGCGGGCAGGCGGATCGTCATCACGCTTAGAGGACGTACCCTTTGCCGCGGATGGTCTCGATCAGCGGCTCATCGAACCCCTCGTTGATCTTCCGTCGCAGGTTGTTCATGTGGACCTTCACGGTCTGGGTGAAGGGGTTCGTGTTCTCGTCCCAGATGTGCTCGAGGAGCTCCTCCTGCGACACCGCCCGGCCCGCGTTCCGCGCGAGGTAGTAGAGGAGGGCGAACTCCTTCGGCGTGAGGTGGATCTCGACACCCTCCCGACGCACCTTGTTCGTATTCGGGTCGAGCTCGAGCCCCTTCACGCGGAGGGTGGGCTCCCGCAGCGTCGACTCCCGACGGGTGAGGGCACGGATCCGCGCCGCAAGCTCGCTGAAGGCAAAGGGCTTGACGAGGTAGTCGTCGGCGCCGGAGTCGAGACCTTCGACGCGCTCGCGGATGGCGCTCCGAGCCGTCAGCATGATGATCGCGCCGCCGTACCGCTGTGCGCGCAGCCGCCGGCAGACCTCGACGCCGTCGATCCGCGGCAGGTTCAAGTCGAGGCAGATGACGTCGTACCGGTTGACGGCTGCTTTCTCGAGCGCCTCGGCCCCGTCGTAGGCGACGTCGACGGCGTAGCCGAGCTTGGTGAGGCCCCGCTCCAAGGCCGCCGTGATCGGCTCCTCATCCTCGACGACGAGTATCCTGGTCACCGGGTGCGCACCTCGCTCCGTACTCGATTCCTACCACGTACGGTAGCGACCCGCCCCCGAACCGAAGGTAAAGACGGCCGTCAGGCGTTGGCCCCCACTCTCGGCGGCTCGAGCTCGACGACGCGGACCTCGACGTACCGCTCCACAAGCTCCTTGGTCTTCGTCACGCGGAGCTGCTCCATCAGGAAGCGGAACTTCGCCTCCAGGTCCTGGCGCAGCACGCGGCGAACCTCCTCCGGCAGGTCCCACACCTGCCGCTTGAACGGACCCCACGTCTTCTTCCGCGTCTTGTAGAAGAACTGGATGTCCGTTTCTCCTTCCTTCCGTTCGTCGGCGAACTCCCGCTCGCAGTACTGCCGCATCTCCTCCAGCAGCTCCTTCGGGAAGAGCGGGTGCTCCATGATCAGGTTCTGGAAGCCGGTGGCGAGATGGATCTCGGCGGTCTCGACCTCGGGGAAGCGATGGAAGAGCTCGTCCGGAAGGGTGCTGGCGCCGTGCTGCACAGCGCCTGCCATCCCGTACCGCTCCCGCGCCACCCGGCTCAGCTCGCGCAGTGTGTCGAAGTCGATCGCAACCTGGGCGATGGTGCCGTCCGGCAGGGGAATCCCGCCATGGGTGGTTCCCGTCTGCACGCTCACCTTCGCGAGCCCGACGAAGTCCGGGCCGACGAGCTCCCGGAACCCGTCTGCGTAGGCGACGAGCTCCTCAACGGTGGAGTTGTGCTTGCCGACCTCCCCGATCTCGCCGCCGATAGAGATGGTGACGCCCTCCGGCTCGAGTGAGCGCACGAGCTTCGCGAGGTGGGCCGTGAGCCGGCAGTTCGGGGCCTGCTGGTCCTCGACCCGCTCGTAGCTCAGGTCGACGAGCGTGGAGGCGTCGATGTCGATGTTGTAGAACTGGGCAGCCACCGCCTTGCGGATCAGTTCTTCGAGTGCGCGCGTCTCACCTTCGGGGTCTGTCCGGAACCGCTTCGCGTTCGCCTGGAAGTGGTCGCCCTGGATGAATACGGGCCCTCGGTACCCTTCTTTGATGGCCGCGGCGAGCACGACGGCCGCGATCTCGGCGGGCTCCTGGAAGGTGTACCCCATCTCGGAGCGGGCGAGTTCGAAGATCGTGGCGTAGCTCTCCGTGCCGAGGATCGCCCGGAAGAGGGCGCGCGACATGTCGTACGCCATCCCCCGGATGTTCACAGCTGGAACGGTGAACCCGCCGACTTCACCCTTCCCGCGGGCGCGGTACAGCCCGTAGATCGACGCGGGTATGGCACCGAGCTCGGGCGCGGCAGCGTGGATGGCGTAGCGGGCGAGGCGTTTCTCCTCCTCGTCGCCGAACACCGCCAGGCGGACGACCTCGTCGATGTGCTCCTTCACCACCTGCGCGTCCCGCAGCTGGGCGCGCGAGCCGTTCACGTTCAGGCAAGCTGCAAGTACCCCGTTCATGGGCCCGATTGTACCACCTGCCGTGGCCCAGGACGGGAGTTCAGGCGGCGCGAGTGGCTTCTCCCGGCCTCCGGGAAGCCCGGCGCTCGAGCATGTACCCGAAGCCGCGGACGTTGACGATGTAGCTCGGCTCGCTCGGGTCGTGTTCGATCTTCCGCCGGATGCGGCGGATGTATACCTTCACGATCTCCTGCGCTTCGCGCTCCGAGTAGGTGTAGTCTTGCACCGCGCGCAGGATCTCCACCGGGCTCACGACTTTGCCGGCGTTCCGAGCGAGGTAGGCGAGGATTTTGAACTCCGTCGGTGTGAGGGGGATGCGTTCGTCGTTGCGCACCGCTTGGCACCGGTCGAAGTCGAGCACGAGATCCCGAACGGTGAGCGTCTTCGGCTCTTCGTCCTCCTGCTCAGCCATCGCCCGGCGGCGGCGCGCGATGGCCGCGATCTGGGCGGCCACGACCTCGGCACCATCGGAGTCGCGGAGGCAGACGTCCGCGCCCGCCTCAAGGGCCGCGGCCACTCCCTGGGCGCCCGGGCCAGGCACGAGGACGAGGAGCGTGGCCGAGGGCGCGACGCGAGCGGCGCCCTCCACGAGGCGGAGGTCGGCCTCGCGGCGAGGATCGATGGCGAGGACGACGAGGTCCGGCCGGAACTGGGCCACCAATCGCTCCGTCTCCCGGTCGTGGGGCCGCTCGGTGGTCGTGAACCCGAGGTGCGCGAGGGCGGGCAGCACGTCTGCGGACGCGTACTCGCGCGTGTGCGTGACGAAGGCCACCGCCGGACGAAACGACTCCGCTCCACGGTTCGGCATCTTCACTCTCCCGGTTCCCATTCCCCTTGTCCCGAAGCTCGGCGGAAGGAGCGCACGAGCAGGTCGTCGATCTCATACTTCGGCTGCCTGGGGCGCTCCCAAAAGCCCCTAGCGCCTCAGGCGGCTGCGTCGCGCATGAGGGCCCGGCGGAGCCGCTTGACCGCTTGCGCATGCAGCTGGCTCACCCGCGTCTCGGAGACCTCGAGCACAGCGGCGATCTCCCGCATCGTGAGCCGTTCGACGTAGTAGAGGGAGATGACGAGGCGTTCCCGCTCTGGCAGCTGGGCGACCGCGCGAGCGAGCTCCTCGCGCAGCTCCTGCTCCTCGAACGTCTGCGTGAAGTCGAGGTCTTCCTCGGCGGTGGGCATCTCCGCCGCGGGGAAGGAGTCTCCCTCCTCGTCCTTCGTCAGCATCCGGTCGAGAGAGACGGTGACCCAGCGTGCGTTGGCGGCCGCCTCGCGGTACTCGTCCAGGGAGACCCCGAGGTGCTCCGCCGTCTCCAGTTCGGTCGGGGCTCCCGTCCGAGCTCCGCCTGCAGCTCGCTCTGGGCGCGCTGGATGTCGCGCGCCTTCTGGCGCATCGTTCGGCTGAGGCGGTCCATGCGCCTGAAGGCGTCGATCATCGCTCCCCGGATGCGCCGCACCGCGTAGGCGTGGAAGTTCGTCCCCTTCGTCGGGTCGTACCGGCGGACGGCCTCGACCAGTCCGCACGTCCCATAGCCAACGGCGTCTTCGTACTCCAGGACTCCCGGTATTTCCAGGGGAAGAGTGCGAGCGATCTTTCGGACGAGCGGCGCATACTGGAGCACGAGCCGCTGCTGCTCCTCTAGCGGGAGACGATGTTCGTCCCGCTCGGTGTCACTTTCGTGTCTCCGTGTGACCGCCGGGTCCATGACGATTCTCCTTGTCCTTCCCGCCGTTTCACCGAACGTCCCGGGCTACGCCGGGGTTATCGAAGCTCGGTTGCGAGTGTTCAGGGGGCAGTGGTGACAGAACAACGGACGAGCCGTGACGGCTCCGTGCTACTTCGGTGACACAAACGAACATAACGACCGCACGGAACCGGGCCCGTTCCGCAGCGCCTCGCGGGTGCGGGCCGGCGGCCCGCGCGGGCGCCCACGTCGAACGGCGGCGGTCCCTCTGCTACCCTTCCGGCGGGAAGGAGGGCGGTCATGCCTCTGCGGCTCTACACCTCACTCGGCCGCTCGGTCGAAGAGTTCCGAACCGTCGCTCCCGGGACCGTGCGGATGTACGTCTGCGGCGTGACGCCGTACGACGTCACCCATCTGGGCCACGCGTTCTCGTACGTCCAGTTCGACGCGCTCCGCCGATACCTTACGTACCTCGGCTACGAGGTGCGGTACGTCCAGAACGTCACCGACATCGACGACGACATGGTGGCGGTCTCCCGGCGGCAGGGTCGGCCCATCGGCGAGATTCGGGACGAGAACGACCGGATCTTCCGCGAGGACATGGACCGTCTGAACGTCCTGCGCCCGACGGTCTACCCCTTCGCCACGGAACACATCCCGCAGATCATCGAGGCAACTCAGCAGCTGGTCAGGAACGGGCATGCGTACGTGGTGGACGGCGACGTGTTCTTCCACGTTCCCTCCTTCCCCGCCTACGGGCGGCTCAACGGCGCTAGCGTCGACGAACTGGCGAAGCGGGAGAACCCTGAGGCGAAAGGGGCCGGGAAGCGCCGCCACCCGCTCGACTTCCTCCTCTGGCAGCGCGCTGCCGAGGACGAGCCCGGCTGGGAGAGCCCGTGGGGACGAGGCCGCCCAGGGTGGAGCATCGAGTGCACGGTGATGAGCATCACCCACCTCGGCGAGCAGATCGACATCCACGGCGGGGGCAGAGACCTCCTCTTCCCGCACCACGAGAACGAGATCGCGCAGGCCGAATCCCTGACCGGCAAGGCCCCGTTCTGTGCGTTCTGGCTCCACAACGGGATGCTGAAGCTGGACGGCGTGAAGATGAGCAAGTCGCTCGGGAACCTCGTCCTAGCGAGGGACCTCATGCGGCGGTACGAGCCCGCTCTGCTGCGGCTCTACCTGCTCTCCTTCCACTACCGGTCCGACCCTGATTACCGCGAAGGGGACATCGATCGCCTCGCCGGCCGGCTCGACCGCTTTCGCCGAGCCGCGGCGGCCGGTGAGACCGGTGAGGGAGAACGAGCGCCCGCGCGGGCCGTTCCTCTGCCGGCGAAGGTGCGTGAGGCGCTCGACGAGGACTTCGACGTGCCACGAGCTTTGGATGCGATCGACGAGCTCGCCCTGCGCGTCCTCGCCGGGTCGGGGAGCAGCGAGGATGCGGCCGGGGTTCGCCGGGCGCTCGCCGTCCTCGGCTTCGACTTCGCCGGGGCGCGCGGGCCGGCCACCGGCGATCTCACGCCCTAGGCGGAGACCAGATCGCCCCTTCGCTCGCGAGTTCGGAGAGCTCCGCCTCCGTGAAGCCGAACTCCCGCAGCACCTCGAGCGTGTGCGCTCCGAGGTCGGGCGCCGGGCCGCTCAGCCTCGGCGGGGTGTCGCTCAGTCCGAGGTGGGGACCGACCACCCACTCCCGCCCGAAGCGAGGGTGCTCACGCTCACGGAGGTACCCTGCCGCCCTCGCCTGCTCGTCTTCCGCCACTTCGGCGTAGCTGCGCACGAGCGCGGACGGGATGTCCTCCGCCTCGAGGCGCTGGAGCCAGTACGAGGAGGGGTGTTCGCGGAAGCGCGCTTCGAAGATCGCTTCCAGCTCCTCCCGGTTCTGCCAGCGCGCGAGGCCGCGCGCGAACCGCGGGTCGTCGATGAGCTCCGGAAGCTCGAGCGCCCGGCAGAGCCGTGGCCAGAACTTCTGATCGAGGCAGACGATCATCACCCAGCGTCCGTCGGCGCACCGGTAGTGGCCGGCGGTCGGCGAGGCGCGGAAGTCACGCGGCCGCTCCTGCCGGTAGTGGAGGTAGTACTGGAGCTCGGGGGCTTGCACGGCGAGCATCGTGCCCAGAAGAGAGACGTCGACCCGCTGCCCCCGCCCCGTCCGCTCGCGGACGAAGAGCGCCGTCATGATGGCGAGGGCGAGGTTCATCCCGCTCACCTGGTCAGCCAGGCCGGGGAAGAAGACCTCCGGAACTGCCTCCGGACCGCCGCCCGCGTGCTGGGCGAAGCCGGAGTGCGCCTGCGCGATCTGGTCGAAGGAAGGGAGCCGGGCCATCGGTCCCGTGAGCCCCCAGCCGGTCCCCTGCGCGTAGATGAGCCGGGGGTTCAGGCTCCGCAAGTGATCGTACCCCAGCCCCCACTCCTCCATCGTGCCGGGGCGGAAGTTCTCGACGAGAACGTCGATGTGGGGGACGATGCGCTCCACGACCTCTCTGGCTCGGGGATGCTTCAGGTCCAGGACGAGCGACCGCTTCCCCCGATCGAGGGCCTCCCAGAACGCGCTGTAGCCGTCCGCTTCTTTCCATAACCTCCGCCCGTAGTCGCCGATGCCAGGCGGCTCCACCTTCACGACATCGGCGCCGAGGTCGGCGAGGATGACGGTGGCGAAGGGGCCTTGCTGGTAGCGCGTGAAGTCGAGGACACGAATCCCTGCGAGCGGCTCCATCGTGCAGCGGAGTGTACCGGGACAGCCGTTTGGTGTCACCGAACTTCCACCAATGCGTCACGGGACCCTGCTCCCTTCGGGTGCAGAGTCGTCGGCAACGGCCCGAGAACCTCACCGTGGAATCGAGCGGGCGGCGAGCGGGGATCGAAGCCGTGTTCACCCCGGCGGCGCGCAGGGCCGTTCCGAGCGCGACCATATGGCATCGCCGAATTAAGCGGACACGAGAACGTCACCTGCAACCTGGCTGGAGCGGCCTCTCTGGCCGAATGTGAAGGATAGGATGAGCCGGCGCCCCCGCGGTCCCTTCGCCGTCCTAATCGCCTCCGTGTTCGCTGCCGGTTCGGTTGCGCTCACCGCCGCGATCTGGGCTGCACCGCCGCACGATGGCCTCGGGGTCACGGCGGTGATCCTGCTCGCCGCCCTGAGCGAGCGGGCGGCGTTCCGCCTCTACCGCGACGGATGGGTCTCGCTCGGCTTCGCGCTGGTGGTCTTCTCCGCCGTCTGGTTTGGACCTGGCGCGGCCGTGCTCGTCTCGGCGGCGGCGGTGATCTCCGGCTACCTGTTCACCGATCGCTCGCGTGAGAAGCTCCTCTTCAACTTCGGGCAGGCGAACCTCGCGGCCGTCGCCGGCTGCGCCGCCATCGCGCCCCTCCCCCCTGGCGGCGAAGGCATCGTCGGCGCCGCGCTCCTCGTCCTGGAGGGGCTCATCGCCGGCGCGGCGATGTACGCGGTGTCCTCCACGCTCGTCGCCTCGGTGATGGCGATCGACCGCGGCCGTTCGTTCTCGGAGGTGTACTGGGAGAACTTCGCCTGGCTCCTGCCCCACTACCTCGCGGTGGCTGCGACGTCCGGCGGCTTCGCTGCGGTGTACGCGAACCTCGGCGTTCCCGGCCTCATCGTCCTCACCGTCCCGCTCGCGGCCGCTCGCTACGCCATGAAGCAGGTCGTAGACAAGACACGGCAGCACGTCCTCCGGCTGGAGGAGGCGAACGAAGAGCTGCGGCGGGCCTACGTCGAGATTCGGAACATGTCGGACGAGCTGCGAGAGGCGTATCACGGCACGCTGGAGTCGCTCGTCGCCGCCCTGGACATGCGGGATCAGGAGACACGCGGCCACTCCGCACGGGTGGCGAAACACGCGCTCGACATCGCCCACATGCTCGGCATCCGGGACCCCGAAGAGCTCGAGATGATCTACCGCGGCGCGCTGATGCACGACGTCGGGAAGATCGGGGTGCCGGACGCGATCCTCCGCAAGCCCGGACCGCTCACCGAAGAGGAGTGGGAGTTCATGCGCCGCCATCCGGCGCTCGGCTACCGCATCCTCGCCCAGGTGCCCCACCTTCGGCCGGCGGCCCGCATCGTGCTCGCGCACCACGAGCACTGGGACGGCTCCGGGTACCC
>ERZ795042.1799-NODE-1799-length-13066-cov-55.802014_pt1 | contig 13066 bp, 11 predicted proteins | sample MGYA00375126_ERZ795042 | MGnify/ENA primary metagenome ERZ795042 (study PRJEB30171, sample SAMN05518105) | compost metagenome | isolation source: Feedstock adapted compost from Newby Island compost facility, Milpitas, CA | place: USA:Newby Island compost...
GGCCGCCGTATTTGAGGTCTCCGAGCAGCGGATGGCCGATGCTCTGGAAATGGGATCGGATCTGGTGGGTCCGCCCGCTGACGAGCTCCGCCTCCACCAGGGTGCATCCTCCCGCGTGGGCCAAGGCGCGATACCGGGTGGTCGCCGCCTTGGCTTCTTCGGGGATGATCTCCGTCCGGGTGCCGGCGGTTTCCGCTCTACCTTTCCCTTCTCCCGGGGAGAGTCGGCCGTCTCCGAGAGCACGCGTCACATTGCCGCGCTCGTCCCGCAGAAGAGGACGCTCGATGGTTCCTTCACCCGTGAGGTGCCCCTGAACGATGGTCAGGTAATATTTGCGCAGCTCACGGTTCTGGATCCAGCGGTTCAGCAAGTGCAACATGCCCGCCGTTTTGCCGACGAGCACAAGGCCGCTGGTGTTCCGGTCCAGCCGGTTGGCGGTCGCCGGCATAAAAAGCGCGCTGTCCAGTTCCCCCTTGCGGTAAAGGTAGGCGTGAACGCGGGAGATCAGCGTGTTTTTCCACTCGGACCGGTCGGGATGCGTCAGCAGCCCGGCGGGTTTGCAGACGACCAGCAGCTCGCCGTCTTCGTGCACGATGTCCAGCTGCCCGGGCACGCCGGCGAATTTCGCCTTTTTCCGGCCGCTTCCCTGGCTCGCCCGCTCGAAATCCGCCTCGTCCATCAGCAGGGTGAGCTCGTCCCCGGCGGCCAGCTCATAGTTGGGGTTTTTCTTGCGTTTGCCGTTGATGCGCACCCGGCCCTGGTCGATCATGCCGTAAAGTTGTCCCAGGGGAAGGTTCGGCATCAGGGTCCGCAAATACCGGTGAAGCCGTTTGCCCTGTTCCGTCCCGGTGATTCGTCTCGTGATCATGGCGCGACGCTCCCGTCCGGCAAAAGTTCCTTCACATCCAGGCTTTCCTGTTCGACGCGTTTCCCGTGGGATAGCATGAGTCCAAGCAGTCCGTGCCAGCGGGCGAACCGGCCGTCGGCGAGCATTTCGCGGATTTTCGCCTGATAGGCGCGGCTGACCGGAACACCGGAATCCGCATGACGCAAAAACGTCTTTTCATCCATCCACAAAGGTTCAAGATTTGAAAAAAAATGCTCCCGAATGAATTCGAAAATGCGGATTCCGCCCGCATCCATGTCGCCCCAATGGAAAATCGGCAATAGAACGTTCTGTTGGCTCAAACAATCCGCGATTTTTCGGAACAACCGTTGAACGGAGCGATTCGGAAATCCGCCGGTATAAATCACGACTTCGCACGCATTTTTCCGCTCGGCCACCCATCGGTGCCAGGCGGTCAAATTTTCGACGGTAACCATTCGCTCCACCGGAAGATCGATGATGTCCATGCGGCGCACCGTTTCCCGTGACAACCCCACTCCGCCGTCAAAGGCGTCGAGGGATACCTCTTCGCCATTGCTCAAGCGAACCCGAATGTTGCCGGATATCAGCACGTTTTCGGGATGGTCCGCGATCCCGACGCTGGCCAGGGCTTCCTGATCCGATTCGTATTCCAGCCCCGAACAGGAACGGATCAGATGAACCAGACGCCGCTCCACCAGACGTTCAAAGGTTTTGGTGTCCTGAAACAACCGCTGGCTAAGGATGCGCTTGGGCACCTCGTCTTCCAGGTTCGGCAGTTCCGCAAGGACCCGAACCAGACGCGCATACCCGTCCGGATCATCCAGGTCAAGTCCCGCGGCTTTGCGTTCGCGCAACACCTTGACCGATTTCGCGGCCCATTCGGCTACCCACGCCCAGGGATGATGCAGCAGCGGAGACAAAATTTGCTCCAGCTTCTGCAACTTCCGCTCCTTGGGTTCAATCCCCGCGAGGCTGTAAGCCAGGGAAACCCGCTCGGGCACCAGGCGCACCCCGACCATTTCCCTGCCTTCCCGGAATTTCGCCCATTCATATTCCACGACGCCCATCCGGTGCAGGTCCAGAACGACCTCGTGCATCCATTCCCTTTTGCGGAAATCCATTTCGTCTTCGTAATCCGCCTGGAACGGGCCGCTGCGCAGCGACACGCGGGGGCGCCGCCGGGAAGGTTCGCCGGTGACGAACGATTTGCCGGATTCGTGCTTCTGGATCAGCAGAGTCAGCAAACGGGATTGAAATTGGGCCTTGAAGTCGTTTTCGTTCCAAATCCCTTTTTCCGCATCCATCAACGCGCATATCTCCTTTACCCGGGGCCAAAGGCGCTAAAAAAGCTTTTCCTGCTCGACGACCGGTTCCCGCCAAGGGTCGCCGGCGACGGGGGCAAGGCCCGATTCCGCAAAATCCCCATAATCGATCATATCGACATGGCAGCGGTAATTCCGGTTCGTGACGATCAGCGTGGTCGTCACTTCGGGCACCATGTGGGGCATTTTTTCGTCGGGGACCGCGGCGATCATCTGCATGTTCAGTTGCTTGATCAGGCGAAGGCTCGACTGGATGCGCTGCTCGTCCATCTTGTTGAACGCCTCGTCGAACACGACCAGACGGATGGGTTTTTCCGATTTGTACAGGTGATAAAAGGATGCATCTCGATCGCTTCGCGAAGTTTGAAGACGAAATGCGATTTGAACTCCTCTTCGGAATCCCGCAGCGCTTTTTCGACTTTTTGCTGGTAATCGGGGATGTGCAGGTCCGCCACCGTCCGCAGCAAGGCGTCGTAAGCTTCATTGTCTTCCGCGTCCGCCGGACCGTCAAACGTGTACTCCGCGTTGTACTGCATCCGGAGCATCCGCAGAGCGTTTCGCATTTCTTCATGCCGCGTGATGTTGCCTTTCCAGTTGTTTTGCCAGTTGTCCAATTTCTGTTGCGTCGGAATCGTTTGCTTCTCGGTATCCGCCCAGCGGGCAAGCGCCCCCTGGAGCAGGGCCGGATCGTTCTCCGCGCTCCAGTTTTCCCAATGCCGTTTGGCGTCGTTCACTACGTTCGTTTGAAGATAAACTTCGATTGCCCGGCGGCCCCGGGTTTCGGCGGTCTTTCCCTTTTCCTCGCGCAGCCGGCTTTCTTCCGTTTTCCAACGCTCCGCCTGTTCCACCCAGTGTTTGTACTCGGCTTCCAGACGATCCGCTTCACTCATGTCCAGATTTTCCAGTTCCGCCTTCGCCTTGGCCAGTTCCCAACGAAGATCGAGATAGTGCGGAATGCGTTCGAGCTGTTCCGCGAGCCGGTCGAGGCGCGCTTTTTTGCCGGAAAGCTTCTCCACCCAATGCGCAAAATCGCGATGCACCGCCTGCCAATGCTCCCGTTCCCGCTCCGCGTCCGCGAGCTCCTGCCGTTTCAGCTCCAGCTGACGCGCGATCGCCCGTTTTCCGATATAAGGAAACTCATAGACGGAACGCTTCATCTGCCTCGCGGTCAGGTTTTGATAAACCATGCACGTGCGGGTGACGGCGATTTTATGGTTTCGCAGGTCCTGTTCATCCGCCGCTTTCATGACCCGTCCCAGCAAATGGTCAATGTGCGCCTGGATGATCGGATTGTCCGTTTTCAGCACGCTGGCAAGGGAATCCGGGTGGGCCGTGTGGAGATATCGCCGCTCCTTTTCCGTGTCGACCAGACCCACGCCTTCAATCTGCAAATTCATCTTGTTCCGTTCATAGAGCGACAGCGCTTCCGCGAACGCTTCGGGCCGCACCAGCAAATCGAAGCGCTGCGTGTTCAGGTAGCCCTCCACCGCATTGGCCCATTCCTCGTCTTCGATCTCCATTTCCTCGCAGAAAATCCAAACGGGAGACCGGTCGCCAAGATGCTCTTCAAGAAGGGTCTTCAATTTCTTCACAGAGGTAGGGTAAGCGAGCCGTTTGTTTTCAAGGTCGCGAATCGTTTGCTCAAGTTCGCGGATTTTTTCCTCCAGGACGCGGATCTGTTCTTCGGCGCGGCTGCGCTCGACCAGCATCCGGTTGTGGATGCTCTCCAAACGGGCGCTGAATAGCCGCAGCCCGTCAAGACATTCTTCGGGAATGCGTCCCGCGCGTTCGTCTTCCCGCCCGTCCTGACGGACCTCCTGATCCGCTCCCAACAACCTCCCTAATGCGCCAACGGAGAAAGCCAAGGCTTCAAGGCCGGTCGAAAGCGCGCCGAGTTCCTCCACCTGCCAGCACCAGCGCGCATTTCCCCGCCAACCGATCAATTGATCGGCCTCGCGCCGCTCCTCTTCCAACGCGTCCGATACCGCTGCCAGATCTTTCCTCAAATGACGGCATTGCGTCTCAAGTTCGCTGATCCGTGCGTCCAGTTCCTTCTTGCGCCTGACGGCATCATGGGCCGTCCACCGGGCCATCGCCCGCTCCATTTCCGCCATTGCTTCCCCGTACTTGGCGGAAGCCAGCGTCAAACGGTCCTCGAGTTCGCGCAGGCGGACGTCCAGCGACTCCAGATCCTGTTGCAGCATCTCCAGCTTTTCCTGCTCGCAAAGCCATTTCAGCCGGCGGATCACATAGTCCTGTTCCTTGATCGTCACGCCGAGTTTTTCCCATTGGACAAACTGGTCGTGAATCCGCTGCAAGTCCGGTAATCAGCGTTTGTTTTCCGAACTCCATGGTTTCGTCGATAAAATAATGCCAGTTAATCAAGCGAAGTTTCCTCATCCATTTCATCGAGCAGGTCCCCCTCCTTTTTCAGCTGGTATTGCCTGATTCGTTCCGTGAACGCCTTCACGTCCTCCATGGGAATCAGATAGATCCAGCTGTGAAACAAGCGAAAACGGCAATCGTCGGAACGCAGATCGGAATCCAGGGCATCCATGAGGTGATAACGGACGCAAAGGCGCACCACCCGTTCCAGCGTCGTCACGTTCACCCAAGGAAGGCGGAACGTCTCATACTTGGAGCGGATCTCGTAGAGCGTTGTCATCGGAAATTCGGTGAGGGTCAGGGACTCCCGCTTCTCTTGGTAGATCAGCCGAAGAACCAGCATCCAGAGCGTTTCATCCCGGGTCAGCGGGCGGCGAAAGGACGGGTCCGGAGCCTGGACAAAAATCACTTCGTGACGTTCGTCGAGGATGAATTCCCACCCAAGAAAACGAAAAAAAGCATGGACCGCTTCCCGGTTTCGGCGAATGAGCGTATACGTCTCCCGGTCTTTCTCGCGAATGAAGATGTTTTGGGCGAGCAACCGGTTGATGGCGGCGGCGATTTTGGCTTTCTCCGATTCGCCCAGGGATTCCAGCAAGACCAGCCCGTTGCGCGCCGGCTGCGCCGTGTCTTGATCCGCGCTCATGCCCCGTATACCTCGTTTCTCATCCCGTCTTTACGACGGTTTGCCCGCACGACCGTGTGATTGTCAAAGCGAAAAGGCCCGATCTGAAAGATGACGCGCTCCCGATTCCTTTGCAATTGAAAGGCAGATGAACCGTCCTGACCGTACACATAGACATACGCAAAGAGCAGGAGCTGCTCCACCGTTTCCGGCACCAACTCGTGCATCTCCATTTGTTCCCGGTCGCCCATCCGCGCCAAGACGAACTGCTCCACTTTCTTGCGCGTGACCGATCGCCGCATCCGCTCCAGATTCTCCTTGCGGATTTGTTCCTTCCATTCCGGGGGAATCTCCACCACGATATGCTTGCCCGGCTGATGCGGCTGCCTTTGCCGGCGTCGTTTGCTCCATCAGTTCCCGATCGAGCAGCCAATCCCGGACGCTCTGCAGGATCTGGAACCGGTAGCGGGAAACGTGATCGGATGTTTTCAACCGATGGTAGCTTTTGTCCACAATTTGCGATTTGTAGGTGTCAAAATGATGATCCAGCACCTCCTGTATCGTCATCTTGCGCACGACCTGCTCCATGTGATGTTTCATGTTGTTGTAAAGCGCGATCAACTCCTGCCGGAACTGAAGGGTCATTTCCAACGCTTCGCGCAGGGCGAAACACGGGCGGAGCTTCGCCTCCTGCCCGGTCAAAATCTGATAGGTGGTAAAAGCAAACCGCTGATATTCCACCGACCGGGCTTCCACCAATTCTTTCAGCACGGCGAGAATTCGGCTTGAATAATGAGGCAGCACAATGTACCGTTGGAACTGATCGCGATCCTCCACATCGATCCACTTCAGCGCCTCGAGACGCCTCAGCATCATGTTCGCCTGCATCCTTGCCGCATCTTCCAGCGTAAGCTGCTGTACCGCGCGTTCTGCCTCGGCGACCTCTTCCTCTTCCGGGTTGTACGCAACGCCCAATTCCCGCTGCGTTTCGATCAATTCCTGCAGCAAATCCCGCATGATGTCGTATCGGATGCCAAACCGTTCTCGCTGGGACTGCTCATACAAAAGCAGTACCGCTTCCGCATACAACCGCTTGTTTGGACCGGTGAGCAGCCAAAAAAACCTCTCCGGCAACACTTCGAATAAATTCATAAAACGCGACACTCCCCGAATTCTGGCGTCGCAAAGCCGGTCACATTCCAATATAACACAACGCGAAAAATGTCAATACTGACGACTTATCCTTGCTTCCTCAAAGTCTGACATCAGACGTACAACAGCTCTTGGACTTCTTTTCGCGGGCGGACAAAAAGACGAACCGTTGTTCATGATCTGAACATTTTCAGCAGAACCGCGGCGCCGAGCCAGCCGAACACGGCGGCGGCCATCAGCAGCCAGGCGAGGGGAACGGTTGCCGCCAGGGCGGTGCTCAGCAGCGGCCCGGCGGTGCCGCGAATCCCGAACAGCATCATGTGCAGCCCGAATACGACCGCTTCCCGCCCGGGCGCGATTCTGTTGATGAAAACGAGAACGCCGATGTCCCAGATGGCGTCCACGGTGCCCTGCAAGCCGCTGCAGATCAGCACCGTCGCGTAATCCGGCGCCACCGCGTAGAGCATCGGAATGAACCCGCACATTCCGATCCCGTACACGATCGTCCGTTCCGCGGAATATCTGTCGATCATCCGCCCGGAAATAAAATACGCGGCCAAAAGAAAGACGAAATAAACGACGCGCGCCGTGCCGATTTGCACGTCGGTCATTCCCAGCCGGTCAACCTGTACGATTTGATAAAGCGGCACCGCCACCATGTTGCCGAATCCCGTCACGAAAGTGGCCAGAAAAAATACCCGCAGTTTTCGGTTCTCGCGAACGAGGCTCCACTGCCCCTTCAAGGCGAAACGACCGGCGGGCGCGGGCTGATCCGGGGCGCTTTCCCGCATGCGCAGGAAGATCAGGATGGAAAGGGCGCCCGTGATGGCCGCGGCCGCCAGCGGCCCTCCCGGTCCGGCGGCATCCAGCCAGACGCCGACCAGATAGGCCAACGGAATCATCAGCAGCACCATGGCGACGCGAACGTTGGCCATCAGGCGCCCCCGCTGCGGCGGCGGATAGATGCGGGTCACCAGCGAAGCGTACGCGGGCGCCTGGATCGACATGATCAGATTGAAGATCAGCGAGGTGACCACGTACACGACGGGCGCGCCGAATATCGCGGGAAGCAGAATCAGCAACCGGCCGATCAAGTTCGGCAGGATCACGAAAGGCTTCGGGTCCGACCTTTGAATGAACGGAGCCCAGAGCGGTGAAAACAAAAGGCCGATGGCGGGCGCCGCCGACAGTATCCCGACCTGAAACTCGGTCGCTCCCTGCCGGATCGCCATCGGGATGTAAAACTGGTTGAACACCACGTTGAACAGACTGAAAATCAGCGCAGCCGCCAAATCGCAGCGAAAATTGTGCCAGGCATCCGGGCCCGTCTGCAGCCTGAAGTGTTGAAACGACAGGCGGATGCGGATCATAAGCATACCTTCTCGCCGAACAACATTTATTGGACGAATTGCTTTCGAAATTGGGCCGGCGTCACTCCGGAAAAACGCCGAAACGTCCGGATGAAATGGCTGGCCTCGCGAAACCCCACCGCCCTCGCGATGTCCCCCACAGGGCGATGCGGCTCCGACTGAAGCATTTCCTTCGCTTTTTGAATACGAAACCTCAGCAAATATTGATAGGGACTTAAGCCCCAATTTTTGCGAAAAAGCTCGTTCAGATGCTGCGGGCTCACGGAAAGGGACGCAGCCAGCCTGTCCAGCCCGAGCTCCGGATCGGCGTATGACTCCTCGATCTCGCGGTACACCGGCGCCAGCCGCTCGTGCCTGCTGGAAAGCGAAGGTCTCCCGTTCAACCGGCCGAATTGCCTGAGGCGCACCAGAAACGTGAACACTTCCAGCGTGCCGCCCAATCCCGCGAGATCGAAACTGGACAGGCTTTTGTCCGCAAATTCGCGATGTACTCCGGCCAGCGGCGCATCCGGTTCCCAACCGATCGGCCGCATGTGCTGCAATTCAAAAGCGGCCGTAATGGAAGCGGCCAACGTTCCGTCGAAAGTCAGAAACCAAACCGACCAGACCGGCGTTTCCGCGCGGTAGCTGTGGGGAACATGCGGCCGAAGCAATATCCCCTGGTTGGGCGGCAGTTTTACGGTGCGTCCGTTCACCGCAAAGACCCCGCACCCTTGCACCGTATGCAGCCAATGATAGCAGGGAAACCCGTCTTCCCTGCTTATCGGTTCCTGGTGATGGTGATATCCGACGGTATTCAGATACAGCGGCAGATTCCGGTCGTTGCCGGTGACGACGAAATGGCGAAAGTACGGTTCCACCTGATCATCTACTTTCATTTTTTCATATAAATTCAGATAAATATTATATATTGATCGGGTGATGGGTCCACTACAATAAAATAGAAAAGTTGAACTTTTTTATATTTGTCGTCGCCGGAGGTTGAATGCTTGATGACCGTAAAAATCGGATTCATCGGCGCCGGCGGCATTGCCGCCCAGCATTTGAGCAACCTGGCCGGCATGCCGGACGTCGAAATCGCCGGTTTCTATGACGTGGATGGAAAAAAAGCGCGGCAGGCGGCGGAGGCCTTCCCGGGCGCACGGGCGTACGAGCGGCTTGACGATCTGTTCGACGGCGCCCGGCCGGACGGCGTCTACATTTGCGTGCCGCCGATGGCCCACGGGGAAGCGGAGCGCCAGGCCATCGCCAGGGGCATTCCCTTTTTTGTGGAAAAACCGCTCGGAAACGACCTGGAATTGCCGACGGAACTGGCAAGCGCCATCCGGGAACGCCGGCTGCTCACGTCGGTGGGATACCATTGGCGATACGGCGACCCCGCCCGATTGGCCCGTGAACGGTTGAAAGACGGGACGGTCGGCATGGCGGTGGGTTACTGGATGGGCGACATGCCCATGCCTCCCTGGTGGAGAGTGGAGTCCCAATCGGGCGGACAGTTTGTGGAGCAGACGACCCATATCGTGGATCTGCTTCGCTATCTGTGCGGAGAGGTGGTGGAGGTCTATGCGGCCTTCTCGCTGCGGACCATGGACCGGCAGGTGCCCGGCACCGACGTGCCGGACGTCGGAACGGTGACGCTGAAGCTGGCAAACGGCGCGGTGGCGTCCATCTCCAACACGTGCATGCTGCCGGTTTACCATCATGTCGGGTTGGACCTTTACTGCGACTTTGGGGTCCTGGAAGTGCGCGATCGGGAGTTTCGGGCAGTCACCAAGGAAGGCACATGGATCCGCAATGCCCGAACCAATCCGTATTTGAGCGAAGACGAGGCGTTCATCCACGCCCTTCGCACGGGAGACCGTTCGGGAATCCTGTCGGATTACGAAGACGCCCTGAAAACCCTGGCGGTCACCATCGCCGCCCGGCAATCCGCGGCTTCCGGCCGTCCCGTATCCCTTGCGTGAAGGAGAGAGCATCCGCCATGAAATTTTCCCTGTGCATCGGCGCCTATCCCGGCAAGGACGAAATTTGGCACCTCGAGAAAGTCAAAGAGCTCGGCTTCCACGGATTGGAATACTACGCCTGGTGGGAACTTCCCGATCTCCGCAGGACGGCCCGCGAGCAGGAGCGCATCGGCGTCGGCATCTGCGCCGTCTGCACCAGATTCATCAGCCTGGTCGATGAAACGCTCCGCGAGGCGTACATCGCTGCCCTGCGCGAAACAATCGAGGCGTGCGGGATCCTGAACGTCAGCTCCATTATTTCCCAAACGGGCAACGTCCTGCCGGACGTGCCGCGGGAAAGGCAGCGGCAGACCATGGTGGAAACCCTGAAGCGCTGCGCTCCCCTACTGGAGCAGGCCGGTGTCGTGCTGGAGATCGAACCGCTCAACGGGCTCGTCGACCACCCTGGCCATTTCCTGCAACGATCGGACGAATCCGTAGACGTGATCGACCAGGTGGGCAGCCCCTACGTTAAGCTGCTCTTCGACGTCTACCATCAGCAGATCACCGAGGGCAACGTCATCCGCAACGCGACCCGCTACCGCGACCGGATCAATCATTACCACATCGCGGACAACCCCGGCCGCAAGCAGCCCGGCACGGGGGAACTGAACTACGTCAACATCCTGAAGGCCATCAAGGAAACGGGCTTCACCGGCTTTGTCGGCCTCGAATGCGGATTCACCACCGATCCCGACGAGGCCCTCCAGGCGTTCAAGCGCGACGTGCTCGAACCCGCCGGCATCCCGCTGAGGACCTGACCGCTTTGCGTCGGCGCCGCAACCCGGGGCTCTTGCGGATTTCCGCGGTGCCCCCCTCCCCCCTCCTGTCCGTCTGCCCTTCTGAAATCCCCTTGCAATCTGCTCCCCTTCGCTCAGGAAATGGAAAACGGGAATCCGTCCGCGGGGATGGTGGTTTCCACTTTAAGAGCTCTTGCATCTCCAACCTTTTTCTGGTAAACTGAAAACGAACATATGTTCCCTTTTTGGAGGTTCCTGTCATGCCCGTGATCGAGGCATACGACCTGACCCCGATCCAGGACGCCCAAAGGTTCCGCAAAATGCGCCGGAGGAAGCATTCCGCCGCCATCCGCCGCGCCGTCCGCGCTTTCCGCCGCCGTTTTCCATCCGAAGAGGCATGCAGAAAGTTTCTTTTCCGCATGAAATGGCCCGGCGGCTTCCGCTGCCCCAGGTGCGCGTGCCCCGCCGCCTACACCGTCCGGACCCGAGCCATGCCCCTTTACGAATGCCGCCGTTGCCGTCACCAGACCACCCTAAGCGCGGGCACCGTCATGGCCGGTTCCCGTACTCCGCCGGGAAAATGGCTGCTGGCGATGTGGCTGGTCAGCCGCGTGCCCGACGGCATCAGCGCCCGCCAGCTGCAGCCGCTCCTTGGCGTGACCTACAAGACCGCTTTTTCGATGCTGCGGAAAATCCGCTCTGTCATTACCCAGGCGGATAACGGCCGGCCCCTCACGGGACGCGTCCAGGCGATCGGGGTCAAGTTCTGGAGGCTGCCGATCAGGGCGAACAGATCCGACTGGGACATGCCTGCGGTGGCGGCGTGGGAACTTTCCAAAGACGGAAGGCCGTTGCGGGTGAAAATGAAGGCGGCCGACGGCTGCCACCTGCTCGAAAAGGGAAACTATCTGCGGGGCCTGGAAGAGTGGAAGAAGCGGCATGCGAAAACGATGGACCTCGAAATGTTGCACGTTCTGGACCGGTGGAAGGTTGCCGCGCTGGCCGATTGGTACGAGGATGCGTGCAAATGGGCCAACCGGGTTCATTGCGGGGTAAGCCGGCGCTATTGGCACAATTATCTGGACGAGTATGTTTTTCGGCTGAACGGGAAACTTGCCGTGGACCGCAAACCCGCAAGCGGCAAGGCGCACGGCGTGCCCTTTGTCGCGTCGCTGCTCGCGGGATGGTGCATGGGCATGCGGGCGAAGCGCACGGAGGCGCTGTTCGTGCCGCCAAGGATCGTCCCGTGCCTGACCAGGCGGGCCGCGTCGTGATTTTTCGCCGTTATCTTGCCAGCCAGCTTTCTGCCGGCACTGTGGACAGTTTCATTGCGAACAGTTTCCCGCCTCCCTGCCGGCATGCCGCTTCTGAATTCCTTGCCGGTAACCTCCTGTTTTCCTGAATTCCTGCCGGTGCACTGTCCTGTTTTCCCGATTTCGTTGCAGGTATACCGGCCTGTTTTCTGCACTTCCGCTATTTTTCCGCACTCCCGAAACTCTCGCTTTTGCAGCCTTTTCTCTCAGTCTTCTTGCAACCGCTGCTTGCAGCCCATGATTGCAGCTTTTTTCAGATATTCTGGCATCCTTGTTTTTCTTGCAGCTTTTTTTGGACCCTGTCACCCGTTTTTTCTGACAGCCGCGCATCCTGTCTCCTTTTTCATGGATACCTGCCTCATGTTTGGCGACTCCTGAGCGAAGGGGAGAAGATTGCAAAGGGGCGGCGAAGGATTGGATATTGCGGGACGGACTGGAAGGCGAAGGGTTGGAAAAAAGATATAGTGCGAAAGAAATATGGAAAAAGGAATGAAAAGCGGAAATGCGGAAAATAGTCTCTTTTCGTCACCTGGGAGGATTCGTTACACTGGGAAAAGAACGGAAATCCGCAAATTTTCGAAGGGAGGGCGGTGATCGGCCATGCGAGGCGACAACGGATCGGCCGCCCGTGAAGCGCCCGGCAGCGGCGCACCTTTCCCCCTGGCGGCCTCCTGGCATCGCGCCGAACCGGATGCGACAGTGGTCGACTGCCATTGGCACGGAGAAGCGGAATTTTTGCTGGTGCTGGAGGGGCAGACGCTGTTCCAGATCGGCCAGGAACGCTTTCCGGTCCGGGAAGGGGAAGCCGTATTCATCCACCCCGGAGACATTCACGCCGGGCATCCGCTTGGCGGGAATGGGTGCAGGTTTTTCTCCGTTTCGTTCGACATGAACCTGCTGGCCAGCGCCTCCCTCGACCGCCCGCAGGAAGAATTCGTGCTGCCGCTTCTGGAAGGCCGGCGGTCGCTGCCCGCCCGGTATACGCGCGACGAAGCTTGGAGCCGCAGCGTGCTGGCGGAACTCGACGGACTTCGCCGGGAGCTGGAAGAGAGGCGCCGGGGGTATGAACTTGCCGTCAAAGCGCGGCTTTTTCGCATCCTGGCCGAGATCGCCGCGGAAAACCGCTGGATGACCCGAAGGCCCGAAACGGACGCCGGCGAATTCGAGCCGCAGCTGCTGAAACGGGTTCTCTCCCACATCGAACAGCATTACGCCAGGCGGATCTACATCCGGGAACTGGCGAAAATGGGGCATATGGCGGACGCGCAGTTTTGCCGGTTTTTCAAGC
>ERZ795042.1800-NODE-1800-length-13065-cov-19.228055_pt1 | contig 13065 bp, 20 predicted proteins | sample MGYA00375126_ERZ795042 | MGnify/ENA primary metagenome ERZ795042 (study PRJEB30171, sample SAMN05518105) | compost metagenome | isolation source: Feedstock adapted compost from Newby Island compost facility, Milpitas, CA | place: USA:Newby Island compost...
AGACCGAAGCGCAGAATGAAATCCGGTATGAAACGAAGCTGTTCATCGCGCCGGAGGTGGAGATCCGGCAGGGGGATTTGATTGAGGTTACACGCGGCACGGTGACGCGTCGGTATACTGCCGGTGAGCCGTTCCCGTATTCGACGCATCAGGAAGTGTCGATCCAGCGCGAGGAGTGGGCGTGATGAATGATCTGCTCGAACGTCGTTCTGTGCGGGACGAAATTACGATCACGATCCATTTTGTGGACGGGAACTTATTCGTCCAGCCGCTGCCGATCGACCAGGCTGATGCCGTGCAGGAATTTATGGACTGGTTTCGGGATCCCGGGAAACACAAAGTTTGGGCTTGGCATGTGGTGGCCGAGCAGAAAATCCACATGTTGAACCATGCACACATAATGGGCGTGGACATTGAAGGGTACATCGAACCGGAAGGCCGGCCGTCTCGGTGGTACGAACGTTTGGCTGATCGGATTCGGTTGAGGTGGCTCTGATGTCCAAGTGGGGTAAGTTCGACTTCTCCGAATTCGAGCGGCTGGCCAAGACGTTCAAGAAGGCGCTGGACGAGCGTGTCATCGAACGGTTCATTCAGGACTTCCTGCTTGAGATGGCCTACCGCGCTGAAAGGAAAATCAAAAAGCGGACACCGGTCGATACTGGTGAGCTTCGCCGGAATTGGAAGGTCGGCCGGGTCGAGCGCCGGGGCGATGCGTACCAGGTCGAAATTTACAACAATACGCACTATGCCCAGTTCGTTGAGTACGGCCATCGGACCGGGAAAGACCTCACGAAGTGGGTCGAGGGTCGTTTCATGATGACCATCTCCATGCAGGAAATTGAGCGCGAATTGCCGCGCTACCTGGAAAAGCGCGTGACGCGGCTGCTCAACGATCTCATGAACGGCCGGCCGCCGAGGAAGGGGTGATCTCCAGTGCAGGTGACGATCAACGACGTCCGCTATGCCGTCCATGCCGCGCTTGACGCCGCGTACCCGGACATCCCGATCCACGACGAGGAAATTCCGCAGAGGCTCAATCCGCCGTGCTTTTTTGTCCGTCTGCTGGAGCCCGAACACGTGCAAGAGCTCGGCCGGCGGTTCCTCCGGTACCACCCGTTCGTGGTTCGGTATTTCGCCCAAGACCGGTCCAACACCGCCATGTACGAGATGGCGGAGCAGCTGACGAAGGCGCTTCAGCAGATCCAGGTGGCCGGCCGCCCGGTCCGCGGGACGGGAATGCGGTTTGAGATCGTGGACGACGTGCTGCACTTTTTCGTGAACTATGATTTCCACGTCTGGGCGCCGCGGCCGGATGATCTGGCGATGGGTAGCCTGGACGTGCAGGAGGGGTTGAAGTGAAGAAGTCCGAAACAGCAGAAGCCGCCGCGCCCGCCTACACCAAGGCGCAATTTTTGGTGTCGAAGCAATTTACCGCCGTCCAGAAAGACGTGCTGCGCGCGCTCATGAAGGACGGCGAGACCTACACCGTCGAGCAGGCGCAAAAGCTGATCGACGATTACGCGAAAAGGAAGGTGACATAACCGATGGCAGGTGGCACGTGGACGACTCAAAACAAGGTGCGCACCGGCGTGTACATCAATTTCCGAACCGAGCAGCAGGCGCTTGGGACGCTGGGTGAGCGCGGCATCGTCAGCCTGCCGCTGGCGCTCTCGTGGGGCCCGGCAAAGCAGGTAATCACGGTCGAGGCCGGCGCGGACACGTTCGAGGTGCTCGGCTATCCGATCACGGCGCCGCAGCTGCTGTTGGTCCGGGAGGCGCTGAAACGGGCCGGGACGCTGCTCCTGTACCGGCTCAATACCGGCACGCAGGCATCGGCTACAGTCGGCGGTCTGACCGTGACGGCGAAGTACGGCGGCGCCCGCGGCAACGACATCAGCGTCATCATCCAGGCGAACATCGACGACCCGGCCAAGTTCGACGTGAAGACGCTCGTCGCAGGCGCGGAAGTCAATTCGCAAACCGTCGCCACGCTCGACGAGCTGCAGCCGAATGCGTGGGTCAACTTCACCGGAACCGGCGAGGTCACGCCGACGGCCGGCACGCCGCTGACGGGCGGTGCAGACGGCACCGTAACGGCGCAGGACTACCTCGATTATCTGGCTGCGATCGAGGTCCACGACTTCCAGACGATCGGCCTCACGGCGACGGATACGGCGACGAAAGAAGTGTTCGTTTCGTTCTGCCGCCGGCTCCGGGAGGATGAAGGCAAGAAGATTCAGGTCGTCATGGAGAACTACCCGGAAGCCGACTACGAGGGCGTTATCTCGGTGAAGAACGGCGTCGTGTTGGCCGATGGGACGACGCTCACAGCGGCGCAGGCGGTCGCGTGGGTGGCCGGGGCGACGGCCGGGGCGGCCGCGAACCAGTCGCTGACCTACCAGGCGTATGACGGCGCTGTCGATGTCGCGCCGCGGTACACGAACAGCCAGATCATCGCGGCGCTCCAGAACGGCGAATTCGTATTCATCCCGATGGACGGCCGCGCGGTGGTGGAGCAGGACATCAACACCCTGCATACGTTCACGTCGACGAAGGGGCGTCAGTTCTCCAAGAACCGCGTTCTGCGGGTCTTGGACGGCCTGGCCAACGACTACAAGCGGGTCTTCTCACAGTCGTACATCGGCAAGGTACCGAACAACGACGACGGGCGCGCGCTGTTTAAATCGGAGATCATCAACATCACGAACCAGTACGCGAACATCGGCGCCGTCCAGAATTTCGACCCGCAGGCCGATCTGGACGTGCAGCCCGGTGCGGATTCGGACGCTGTCGTCGTGAATCAGTGGGTCCAGCCGGTCGATTCGATCGAGAAAATTTACATGACCGTGACGGTGAGGTGATAGCGGATGCCGTTCATGCGCGAGCAAGATGCCATCAGCGGCAAGATGGCGAAGGCGTATATCACGATCAACGGCCGCGTGGAAGAGCTCTTCTACGCCAAGTCCATCGAGGCCACGATCGAGAAAAACAAAGTCGACGTGCCGGTACTCGGCCGGACGAATACGCCTCAGGTTTCGTCCGGTTGGAGCGGCAGCGGTACGCTGACCGTGTATTACGTAACGTCGCTGTTTCGCCAGCTGATGCAGGAGTACGTGAAAACCGGCCGGGATTTCTGGTTCGATCTCATGATTGTGAACGAAGACCCGCAGTCTTCGGCCGGCCGGCAGCGAGTGGTGCTGAAAGGCTGCAACCTGGACAGCGTGTCGGCGGCGCAGTTCGACGCCACCAGCGATGACCGGCTGGAAGAAGAGTTGCCGTTTACGTTCAGCGATTACGAAATTTTGGAAAGCTTTAACACCATCACGGGCGCCTGATCTTCGGGCGCCCTATTTTCAGGAGGGTGAATTATGAGCACTTTGCAGGAATTCCTGAACGCGCATCCGATCGACGGGCTGACCGATGAGGTAGTCGTCTCTAACCGGTTCCGCGGCCCGAACGGCGAGGTGCTGAAATTCCGGATTAAAGCCATGACCAACCAGACGTTCGATGATCTTCGCAAACGGTATACGCGAATTGGGAAAGGCCGCAAGGTCGAATTCGACGCGCAGGGGTTCAACAATGCCGTTGTCATCGAGCACACGCTGGACCCGAACTTCAAAGATGTGGAAAGCATCAAAAAGCTCGGATGCGCCACGCCGGAGGAGTATCTGAGCCGGGTCCTGCTTCCTGGGGAGGTCGCGACGCTTGCGCAAAAGATTTCTGAGCTCAGCGGCTTCGACGTGGAAATGGAGGAGCTCGTCGAAGAGGCAAAAAACTGATCCGGGAGGGCGACGCGGAGGCCAATTACGCGTATTACGCTCTCCACAAACTGCGAATCCTCCCGGGGCAGTTTGTGAATTTGCCCCGGGAGGAAAAAGCGTTTGTCATGGCATGCATCGACATTCGGATTGAAGCCGAGCGGAGAGAAGCTGCGAAGGCAGAGCGAAAACCGAAACGGAAATAGCCCTTCCCGCGTACATCGTGGTAAAATGTTGCAAAAGAGATGTGCAGCGGGAGGGCTATCTGTGTTTTATCTATTCATGTTCCTGTTTTTTGCAGCAATTATTGTATTGCTGGTATCCCTTATAATATTTGTGTTGTCAAAATCCAAGCGGAAACGGCAAAAGAAAGTGATGCTTGCATCATTTATGGTTGGGGTTTCGTCACTGATAATCGGACTCATAATTGGTTCGCCTGAGCCAGAACCTGTTATGAACGAAACAATAATTGATGTAACGCAATTTAGTAAAATTTCTCCTGACGAACTGGTGAAAATCCTGGGAGAGCCAAAAGAAAAAGAAAACTGGCAATTTGATAATGGCATAAAGAAATTTGATACAACCACTTACAAATATTGTGATGGAAATTGTGAATTTCACATTATTGACGGGAAAGTAGTCAGGTTTAATTATTTAACTCCCGAAGATGCAACGAACACAGCTAAATTGCTTAGGAAATTTGGCCTTAATTATAGTGACTTGGAGATATACAATAATACGGGAACAGCATTTAGGTATCGCAGTAAAATTGATGGAATAGATGATGTATATATTCTAACAGATGAGAAAAAAACATCGCTGGTGCGAGTCACCTACGATATGACATATTTTCAGTGAGCCTGTTAAAAGGCTCATTTTTATTTTGAGGTGAAACTGATGGCTACGATTTCCTCCACGCTCAAAATGATGGACGCTATGTCCGGTCCGCTCAAATCAATCATGACCAGCATGAATCTGGTAATTCGAACGTTCGAACAAATGCAAAACGTTACTGAACGAAATACAAATGTAGACCGCATGTTGGCAGCGGCAAAAAAGGAAATCGCCTCGGCTGAAGCAGAAATCCGCAGACAGATTGATCAGGCGGATCAAGCACAAAAACGGTTCAATCAGTCAATGAAACAAGGAGAAAAAGGAGCTAGGGGACTACTCAATTCGATCAAAGGTATCGCGGCAACCTATCTGTCTTTGCAAGGTGCACGGGCTGTTGCCAATATCAGTGATGAATATGTGAATACGTTGGCAAGGCTTGATCTAATCAATGACGGGTTACAAACAACTGCTCAACTGCAAGAAAAAATTTTTGCGGCCGCTGACCGGGCTCGGGGCTCCTACTCGGATATGGCCGGTGTGATCGGGCGCCTCGGGATTTTGGCAAAACATGCTTTTCAAAGCAATGACGAACTAATCGCTTTTGCTGAGCTCATGCAAAAATCGTTCCGGGTGGGCGGCGCCTCCACGATGGAACAGCAGGCTGGTATGTACCAGCTGTCGCAGGCTATGGCCGCGGGCCGGCTGCAAGGGGATGAGTTCCGGTCGATCATGGAAAATGCCCCGATGCTTGCCCAGGCGATTGCTCGTTTTACCGGAAAATCCGTTGGCGAGCTCAAAGAGATGTCTGCTGAGGGGACAATCACGGCGGACATCATTAAAGGAGCAATGTTTTCGGCAGCAGATGAGATCAATCGTAAATTCGAAATGATGCCTCGTACGTTTGGAGATATCATGAACACAATGAAAAATCGAGCGATTCAGGCATTCGGACCAGCAATCCAACGCATCAGCCAAATGCTCAACGACCCGAAGATGGCCGCCGGCATCGAAGGAGCAGGTAAAGCGATTGCTGCTGCGACCGTGGCTGCAGTTTGGTTGCTGAACGTGGTTGGCACAATCACCAATTTTATTACTACAAATTGGCCGACGATCGGTCCAATCATTTGGGGAATCGCAACTGTAATGGGGATTTGGGCCCTTCGGGCTTTGGCTGTCGCGGCCGCACAAGGTATTGTTACCCTAGCCTTAGGAAAAGGGACAATTGCTATTTTTGCTCAAACTCTTGCAACGAAAGGACTGGCCGCTGCTTGGCATGCGCTGAACACTGCACAGAAAGCGAACATCTTTATCTTCCTGATTTCGCTGATCGTCGGGTTGATTGTGTGGCTGGTAAAGTTGTGGCAGACGAATGACCAATTCGCAGCTGCCCTCATGCGTGCTTGGAACACTATTTTGAACTTTTTCGATTACATCCCGGGATATTTTTGGATGTTTGTGGAGTGGCTGCTTGAGCCTTTTGTAGCGTGGGCTGAAAAAGTAGGAAAAATATACGACACCGTGATAAACGGAATCATCAAAGGGATTAACAAGGTTCTGGAACTTGTCAATAAGGTTACTGGCTCGTCGTATGAACTTGAAGCCACGTTTAGCATGGAGAATGTGATGAAGGGCATCCAGGATTTTGCCGAGGGGAAAAAGACGGCTGCGTTTGAAAATGCAGCTCGGAGAGCTGCCGAACGCGAACAAAAGGTCGTTGATTTCCTTGAAGCTCGCGCCGCTAAGCGCGCCCAAAAGGAAGCTGAGAGAGCGGTGCAAACGGCTGCCGGCTTCGATTTCTCCAAGTGGCAGACCAAACCCAATATTGGCAAAGTAGACGAAGTCGGCAAAATCCGCGACACCGTGGACATCAGCAGCGAGGACCTTAAAATGATGCGCGAACTGGCAGAGATGAAGAGCATTCAGAACTTCGTATCGCTGCGGCCGTCGGTCCGGGTGCAGACCGGACCGATCAGTAAAGACGTGGATATCGACACGGTGATCGCACGGATTGAGGAGGCGCTGACCGAGCAGATCGCTTCTTCGGCAAAGGGGGTGTTTAGACTTGTCTGAGGCCATCGTCAATAGTATCACTGAAAGATTACGTGAAAAGATCATCCGCTCTACGAAGGTCATTTGCGAGCAAAAGGGTGATCGGTTTATTGGAACCGTAAAAATAGATGGCAGTATAGTCACTGCCATCAATGAAGCAACTGATGAATTAAAACGGTTGGTCGAATAAAAAATACGGGGCGCGAGAGTGGTCATCTACCAAACTTTTTGAAGGTTTTTTCCAGTTTATTCAGTGTCCTATTAAACTCTCCCAGTACCTTGTCAACGTCTGAGAGAGTTTTCTTCGTCGTCTCGTCGTGGTTCAATTGAATGTCCACTTGACAATGCGGACATTTTACGATGCTTCCATCATTGATGATTTCTTCGAATTTGACTTTGAAGTTCGATTGGCATTGAGGGCAATCAATATCGATTTCCTCGCCACCGAATAATGATTCAAGATCGATTTTGGGCATAAGCACCAAGCCTTTCTTTTTCGCGCCCCGTCATTTACAAAATTCTGTAGGAAAGTTTTATTTACCTGCCAGGTAGGTGGTTTTATGACCAAACACTACGGCATCTGGCTGTCATGGAACAACCAGGAGGAAGGGTTTGAGCTGCCCGTCCTGCCCAGCGAGATCGGCCCGGCCATTCGCGGGGACGGCGCCGGGCATGATGTGGCTGGCCTCGGTAAAATCAACGTCATCAAGGACCGGGACCTGGCCGAGTACACGATCGAGAGCATTTTCCCCGGGCAGCCTTATCCGTTCATTACGGCGTCGATCGTGCTGGAGCCGCGGGCATATATCGATTACATCATGAAATGGTGGGAGTCGAAACGCCCGATCCGGTTCACAGCCGTGACCGCCACTATGGAGATCAACACACCGGCCAGTATCGAAGGTTTTGAGTGGAAGGAAGTCGCCGGTAGCCCCGGCGACATTTCTTTTTCGCTCCGCCTGAAAGAGTACCGGTTCTACGCCGCCCGGCGGGTGCAGGTGGCGCAGCGGGCCGGCGGCGGGGCGACGGTGCAGAAGTCGAAACCGAAGCGCCCGGACGAGCGTGTGCCGCCGAAAACGTACACGCTCGTCGCCGGAGACAGCCTGTGGAAGGTGGCACAGAAGGTCCTCGGCGACGGCAGCCGGTGGCGTGAGATTCAGCGCCTGAACGGCCTGTCCGACGCGCAGTTGAAATCACTGAAGGTGGGGACGGTGCTGAAGCTGCCCACGGGAGGCGGGACCGTTGCTTGAGGTGCTCATCGACAACAAAAACGGCCGGGTGTGGGACGTTTCGGAGGTCGCAATGGGCCTGACCTGGACGACCACCCGTGTCGGCCGGCCGGCGAGCGTGGATTTCACACTGATCGGAAGCGGCGTCTACCAGGACCAGGCATTTACGGTCCAGAACGGCGATATCGTCCGGGTGCGGAAGGACGACACCAACGTGTTCTACGGGTACGTGTTCAACGTCAAGCAAAACCGCGACGCCGAGATCAGCATCAAAGCCTACGACCAGGTCCGGTATCTTCTCAACAAGGATACCTACGTGTTCAAAAACGTCACCACCGGCGACGTCATCCAGCGGATTGCAGACGACTTCAAGCTCAAAACCGGCCAAATCGACGACACCGGCTACCGCATCCCTTCCATGGTTGAAGACGGCCAGACGCTGCTCGACATCATCGAGAAGGCCAACACGCTCACCATGTCGGCCACGGGTCGGTTTTTCGCGTTCTTCGACGACTTCGGCGCGCTGTCGCTGCGGGACGTGCGAACGTTCGAGGCCGGGTTTTACGTCGGCGATGACAGCCTGATGACCGGGTTTGAATACGGCCGCGACATCGACGCCGACACGTACAACCGGATCAAACTGTACCGCGACAACCGGAAAACAGGTCGCCGCGAGGTCTACATGGTGCAGGACAGCGCGAACATCGCCCGCTGGGGCGTGCTCCAGCTGTACGAGAGCGTTGATGAGGAGATGAACGCTGCTCAGATCAATGAGCTTTTGAACCGACTGGCTGCGCTCAAGAACAGGGAGCAGCGCACGCTCAAACTGGAGGCTATCGGCGACATCCGGGTGCGCGCCGGCATGTACCTGCCGGTCGTCATCGAGTCGCTCGGTATCAATCAGCCGATGATGGTGGACGAGGTGACGCACCGGTTCGACGGAGCCGATCATACGATGTCCATCACGTTGAAGGTGATCTGACATGCTGAACGCAATCCGGCAGGCCGCTCTGACGGCCGTGGAAGCCGCCGCCCCGGTGGCCGTGATGTTTGGGACGGTAACACGCGCAGATCCGCTCGAGGTGAACGTCGATCAGAGGTTCACGCTTGACGCGGATTTTTTGATTGTGCCGGAGTCCTTGACCCGGCTGGAGATCAACCTGCGGCACGCGCACACCGCACCCGGTGGCACGACCGACGATGCGCTGACGGAGCCGGTCGTCATTCGCCCCGGCCTGCAGGCCGGTGACCGGGTGGTGCTGCTCCGGGTCCAGGGTGGCCAGAAATATTTGATTTTGGACAAGGTGGTGAGCGGATGATTCCGACAGGCGGAAGCATTGACACGCAGAACACGGAAACGACCACGCAGCCGTCGCGCACGTGGCGGCTGGACTTCGACCGTGGCCGCGCAGCCGGGACGATCGACGGACTGGATGCGGTCCGGCAGGCGGTAACTAAGATCCTGCAGACGGAACGGTTCCGGCACATGATCTATGACACCGACTACGGCGTGGAGCTCGCCAACCTGATCGGACGGGATCCTGTTTTCGTACAGTCCGAGCTGCGCCGGCGGATTACCGAGGCGCTCACGCAGGACGACCGGATCGAGGGCGTCACGGATTTTCAGATCGACATTGTCGGGGACACCGCCACGATCCGGTTCACAGTAATGTCGTCGTTCGGAGTATTTCAAGAGGAGGTGACGGCACGTGTATGAAGCGCAAACTTACGAGGCGATCCTGCAGCGCATGCTGGACCGGGTGCCGGACAGCGTAGACAAGCGGCCCGGCTCGGTCATCTACGATGCCCTGGCACCGGCGGCCGCAGAGCTCGCCCAGCTCTACGCTGAGCTCGACATCAATTACAATCTGTCGTTCGCGGACACAGCCAGTGGCGAATATTTGAGCCGGCGGACTGCTGAGTTTGGCGTTCACCGTCGGCCGGCCACCCGGGCCCGGCGGGAAGGGCGGTTCTACGGCGCCGGGGACGCGCCGCTCGAAATCCCGCTCGGCAGCCGGTTTTCGATTGAGGGCGTGAACTACGCCGCCATCTCCCGGATCGCCGCCGGCGTCTACACGCTGGAATGTGAGACGGCCGGCACGGTCGGGAATCAGCACTTCGGCGCGCTGCTGCCGATCACGTTCGTGCCGGGCCTCTCCCGGGCGGAACTGGGCGCGGTGCTCGTGCCGGGCGAGGACGAGGAAGACGACGAGATGCTGCGGCAGCGGTTTTACGAGGAAATCAGCCGGCCGGCATTCGGTGGAAACGTGGCCGACTACAAAATGAAGATCGGCGCCATTGACGGCGTCGGCGGGGTGAAGGTGTTCCCGGCGTGGCAGGGCGGCGGCACGGTCAAATGTACGATCATCGCCTCCGACTGGGGCGCGCCGTCCCAGCAGCTGATCGACGAGGTGCAAAACATCATCGACCCCCCGGGCAGCAGCGGGCAGGGCCTCGGAATGGCGCCGATCGGCCATCAGGTGACGATTGCCGGTGCGCAAGCGGTATCGATCGACGTGACGACGACCGTGACGCTGGCGGACGGCGTTACGGTCGGCCAGGTACAGGGGCCGATTGCGGAAGTCATTGAGGGGTACCTGCTCGGGCTCCGGAAGGAATGGGCCGGCCAAACGCAGCTCGTTGTCCGGGTGGCGCTCATCGAAGCGGCGATCCTGGGGGTGCCTGGCGTCATCGACGTGGCCGGAACAACGCTCAACGGCAGCGCGGTAAATGTGACGCTGGGGCCGGAAGAGATCCCAGTGCTGGGGGCGGTGACGGTTAATGTCTGAACGCATCATGTCGTACTTGCCGGATTACTACCGGCAGATCAAGGATTTCACCGAGCTGGCCGCGACGGAGAGCGTCGAGCTGGACGATCTGGAGACGGCGATCCAGCGGCTGTTTGACGATCAGTTCGTGATGACCGCCAGCGCCGAGGCCGTGAGGCGCCGGGAGCGAATGCTCGGCATTCAGGCCAACCCGGCTACCGAATCGCTAGAGTTCCGGCGCGCCCGGATCATCAACCGCTACTCCATGAAACCGCCGTTTGCGGTGCGCTTCCTGCAGGAGCAGCTTGATCGACTCGTCGGTCCGGGGCGCACGCTGGTTGAGGTGGAGCCGGAGAACTATCTGCTGATCATCACGGCTGCCATTGACGATGCTGAGGTCTTTCGGGAAGTCGAGCATACCGTCAAGACGATTAAGCCGGCCAACATTGTGTATCAGCAGAATACGGCACTGAATGATGATCTGGAGCTCGTAGAGACGATCGTCATGCAGGACGTCACCTGGAATTATGTGCTCGGCTCGTGGCAGCTCGGTGCCGCGCCGTTCGCAACATTGGGACCGGAGGTGCCTGTGAAATGATCAACGCATCATTCTTGCATGACGTGGCTCGGTATGTGGATGGCCGCGTTGCCAAAGTGGTGTTGAACGGGACGTACGTCATCACGAATTTCGAGGTGAAGCAGGTCACAGGCAACGTGCTGGCGTTGAAGTATCTCATTCCGGTCGCGGATGTGTCACTGGTCACGTCGATCGAGCTGAAAGACGCGGCGGACAACGTGATCAGCTCGCACGATGTCAACATCCCGATCACGGCGGACCATCTCATGATCCAATCGCTCACAGTCAAGGAAGGTGATGAATGATGGCAAAAACGGACTGGCAGATGGGGGATACGGTAAAGCCGGACGACCTGAACCAGATTGGACAGGAGATCAATCAGAACCGGGACAATCTCGCCGCTCACACCGCCGCTACCACCGGCGTCCACGGCGCCACGTCCGCGGCCACGCCGAATACGCTGGTTCAGCGGGACCCGGCAGGTCGGTTCAAAGCCGCCGCGCCGGTTGAGGCGGACGATGTGGCGCGGAAGCAGGAAATAGATGCTCACGCATCTGACACCACGAAGCACGTTAACCTACTGTCAGAAAACCAATACACCGCCGCAGAACCCGTTGTAAGCTATCCTTTGGGCGTTTCTGTCATGCGGGTAACGGACAGTGACTTCCCCGCGTCAAACGGATATGGCAACGTATTAACGGTCAAAGGAACTTCCGAAACTGGTTTTCAAATATTTGTTTCCACTGAAACAGACCTGGGGTCATGGTTTCGGGGGAGCGTAGGCGGGAACTGGAAACAATGGGTGCCTGTCGTGAAGTCTGGTACAACGCTCTGGTCGGGGAATGCGTATCAGGCAGGCACGATCTTGAATCTTTCAGGCAACCTGAATGATTTTTCATACATTGTGGTGCAAGTATTTTTTTCCGGGTACGAAAATCACGTTGTATACCATAAGGAGACAGCAAACTGGTATATTAAAGGGATCAACTTACCTGATAACGGATCATCTGCAAGTGCCACGCAAGTGGAAATACTCTTGTCCCGAACGAGCGATACGTCGATAACCATCGCGCATAATCATGTTTGGCAATGGTCCGGAAATGCAACTGATAACGCCACGATAGAATCGGATAACAGCAATTTCTACGTCAGAAAGATTGTCGGGGTGGTCTAATGCAGATCGCAGTCAAAACCAATGAGGACGGTGTGATCACCGCATGGGCCGAGATCGGCGGGCTGGCTGGCGGAATGGAGATTGAACTGGACGAGATACCGGATGATCTGGCGCGGGGATACTATCGGCTGACAGAATCAGGAGTCGAGCGCGATGATGAACTCTACAGGGTGTACCTGTCGCGTCAGATCCCGTGTCCGCCGAACCTTTGCAAGCCGTACTTCGATCTTGAGCTTGGATGGATCGAAACGGCGACGCCAGAAGAAATTGCTGTCTGGCAACCTCCAAAGTCACGGACGGAACTGCTGGAGGAAGAAAACGCCCTGCTTGCGCTCGAACTTGCTCAAAACGAACTTCGACTCGAACAAGCTGAACAGGAACAGGCCGCGTTGCTTCTGGAACTCGTCAGCAAGGGGGTGATTTGAGCCATGGATTGGTTCACAATCGTGAAACGCCATTACGACGCCGGAAGGTATACGCCTGAGCAAGTCGCTATTTTCGTCGCCGCCGGTAAGATCACGCCGGAACAATACCAAACCATCACTGGGGCAGAATATCAAGGCTCCGCTGATTGAAGCGGGGCCTCATTTGTTGGGAGGGGCGGTGTTAATATGGATGGAATCACCATCACGGCGGCCATCTCGGCCGCCGCGGCCATCAGCGGCATCGTGCTCGG
>ERZ795042.1804-NODE-1804-length-13038-cov-58.554956_pt1 | contig 13038 bp, 12 predicted proteins | sample MGYA00375126_ERZ795042 | MGnify/ENA primary metagenome ERZ795042 (study PRJEB30171, sample SAMN05518105) | compost metagenome | isolation source: Feedstock adapted compost from Newby Island compost facility, Milpitas, CA | place: USA:Newby Island compost...
CAGCGACCCACGCAACCCAGACGTCTCCATCACCCTTCACCCCTTTCGCTGGACTCCTGTTCCCTGACTGGTTTCTGACGGCGACACCGCTGCCGATACCCCAAGATAGAGCTGGTGCAGCAACGGGTTGGCGCGCAATGCCTGTGCTTCTCCCTCGAACACGATCCGTCCGTTGATGAGCACGAGTGCGCGGTGAGCTAGCCGCAGCGCGTGTTCGGCGTTCTCGTCGACGAGCAGGATTGCCAGCCCTTCCGCCCGTAGTTGCTCAATGCTCTCGTACACCTGCGCCGTAATGAGCGGTGCTAAGCCAAGCGATGGCTCGTCGAGGAGCAGCACACGGGGTGCACTCATTAACCCGCGGCCGATTGCGACCATCTGTTGCTCGCCGCCCGAGAGCGTACCGGCCAGTTGCCGGCGGCGTTCCCGCAGCACGGGAAAGAGCCTGAAGACCCGCTCAAGGTCGTCTGCGAGCGTCTGCCGCGCCTGTCTCCGCCGCGCGTACGTCCCCAAGCGGAGATTCTCCTCAACGGTCATTGCCATGAAGAGCTGACGTCGTTCGGGGACGTGCACGACGCCGTAGCGCACCAGATCCTCCGCTGGCATGCCAGTGCGATCAATACCGTCAACCAGGATACGCCCCTGGCGGATCGGCAGGAGACCGCTCACTGCGCGCAGCAACGTCGTCTTCCCTGCGCCATTCGGCCCGACGACGGCCACAATCTCGCCGTAGCCGACTGTGAGGTTTACTCCATGCAACACCGTCACTGCTCCATAGCCAGTGTGCAGATCGCGGACATCCAGTGCCCACGGAGCGGAAGCCGTCATGTGGCACCTCCTGATCGCGATGCCAGCGGAGGCAGTGAACCGAGCTGTTCCGGATTACCAAGATAGGCTGCGATCACTGCCGGGTCTTGCCGAATCGCTTCTGGCGTTCCCTCGGCAATCTTCTGCCCACGGTTCAGTACGACGATCGTGTTCGCAAGCGCCATCACAAAGTCCATGGCATGTTCCACCAGCATGATTGTCAGCCCCTGCGCATGGAGGTGCTGAATGAGCGTAGCGATCTGCTGGCGCTCAGCTGGGTTGAGCCCAGAAGCGGGCTCGTCGAGGAGCAGCACCTGCGGGCGACGTGCGATTGCCCGGGCAAGCTCGAGTGCTCGTTGCTGCCCAAGTGGCAGGTCACCAGCAGCGGTTCCCTGTGCGTGTTCGAGCCCAACGAACGCGAGAATCTGCCTCGCCTGGGCTTGTGCCTCCTGCTCCTGCTGTTGTGTCTGCCGGAACCGTAAAACCATGTTCCAAAAGTGCTGTGGCGCGTCTGCCTCCAGCGCAACCAGTACATTCTCGAGGCAGGTCATCTGGGGGAACAATTCCACATTTTGGAATGTCCGCGCGATGCCATACCGGGCGATGCGATATGGTGGCAGCCCAGTCAACACGTGCCCGTCGAGCATCATAGTTCCCACTACAGGCTGTACAATGCCGGTGATGGCGTTGAAGACTGTTGTCTTTCCTGCCCCGTTCGGCCCGATAATGGCCAGCAATGCCCCAAGCGGCACGGTCAGATCGAGCTGGTCGAGAGCAAGCAGCCCACCGAATCGACAGGTCAGCTTGGAGAGTTGTAGCAGCGTCGTGGCCTTTTCCGCTTCCGCATGCTGAGCTGTGGCCTTGTCCTGTCCAAAGAACGCCTGCAGCCAGCGTCCTCCGTCAGCTGAGGCAAATCCGGGTGGTTGCGCTGTGCTGTCTGCCGCTATCGGCGGGCTAGGTCGTCGCAGCCCAGTACGCAGCCGTGCCGCGATACGCTGCAACGCTCCGACTACCCCCTGCGGCCAGAAGATCAAGAGGAGGACAAGGAGTGCACCGAAGAGGATCACCTGCTGTTCGGCTGTCGTTCCTGGTACCGACGAGCGAAGGGCTTCTGTCAGCACAGTCAACACTGCTGCGCCGAGCAGCGCTCCCCACGGGCTGGTCATCCCGCCGACGACGGCCATCGTAAGGAGCATAACGGAGGTGGTGAAATCAAAGGGCGTGGGATTTAGGAAGCGCACCATGTGGGCGTAGAGCACACCTGAGAGCCCGGACAAGAGCGCGGCCAGGAGGAACATCTGCAACTTCACCCCGGTAGCGTGCACCCCCAGGCATTCAGCAGTGAGCTCGTTTTCCCGAACTGCCCGTGCTAGTCGGCCTAATCGCCCGTCAGCAACGAGCAGGGCGAGCCCAAGCGAAAGCGCAAGGCAGAGGGCGAGAAATGCCGTGTAGGTCGGTGGATCGGTCAGCATAAGGCCAAAGACCGAGAACGCCGGGATATTGCCAAATCCTGAAGGCCCACCAGTTAATCCATGCAGCTCAACAAGGCCGTTCGAGGTGATGAGTCCAAGCGCGAGTGTTCCCAGGGCCAGGTAATGCCCTTTCAGCTGCAGCAGTGGGATGCCGACCAGTAGGGCAGCAATCGCGACTACGACCAACGCAATCACCAGCGACAGCCAGGGCGAAAGTCCGTAGCGCGTGCTCAGGATGCCGCTCGTGTACGCGCCAAGCGCCACGAATGCCGCTTGCCCAAAGGAGACCTGCCCCGTCAGCCCCGTCAAAAGCACAAGCCCTAACACGGCAATGCTCCGGAGCATGATGAAGTCGAGGACAGTAAGCTCATAGATGCCAAGCACCAGCGGTGTGAGCAGGAACCCAACAGTGGTGAGAACCCAGAGGATGAACTGATGCCGTCGCATCTACTGGCCTCCTGCCGTGCGCGCCTGTGGCCGGTGCATGAGCTGCCGAGCTAGCCGGGTTACATTCACCTCGCGAAGAATCAACACGACCAGGAGTACGAAAAATGCGATAACGTCTTTCAGCCCAGAGCTGAGTCCGGCACCCACCGATTCGAGGATGCCGAGCACGAGTCCGCCCCAAACCGCCCCAACCGGACTCTCGAGCCCGCCCATCACGGCCGCAACAAACCCGCGGAGACCCAAATCAAGCCCCATTGCAGAGGTGCCGAAGGTGATCGGCGCGATCACCGCTCCCCCCAAGGCAGCCAGCCCCGCGCTCCCTGCCCAGGCCAGAAGTGCCATCCGCTCGGGCTTGATGCCGACGAGTCGGGCCGCCAGCGGGTTGGCCGCGCAGGCGCGCAGTGCCATGCCAAGCAGTGTGAAGCGGAAGAAGCCGAAGCAGACCAGAAGGGCAACCAGCGCGATGCCAATCACCCAGAGTGCCTGCCGCGTAATCACCCCCGTTCCAATGAGGATCGGGGGCCCCGGGGTGAACGGCCGCAGTGCGTAGGGCTGCGTTCCCCAGATGATTAAGGCAAGACCCCGCAGCACGATATCGATCCCAACGGTGATCATGATCAAGATGACTGTTGCCGCACGCCGAGCGGGGTGCAGAGCCACCCGTTCGATCACTGCGCCGACGGCAGCCGTTGCGAGCACTGCAAGCACGATCGCCGGGACCAATGGCAGCGAGTTCGCCAGGGTAATGGTGAGCATCGCTCCCAGCATCACGAACTCACCCTGCGCGATGTTGATGACACGTGTCACGCTATAGATCACCACAAACCCGAGCGCCACCAGCCCGTAGATCGTCCCAACGGTGATCCCCGAGATGATCCATTGTGGTACCTGTTGCCACAACTCCACCAGCGCCCCCTGCTCGTGCTCGGCCCTGTGGCCTTACTGACTGGAAAGCAATTGGAATGCCCCGTTCTGAATCGTCACCATCACCAGCGAGTCCGGGGCGAGCCCAACATGGTCGGTCGGCGAATAGGTGAAGACACCCGTAATGCCAGCGAAATTCTTGGTTTGTTCAATGGCGTCCCGGAGTGCTGCATGGTCAGGCCCAGCCTTCTCCAGCGCATGCTCCACAATCCAGAAAGCGTCCCAGGCGTGCCCACCGAACGTCGTCAGTGGCCCGCCAAAGCGCTGGGGATACAGTTGACTATATTGCTTGAGTGCCTCGTACTGTGGGTCACTGGCCGGAATTGCATTGACCACGAGAATCTTACCGGCCGGCAGGGTTGCCCCGTTAGCCGCTGGGCCAGCCGCGTCGATGAACGCCTTCGTTGCCACGCCGTGGCTGAGGATCAATGGAATATTCATGCCGAGGTCGTGGTAGTTCTTCACCGCCACCGCCGTTTCTGGCGGCAGGGCCCAGACAACAACTGCCTGTACGTTACTGACCCGAATGCGGTTCAGTTGCGTCGTGACGTCCGTTGTGCCGGTGTTGAACCGATCACTCACGGCAATCGTGACTCCGTACTTCCCCCGCAGCGATTCAAAGGCTTGCCGGGCGCTGTCGCCGTATTCGGTGCTCACCGTCAGTAAGCCGATCCGTTGTAACTTCTGGCTCTGCAAGTACTGCAGAATCCGCTCGATCACCATCGAGTCATCCCACGGAACCTTGAAGATCCAATGTCGCTGCTCCACCGGGTGCGCAATCCCCGCGGCGGTTGCAAGTGAGATGAGGGGGACCTGCGAGCGGGTCGCTACGTCGATCGCCGCCATTGTCGCTCCACTTGTCGTGCAGCAGATGACCGCGGCTACCTTGTCCTGGTTGATAAGCCGAGTGGTTGCCAGCACCGCTTGGCTCTCGTCGCTCTGATCGTCGTAGATCACGACGTCAAGACGGTGCATCTGCCCATCTGGACCTTTGACGCCACCCTGGCTGTTTACCATGTCCTGTAGCATCTGCAAGGTATTGCGCTCAGGCATGCCAAGCGTGGAAGCGCCGCCGGTAATCGAGAGCACAGCTCCAATGCGATAGGGTTCGCCTTGTGCCCCTGCACTAGATGTCCCTTGCACCGTCGCAGTCGCGCCAGTGCTCGCGGTTACACTGACTGCCGTCGGCGTGCTTGCCGACATAGTTGGCGCGACAGCCGCGGTCGTCGGCGTCGAGCCGGCTGGTGCAGGCGTTGGTGTCGCCGTGCCACCACACGCTGTCACGCCCACCAGGAGCATGAACCCAATCACCCAGGACTGCCATGCGCTGCGCCGTGTGGTCATCCGATCCTCCTCCTTTCCTCCTCACGGACTGCGTGCTGGTCATGGCCATCGACGGCAACCCCGCCGTGGCCAGCCTCACGGCGGGGCGCCCGCTGGGCAAGCGTCCAGGCGTGGAAGGCGTCGGCCGTGGCCAGCTTGTGCTGGCGGACGACACGCTCGATCTCCTCAGCTGGCGCGTGCTCGGCGATCAGCTGGGTGATCCGCCGGTGGTCGTCGAGTGAGGCGCGGGCGCGCGTCGGCAGCAACACAAAGATCGACTGCCGCATCGAGTCAAGCTGCGTCCAGGCTCGCTCGATCTGCCCCACGAGATAGCGGTTCGGGCAATGGGCGTAGATGGCCTCGTGGTACGCCCGGTTCAACGCGCCGTACCGTAACATGTCGCCCGCATCCACGGCCGCTGCCATGTCGTCTTCAAACGCGCGCAGGATCGCGACATCGCGCGGCGTCATGCACGGGGCGGCCAGGGCTGTCGCGTACCCCTCGAGCACGGCCAGGGTTGACAGCACGTCGAGGTACTGCCGTTCGTCGATGGTGACCACCCGGGCGCCAGCATTCCGCACGTATTCCACCAGCCCCTCCGCCTCAAGGCGGCGCACGGCCTCGCGGAGCGGCGTCTGGCTCATCTGCAGCTCGCGGGCGAGCTCGTCGATGATCAGGCGATAGCCAGGACCGTAGACCCCGCTGACGATCCGCTGCCGAAGAATCTGGTACGCCACTTCCTGCTTGTTCATCGCCATCCCTTGTCTGGCCTGCTGTACTGCAGCGATCATACAGGAAATCCTACACGATGTCAACTGCCACGCTATCCACCACTCCCTGTCGCCCTCATCGCTGAACGGCAGCGTCACGCGACGTCGGGCACGGCCGCGGCATTGGCCCCTGCCTCATCTCCGGCGCGTCGCCTCAGTGCCCCGCACACAGGCGCACGCGTGGCCAGCCCCCACGTTAGCCCATGCGGCCGCGTCGGGCGTGATCGCTGCCGTGCCCGCGCGGCCGAACATCCCCTTGCCGGTATTAGCTGGAAGCGTGTGGCGCGGGAAGCTGCGCAAGAAGGCGCTGCAGTGCCGCGACAGCACGGGCAAACGCCTCCGGTCCGCTGAAGCCGCCGCGCTCGCCAGCGAGTGTCAGATGCGGTTCAAAGGAGAGATAGCCGTCATAGCCGCGGGCGGCCAGCGCAGCAAGCGTCTCGGCGACCTCGCCGTCGCCCTCCCCCGCCGGTGTCACCTGGCCGGTCGCCAGCTGCGCGTCCTTGATATGCACGTGGGCAACGTACGGCGCAAGCAGTGCAAAGCCCTCGGTGTGTGGCCGCACGCCGCACTGAACAAAGTTCGCCGGGTCCCACACAGCCCGGAGCCACGGCGAGTTGATCGAGGCGAGGATGTCATGGCACCGCTCGGGGGTATCCCCGTAGATCAGCTTCTCGTTTTCGTGCAGCAGCACAATGCCCCGGCGCGCGGCTCGCTCAACAAACTGCTGCAGGCGCGCGAGCACCTCTGCACGATACTGCTCTGGCACGGCCCCAGCCGGCAGATAAAACGAGAAGATCCGGATGCCCCAGGCCCCGAGTTGCTCGGCGATAGCAAGCGCACGGTCGAGCCGCGCCAGCTCGTGATCCACTGGATCAGTAATCGGCGTCTTCCCGATCGGCGAGGCGATGACCGGGATGGGCATCCCGCGCGCGGCCGCTTCCTGCTGCACGATGCGCAGTTCATCATCGCTCAGCTCAAGCACGTTCTTCCCCCAGGCACTGCGGAGTTCCAGGGCCTGGACGCCAGCCTCGTGCATCACGGCTAGCGCGGCGGCTGGCTCAGCAGCAATCTCATCGCCGATCGCGGCAAGCTTCCACCCACCTGTCACGCGTGAGACTCCCTTCACCGTGCGCCCACTGGCAACGGCAACGTCACGGGCTCACCGTGGCGTGCCGAGGCATAGACCGCCAGGATCAACTCCAACGCGGCGCGCGCCTGCTCTGGCGTCACCGCCGGTTCACGGTCCTGCTCAATCGCCTCCAGAAAATCGGCAATCTGCTGCCGGTGGCCCTCGCTGGATAAGCTGCCCGGATCTGCTGCCGCGCTCGGGCGGGCCTGCTCAGCCACCTGCCGCGGGCTGTCTGGCACGCCCCACAGCGTGAGGGCTCCCTTCTCCACGCGCACCGTTCCCCGCGTGCCGGTCACCTCAAGGCGCTCGTCAAAGCCAGGGTAGGCGGCTGTCGTTGCCTCGATCACGCCGACGGCGCCGTTGCGGAACCGCAGGTGTGCCACCGCCAGGTCCTCAACCGGGATCGTGTGGGCGACGGTTGCACACGTGGCGTAAACGCGTTCCACCGGGCCGACGAGCCAGAGGAGCAGATCAACGAAGTGGACGCCCTGGTTCATCAGCGCGCCGCCGCCGTCGAGTTCCCAGGTTCCCCGCCACGCGGCGCTCTCGTAGTACGCCGCTGACCGGTACCATTTCATGACGACATCAGCCAGAAAGACGTCCCCGAGTGCGCCGGCCTCGAGTGCGCGCTTGAGTTCCTGTACCCCTGGATCCCACCGGCGCTGCGAGATGACGGTAAGCTTCACTCCCGTTTGCCGACAGGTCGCAATCAGCTGGTCGGCCGCTTCGAGCGTCACGTCGATCGGCTTTTCAACAATCACATGCTTGCCTGCGCGAGCTGCTTGCATGCCAAGCGTGGCGTGCAACCCGCTCGGAGTCGCGATGCAGACAACATCGATATCCGGGCGGGCAAGCACAGGTTCCAGCTCGGTGTAGGCCTCGACGCCAAACTCGGCTGCTCGGTGCTCGGCAACCTCTGGCACAACGTCCACGATGGCACGCAACTCCGCGTTCGGTAGCGCCTGGATCGCCCGTGCATGGATTGGCGCAATCACCCCGCCGCCAACGATTGCAAACCCATAGCGTCGCTCTGCCATCACTCTGCCTCTCTCCGTTCTTGTCCGATTGCCGCAAGCCATTCCCGCAACACCTGCACGTGCTGCGGCAGCGCAACGGCTGGATCAGCCAGTTCTGGATGCCAGCGCTTCTCCCACTCGACGGAGAGCCACCCGCGGTAGCCGTGCTGCGCCAGCAACCCCAAGATCGCGCGAACCGGGACATTGCCTTCGCCAAGCAGGCAGAGTTCCCATGCTGGCCCGTCAACCCGCGCATCCTTGATGTGGACAAGCATCAGCCGGTCGCTGAGCAGGCGCATTGTCGCGTCTGGCGTCTCGCCGACCCGGAAGGGGTGCAAGGTGTCCCAGAGTGCCCCGACCGCGCGGCTCGGCACCATGTCCAGCACGGCAGCGACGCGCTCGCCACTGGCAAAGCTGTCATGGGTTTCCAAGGCAATTGCCACGCCCGTTTCCTCAGCCCATGGCGTTGCACGGTTCAAAATGCGTGCTGCGCGCGCCCGAACCGCTTCCCATGCTTGCTCGGGCGCAAATGGCCCGCCGAACACCCGAATCATCGGTGCGCCGAGCGTCTTGGCAAGCGTCAGCGCGGCCCGGATCGCCTCGCAGACCGCTGACTCGTCCTCGTCGCCAACGAGCCGGATCGAGGTGTCGAATGCCACGAGCGAAAGCCCGGCACGCTCAAGCGTCTCCCGGATCATGGCCTGGTGCTCCGGGGGAAGCGCGAGCGGGATCACTTCCCCGTTGAGGAGGCGTAACTCAATCCCCTCATATCCCCATTCCCGTGCTGCGGCAACAGCCTGGTCCAGCGACCAGCCTGGACAGGCCAGGTTGGAAAACGCCACGCGCATGCTGCTTCTCCCCACTGCTTACCCCTGCTCGCACAGGGCACGAACCATCCGGACACTGATTGGCAACTGCGTCGCCAAATCGTCCCAGCGGCATTCAAACGAACACAGCCCGCTGTATCCCGAGGACTGCAGGGCGGCCAGGAAGCCCCGCACGTCAGCCGTGCCGAACCCCGGTGGCTTGCGTTCGCTATCAGCCAGGTGTGCGTGTACAATCCGCTCGCGGTGCGTTGCGATCGCGCTGAGCGGCTCATGTTCAGCAAGCATGTGGTAAAAGTCGGCGACCACGCCCACGTCATGGAGATCGCAGGCCGTGAGGAATGCGACGGCCTCGCTGATCGTGTTCCAGACATTGCTTTCAGCCCGGCGCAGTGGCTCGAGCGCGAGCTGCAACCCGGCTTCCCGCGCGTGCTGGGCCAGCATGCGCACGATGCCGGCAAGGCGCTCGTTGGCCCGTTCAATTGACATTGATGGCGGGATGCTCCGCGCTTGCCCACTGCCGAACACCACCACCCGCCCACCAAGCCGCGCAAGCCGCCGAAAAGCTTCAGCAACGTAGCGCTGCACCTGCGATGCCGCAGCCTCGTCCAGCAAGGGGAGATCAGCGGGGAAGAGCACGTTGTAGGCGAGAGGACGGATAGCAAATGCCTGCACCTGGCGTTCCAGGGTGGTAACGTCCTCAGCCTCCATGACCAGCCGCGCAACCGGGAGTTCGTAGTAGGCAAGGCCGGCGGCCGCAACCAGGGCAATGTCGTCAAACGACCGAACGCAGCATCCAAGAAGCATTGTTCATCCTTTCAGTGACCCGGCCGCGAGCCCTTGAACGATGTAGCGTTGCACGAAGAAGAACAGCACCACCGCCGGGATCGCGCTCACCAGGCTTGCCCCCATCAGCTGGTTCCACAACGGGAAGGCATAGTTCTGCGCCGCGTAATACTGGAGCCCGACCGCTAGCGTGCGCGTCGCCGGTGATGTCAGGACGCTAGCGAAGAGGACGTCATTCCAGGCATGCAGGAAGGAGAAAATAAACGCCACGACGAGCCCCGGCAGAGCTAACGGCAAGACGACGTACCGCAGTGCTTGTAACCGCGTTGCGCCATCAACCAGCGCTGCTTCTTCCAGCTCGGCCGGCAAGCTCGCAATGTAGACGCTCGACATCCAGATGGCGAAGGGAAGGGCAAACGTCAGATAGGTTATGATGACAATGCCGTAGCCACCGATCAAGGTAACGTGGAGCGTGCGCTGGATAACGACATAGATGACATAAAGTGGCAGGAGCACGAGAACGCCGGGCGTCAGGTACGTAGCGAGGAGTGCAATGCGGAATGGCTCACGAAAGCGGAAGCGAAAGCGCCCAACTACATAGCCACACCCCATACCCAGAATCGCTGCAATGGCTCCCGCACAGATCGCAATGAGCAAGCTGTTTTTTATGTATGTCAGCAATGGTATCGTCGACCACATCTCGCGGAACGTCTGCCAGTGCACAGGGTGAGGCAGGATTGGTCCTGCGCCGGCTGTGGCGGCATCGTGCAACGCCACGGACAACATGTAGAGGAGAGGGGCGAGGACGAAACCGACATAGACCAGCGCGAGCACATAGCGTCCTATTGTTCGGACAGATGCGCTGAGGCTTGCCTGAGCCTGGCTGGTGGCCGTTGCCGGTCGTGTCTGCACTGCCGAGCGTGCGTTCATGCCAAGCCCTCCTCACCAAGACGCGTTGCGCGAATGTACAACACGGCTGGCAGAAGCATGACGATTAACATAACGACAGCCATTGCCGCGCCAAGCCCAAAGTTAAAAATCACAAAGGAGTGGATGTAGACATTCAAGGGCAGCACGTTCACAGGATCAGGCGGATTCGTCCCGAACATCACAAAGGGAAGCGTAAAATTGTTGAGGTGATTAATGGTCGAGAGCAGCAGCGCAAGGCTGAGGGTTGGCCAGATCAGCGGAAGCGTAATCGAGAAAAAGGCGCGCGGGCCGCTCGCGCCGTCGATCGCCGCTGCGTCGTAGAGTTCGTGCGAGATCGTTTGCAATGCGGCGAGCGTCATGAGGTAGATAAACGGCCAGGCAGCCCAAACATCAGCGATGATCATCGCCCAAAATGACTTCCCACCGATAAGCCAATAGCTATCCGGCGTGCTAAGCCCGAGCGCACTCAACACGCGTGTTGCAACGCCATGCGGCAAAAAGATGAGACGCCAGACAAGCGCGTTCACAAATGTCGGGATGATATACGGCAGCAGGACAATGGCGCGAAGGAGACGCTGACCGCGCAACGATCCATTGAGCAACAACGCTGCCCCAACCCCCAATGGTGTGATGAAAAGCGTCGTGAGCAGCGAGAACAAAAGACTGGCGCGGATAGAGTGCAGTAGCGTTCCGCCTAATGGCCCAGAGGGGTTCAAACCGTCGATGTAGTTCTTTAAGCCGACAAATGGGGCATTGAGCCAATGGGCAATCGTATATTGGTTAAGCCGGGTGAAACTGATATACAGTGCGAAGAGCGAAGGAATGAAGATGATAGCAACCAGCAGCAGCAGGCTTGGCACCATGAGCAGAAACGGCGGACCCATATTCCGCGGGCGTTTGTGTTGCCGTAAGGCGCTGACAGTCGGTGGAGCAGCACGTGTACGCAATACCATCGTGGTTCTCCTGTTACTTCAGTGAAGCGTTGTACTCGGTATTGGCCGCTTCAAGTGCCTTCTGAAGGTCATCGGCGGTATAGCTGCCTGTTGTCGCGATTTGCGCAGCGATTTTGCTCACTGCATGCCCAATCGCGACCTCAAGCTGCCCCCATGATCCGAGAAACGGTGTCGGATAGGCATTTTCAATGGCTGAGCGGAAGGTTGTCCACGGTTCCTGCTTCAATTCAGCGTACTGATCGAACGCTGCGGCAACGACTGGCAAGTTGCCGTAGAGCTTCCAGATCTGGTACTGTATCTCAGGACTGATAATTGTTTTAATCAGTTCAAGGGCAAGTTCCTTGTTCTTTGTGCCTTTGAAAATACAGAGGTATTGGCCCGCGACAAATGCCTGGGCTGGCTTGCCATTCGGGGGCAGCGCATTTCTGCCAAAGGGGATCGTTGGGTTAGCCGCATATGCGTAGGACTGTGCGACGGCTGACTGGTTCAACGTCGGAATCAGCCCTGGCCCAACCATGACGAGCATTGCTGCTTGCTGAGCGGCAAAGGCATGCAAGGCGTCAGCTGCCTTATAGGTTGCCGATGCCTTTGAAACGATCTGGTGCTTTGCCATCAGGTCAAGCCAGAACGTGACCGTTTCGACCACTTCTGGCGAAGTAAAATTGCCCGTCCCGTCGCTCTTGACGAGGCTGCCGCCAAGTTGTTCTGTGTAGAGCCAGACCCAGTGCCAGGGATCATAACTATCGGCATAGGCCATCGCTGTTCCCCAGACGTTCTTCGAGGGATCGGTGAGTCGTTTGCCGAATTCAACGAATTCTCCCCAGCTTTTCGGCGGGGCTGAGAGTCCTGCCTGCTTGAACATCGCGGTGTTGTAGAGCAAGGCAAAGGTGTTGGCATATTCAGGCACCGCAATGTATTTGTCCGGCGATGGCCCGCTCATCTTCAGTTGTGGAGCGAAGAACTGCTCTTGCCCACCAATCGCCTGCCACATGTCAGGCGTAAAGGTCTCGAATGCTCCAGTGGCAAAGGCGGTTGGCACGAGCGTTGAGCCAAACTCAAAGACATCAGGCCCAACACCACTTGCAGCCGACGTCTGAATCTTTGTCAATTCCTCATCTGCCGAGGCATAAGTATCCCAGGCAATGGTGACGTTTGGATATTTCTTATGAAATGCATCCTCAATCGCCTTAAAAAGCTGGGTCTGCCCTTGGGGATTGGTCGTATTCTTCCCGACGAAGACGGCAAGCTGACCGGACTGCCGTATGACAGCCGGAGTGGAAGGAGCCGATGGCGCAGCGCCACTGCTGGCAGGTGTTTGCGTTGGAGACGACCCGCCTGTGCTCTGCCGACATGCGGCGAGTAAAGCGGAAGGCCCAATCAGCCCAGCCGCCAGGCTTCCCTTGAGCAAAGAGCGCCTGGTCATCGGTTTCCAGAAGCGTCGATGGTGTCGCTGCTCACTCATAGCACCTTCCTCCTCTCTGGCAGTGAGCGTTGTGCTCTTACACCCCAGCGTCACTCAAGAACCCGCCGTCGACCGTCACCACCGTCCCCGTCACGAACTGCGCTGCCGGGCTCACCAGCCACAACACTGCCCCACACAGGTCGTCTGGCGTCCCAAAACGCCCTTGTGGGGTATGGGCAAGCACACTCCGCCCCCGCG
>ERZ795042.1808-NODE-1808-length-13014-cov-21.443861_pt1 | contig 13014 bp, 11 predicted proteins | sample MGYA00375126_ERZ795042 | MGnify/ENA primary metagenome ERZ795042 (study PRJEB30171, sample SAMN05518105) | compost metagenome | isolation source: Feedstock adapted compost from Newby Island compost facility, Milpitas, CA | place: USA:Newby Island compost...
AGTATTCGTGCGAGTCGTAGATGACCGGACGGCGCGCGGTCCACTTGAGCAGGAGGCCCCACGGCAAGAGCTCGGGGTCGTGGAAGTGGTACAGGTCGGCGCGCATGCGGAGCGCCCGAACGAAGAGGAGCGGCCAGCGGAGCGGCCGCGCCCAGCGCCCGCGGCCGACGGCGGGGATGGGCGCGACCCGAACTCCGTCGCGCACGGTGCGGGGGGCTCCGGGAGCGAGGACCGTGACCTCGAAGCCGGCAGCGGCGGCGGAGACCGCCTCACGGTAGAAGATGCGCGGGTCGAAGGGGGGATGGACGCTCGTGAGGATCGCCACCCGCCGTCCGCTGCCGGCCCTGCCGCTCACGCCCGAACGCTCCCCTCCCGCGCGGCCTCCGCTCCGCGGGCGGCGAGCCCCACGAGGAGCCAGAAGACCGCCATGATCTGGAAATGGTAGAAGCTGCCAGCAGCGACGTCGAAGAGGAAAAGGCCGGCGAGGAAGGCGAGGAGGGCGAGGGCGAGGGGGCGGCCGCGCTGATCCGCGCGCGCCGCGCGCCAGAGGGTGGAGCCCGCGAGGAGGTAGAGCGCGACGTACGCGGCCGCGCCGACGATGCCGTATCGGTCGAGGAAGAGGGCGTACTCGTTGTCGACCGCGCCCAGCTGGAGCTCCTTCAGCGGCCCCACGCCGAAGACCGGCGAATCGGCGAAGGTGGGAAGCTCCTGCGGGTTCAGGCGGGCGGGGTCGACGTCGGACACGGTCGCGAACGAAGCCGGAAAGCTCCCCTCGTTCAACGCGACCCCGTCGACGTAGATGCGGAGCGGTGCGTCCCCGGCAGGGCGGAGCACGATCTGCAGCCGGTCGATCCGCACCGCTCCGGTGTCGAACGAGAGCCAGAACCGGTGCCAGCGGCCGTCGTCGGGCACCCCGAACACCGCCCGCTCGAACGGGTCGAGCGTCGTGCCGTCGACGAGCCCGGCGACGAGGTAGAGCTCGAGCTCCTGTGCGCCGCCCGCGGACTTCGCCCAGAGCGATACGGTGTACGGCCGCTCGCGCGGGAAGGTGAAGACGACGCTCTGGTAGACGAGGGCGCTTCCCTCCGCGGCGAGGAGCGCGGCCCGCTCGCCGAAGAGGCGCTCGTCGCGCGTCGCGGAGAGCGAGGCGCCCCGGACCGGGACCCAGGAGGGCACGGAGCCGACGGACTCGAAGCTCGGGTTCCGCACCATGTTCGGGATGGTGCCGAGGGTGTAGATTGGGCCGTCCGGCGAGGAGGGGTCCCCGAGCTCGGCTCCGACGAGGAACCCGCCGCTCGCGACGTAGGCGAGGTACGGCTCGCCCGCCGGGTCCCGCGGCATCTCCGCCAGGAAGTCCGGCACGAGCGCCTCCGCCAGCGGCGCCCCGGCCGGCCATCGCTCGTGCTCGCAGAAGTAGTCGAGAACGGCTCGGGCGAGCCGGCGCACGTCGGCGCGCCGCTGCGCGTCCTCGGCGGCGGCCGAAAGCTCCGCCGCCGGCTCGTGCCCGGGAGCGGGGTCGAGGCCCGGGATCTCGCCGGTCTCGCAGAAGGTCGGCCGGGTCTCGAAGAACCCTGCGAAGAGGGAGCGCCAGCGGGAGAGCCGGGTGAGGGTGGAGGACCCGCCGGTGATCTCCTGCGGCGCGAAGCGGGCGTGGTAGCTCCCGTAGTCGGGCGGGACGAGCTCGACGAGCGTGATCGCCAGGACCGCACTCGCAAGGAACAGGGCTGTCGGCCGGACGACCCGCACCCGGCCTCGCTCGATGAGGACCGCCGCGCCGAAGCCGACCGTCAGTCCGAAGATGGCTGCGAACGTGGCGCTGCGGCTCTGGGAGAGGACGAGGCAGAGGACCGCCGCGGGGACCGCCGCGAGCAGGAGCCGGCGCAGCCAGAGCGGATGCGCCCGCAGAGCTAGCGCCGCGAGGGCAGCGAAGAGGAGGAGCGCGGAGAACATCCCGAAGTAGTTCGCGTTCCCCACCGTGCCGACCGCCCGGCCGGTGCGGTCGAGGGCGCGTAGGTGGTGCGCCGCGGCCCAGACGGCGGTGACCGTCTCGTTGAACCCGGGAGGCTCGAGGTACTGGACGAGGGCGAAGGCGCCTTCCCCGAGCGCCGCGGCGCAGAGCAGCGCCAACGCGGCCGTACGGGGCAGCCGCCCGGCCGGGAGCGCGAGCGCGAACCGGTACAGCAGCCAGTACTCGGCCACGCGCGCGACCTCGAACGGGTCCCGGACGGAGAAGGATGCGCCTTCGACGGCGAGGGGCGCGTACACGAGCGTCACGTCGATCGCGCAGGCGAGGGCGAGGAACGCCCAGTCCAGCGGCGTGCGCCGCCGCACCTCGGGGTGCCTCCACACGAACCAGGCGAACGATGGGAGGAGCGCCGCGAGGAGGAGCTGCTCGAGCCGCACCGCCGGCGCGGGGTCCGGCATCGGGATGTTCGGGGAGAGGACGGCTGCCGCGAGGAGGGCGAGGAACGCCCAGACGCGCGCCCTCGGCTCCTCGAGCGAGGCCCAGGCAGCTGCGCTCACCGGCTGGCGACCTCCCGGAGGATGGCGACGACCGGCGGCACCGTCGCCTCGGCCCGGTACGCGCGCGCCGCCTCGGCGCCGGCGAGGTTCGGCTCCCGCGCGCCGCGGAGCTCACGGATGGCGCTCACCGCCTCCTCCACGCCTCGAACCTGGCGCACCCCGGGGTGAGGGTACGACCAGAGCACGTAACGGCCGAAGCTGAGCGCTTCGATGACCGAGTGGGCGAGCCCGTCGTGCCGCATGAGCCGCAGGTACACCGCAGTCCGCTCGTACACCGAGGGCATGTCGTCGACATAACCGAGAGCCCGGACGTTCGGCATCGGTTCAGGCGGACGGTAGCCGCCGACGAGGAGGAAGGGGACGTCCGGACAGGCTTGCACGACATCGAAGGCGGCGGACACGTCGTACCCCGCAGACGGCTGGGTGGGCAGGTAGAGGAGGACGGCGAACCGTTCGGGGAGCGGCAGCGGCGCGCCGAGCGTCATCTCGACCGGAAGGGAGCGCACCTCGGCACGGATGCCGAGCTCCCGCAGCTCCTCCGCCAGCCAGGGGGCGTCGGCGAGGTGGCGCGCCGAGCGCACCAGCCGCGGCGAGAGCGCCCCCCGCGCGTGCGCGCGCCGGGCGTGGAGCACGTCGGAGCCCACCCAGTGGAGGACGAGGCGCTTGCCGAGCCGTGCGAGCAGGTCGGCCGGGCTCCAGCGCGCAGCGCTGACGCCGATGGCGTAGACGACCTCGCTCCGCCAGAGGTGCAGGAGTTCGGCCGGCGCGGGGCGTGCGACGCGGGGGTTCGGCACGAAGCGCGCGTCGAGGCCGGCAGCGCGGAGCGAAGCCGCGGCTTTCCGGCCGAAGTACGGCAGCCCGACCACAGCGACGCGCACGTTCACGATCCCGGTGCCGGCCGGGCGGCGCGGGCGAACGGCATCCGCCGCCGCAGCCGCTCCAGGAGGTCGCCGTAGCTGCGCAGGTCGCTCCGCCGCAGGCGGAAGAGCTCCCACGGCGGCAGCCCTGCGAGGCGGGCGAAGAGGAGCACGGACGCCGCGGAGACGGCGGCGTAGCTCGCGAAGGTCGCCCATGCGCCGCCGACGAACCCGATGCGAGGGATGAGGAGGAAGCTCAGAGCCACGTTGATGAGGGCCGACGAGGCGGCGAGCGCGAGCGGGATGCTCGGTCTCCCGAGCTGCACGCTGTAGAAGTTCGAGACGATCCCCTGCGGGGCGTAGAGGAGGGTCGCGAGGACGAGGATGCGCAGCGCCCAACCCGCCTCCCGGTACGTCCCGCCGAACACCGCCGCCAACATCGGTTCGGCGAAGAGGAGGAGCGGGAGCGCCAGGGCGCTCACGAGGAGGAGCGTGTGCCGCACGGCGCGGGCGGCGAGCTCCGCAGCGGCGCGGCGGTCGAGGCTCCCGATCGGTGCGTACGTCGCGACCGCCACCGCGCTCGAGAAGATCCAGAGCCCTTCCGCCGCGGTGACGCCGGCGGCGTAGATCCCAGCCCCGCGAGCGCCGTCGAGCCCGGCCACCAGGAGCTGGTCGATACGGTAGTTGAGGAAGCTCACGACGCCGGCGAGGCCGGTGAGGGAGCCGTACGAGAGCATGCGGCGCATGAGCGCCGGGTCGGGCCGGTGGCGGGTGAGCCACCCCCACCAGCGGCGTCCCCAGAGCGCGAGCACGCCCAGCGCCGCGTACTGGGCGGCGATCCAAGCCGCGAGCGCGTCCGCTGCCGTCCGCCGGTCGGGCAGCACCACCCAGAGCAGGAAGAGCGGGAGCGCCACGATCCCGTACCCGTTCGCGGCGAAGACGTACGGCACGATGCGGTTCGCCCCGAGGAAGACGCCGCCGACACCGCTGCGGGCGACGATCGGGAAGACGGAGAGCCCGACGAGGAGCGCATAGCGGGCGTAGGCGCCGTCGAGCAGGAGCGCGGCGGGAACGGTAACGAAGAGCGCGGCGAGCCCGACCGCGGCGCTGAGGAGCATCCCGTTCGACGCCACCTCCGCCTCCGGGCGGCGCTGGTTCGCGACGAAGTAGCCGAAGGAGACGGAGAAGCTCCCCGCGACGGCGGCGGTGACGCCGATCGCCACCGTGGCCGTTCGGAAGGCACCGAACTCGGCCACGGGCAGCGTGCGCGCCGCCACCGCGCTCAGGGCCGCCAGGAAGAGGATGGCGACGATGCGGGTGACGAAGGCGACGAGGCTGCCCTTCGCGACGTCCACCGGCTGCCATGGTACGACGGGCTTCACTCAAGGACGTCGGGCGGGAAGACGCTCCCTGCGGGTACGAGCGCCCCCCGGGGGACGTCTCCGCGGACCACCGCGCCCGCCCCTACGAGCGCCTCGGCGCCGACCGTGACGCCGTGGAGGATGATCGCGCCCGCGCCGACGTAGGCGCCAGGCTCGATCACCACGGGTCCCGTCCGCCGGGGGCGGCGCTCCGCAATCGGGCTCCGTCCGGCGTCGAAGTGGGTGATGATCATTGTGCGCATCGACACCGTCGCGCGCTCGCCGATGGCGATGCGGTCGGCGAGGTCGAGGAAGACTTCCTGGCCGAGGTGGGCTCCGGGCCCGACGGAGAGGTTCGAGAAGTCGCGCCGGGCGTTCGTCACCGTGAGCGGGCCTGCGATGGCGGCGTCGGGCGCGATGTCGGCCCCGAAGGCGCGCAGGGCGGCGGCGTGGCCGTTCCGCAGGCGGCGGATCTCGACGGAGACCCCTTCGATGCCGTCCGTCCAGTACGCCCACCAGAGGCGGAGCATCCCGAGCCGCTCCCACCGCCGCTTCAGCGGCCGGAGCGGGCGGCGGGCGCCGGTTCGAATCCGCGCGAGCGCCGCGAGCACGCCGGTATCTTCCGGTCCCGTCTCGTGTGGGGCAACGGAGCCGCGCCCGTACAATGGCGCGGGATGAGTGACGCTGCCCCGCTCGTCGCCGTGCTCGCCGGAGGCGTCGGCGCCTCCCGCTTCCTCCAGGGGCTCGTTCAGGTGCATCCGCCGGAGCGGACGGTCGTGATCTCAAACACCGGGGACGACCTCGAGTTCTTCGGCCTCCGTGTCTCGCCCGACGTCGACATCGTCATCTATGCTCTCGCCGGCGCGGTGAACCCGGAGACCGGCTGGGGGCTGCGCGGGGACACCTTCCACGTGGTGGAGGCCTTGGAGCGGTACGGCCACGAGCGGTGGTTCAACCTGGGAGACCGGGACCTCGCGACGGCCCTCCACCGCACGGAGCTCCTTCGGCGAGGCGTGCCCCTCCACGAGGTGGTGGCGGACATCGCGCGGGCGTGGGGCGTGACCGCGCGCATCCTGCCGATGTCGGACGACCGCATCGAGACGCAGGTGGAGACGCCCGAGGGAGTCCTCCCCTTCCAGGAGTACATGGTCCGCCGGGGGTTCGAACCGGAGGTGCTGGCGGTGCGGTTCGTCGGCGCCGAGACGGCGCGCCCCGCGCCCGGCGTCCTGGAGGCGCTCGCCGAGGCCGACGTCATCGTCTTCGCGCCTAGCAACCCGTTCGTGAGCATCGGGCCGATCCTGGCGGTGCCGGGAATCCGGGAGGCGGTGCGCGCGGCCCGAGGGGTGCGCATCGCGGTGAGCCCGATCATCGCGGGGGAGGTCGTGAAAGGCCCCGCTGCGAGGATGCTCCGCTCCCTCGGCCACGAGGTCTCCGCTGCCGGCGTCGCCCGGCTGTACCGCGGTCTCATCGACGTGATGGTCATCGACGTCGCCGACGAGTCCCTGCGGCCGGCCGTCGAGTCGCTCGGGATGCGGTGTGTGGTCACGAACACGCTGATGGTGGACGAGGCTGCGAAGGCGGCGCTCGCCGGCGCCGTCCTCGCAGCAGCGCGCGAGGGGCGGGCGTGACGCTACGGGCGCTCGTGCCGGTGAGCACGCTGGCGAGCGCCAAGGGGCGGCTCGCCGGCGTGCTCACCGACGTCGAGCGCCGCGCGCTCGCCCTCACCACGCTCGCGACCGTGCTGGAGGCGGTCCGGGATGCGGGCGGCGAGGCGTTCGTCCTCACCCGGGACCCGCTCGTCGCGGCCGAGGCGTCGGCGAGGGCGGCGGTCATCGGGGAGGACCCGCAGGCGGAGGGGCTGAACGCGCAGCTCGAGCGAGCGGTGGCGCAGCTCGACGGGCGGGAGCTCCTCATCCTCCACGCTGACCTGCCGCTCGCGAACGGCGACGCGGTGCGACGGCTCGTGGAGGCGGCGCCGCCGGCGCGTTCGGTAACCCTCGTCCGGAGCAGGGACGGCGGGACGAACGCCATGCTGCTCCGGCCTCCGGGCCGGTTCCCGCTCCGTTACGGGCCCGACAGCGCGCGGCAGCACGAGGGCGAGGCTCGCCGGGCAGGCTTCCGCGTCGCGTTCGCCGACGTCCCGGAGCTCTCGCTCGACCTGGACACCCCCGAAGACCTGCGGGCGTTCCTCGCGCTTCCGGGGGCGGAGCGGACGCCGGCAGGAGCCCTCTTGCTGCGCTGGCGGGTGCTCGAGCGGGAGGAGATCGGGTGAGCCGCTCACTCCGGGCGTTCATGCTGCTCCTCGCCGCCGCGTTGGCGGCGTCCTGCGGGACGGCGGAGCCCCCGGTGCCGCCCCGTCCCACGCTCACGCCGACGGTCCCGCCGACCGCGCCGGCGGCCCCGCTCACGCGCTCGGTCACCGACATGCTCGGCCGGGAGGTTCGGCTGCCGGAGCGGGTCGAGCGCGCCGTCGCGCTCAGCCCGACGGCGTACGACTTCCTCGTCGCGCTCGGTCTCGCGCCGGTGGCGGCCACCGCCGACGCGCCGCCGGAGGGAGGGAGCTCGCCGATCGGCCGGAGCATCCGCCCCGACTTCACGGCGGTGGCGGAGCTGCAGCCCGACCTCGTCGTCGCCGATGCCGCGGTACACGGCGGGATGCGGCGGCAGCTCGACGGCTTCCCGTACCCCGTGTTCTTCCTTTCGGTGAGCTCGTACGAGGACGTCCTCCGGGCGCTCGATCTCCTCGGGGAAGCGACCGGCCGGAGCGAAGAAGCGGCGCAGGAGCGGGAGCGCATCGAGGCGGCGGTCGCCGAGGTGCGCGGGCGGCTCGCCGGCGCGCGCGGCCCCAGGGTGCTCATCCTCACCGGGGTGGAGCGGGACGTCTACGCGGCCACGGAGGAGACGTACGTCGGCGACCTCGTCCGCCTCCTCGGGGGCGAGAACGTCATGGCCGGTGCGCCGCCGGGCTCGGTGCTCCCGGGCTACGTCGTCATGGCGCCGGACGACGCGACCCTGCGCGATCCGGACGTCGTGCTCGTCATCCCCGCAGGCGAGGGCACGCTGGCGGAGGAGATTCGCTCCGGACCCCAGTGGGCCGGCGTACAGGCCGCGAGCGAGGGGCGCATCTACGAGCTCGACCTCCGCCTCTTCGTCCGGGCGCCGGGGCCGACGGTGGACGAGGCGGTGCGGACGCTCGCCCGACTGCTCTACCCCGATCGGTTCGCTGGAGGATCGTGAGGCTCAGTCGGTGCCGTCGCGGGCGACGCGCGGCGCCGCCGCGACCGGCGCGGAAGGATCGCGGGAGCGAGAAGGGGGAGGTTCCCGCTCTGGTGGGTCCGACGCGGGTGCCGGAGCAGCGGCATGCCGGGCGGAAGGGCGCTGCCCGCTAGTTCGTTCCGTCCCGAGCTGCGTACGGCGCGAAAACGGTGTTCGTGAGGCTCGTGCCCGCAGTAAGGTTGAGCTGGAAGGCGCCCGCACCCGTCCAGGTCGCCGTCTGGCTGGCCATGCGGCCGCCGGTCGGGGAGGGCGGCGCAAAGTAGAAGCGGATCTGCCGTCCGTTCGCACCGCAGCCCGAGACCTGGGCGTCCGTCACGACGTCGACCACGTACACCGTCTGGCCGCCTTCCGTGACGACGGCGCCGGACCCGCAGGTCGCGCTCGCCGAGCCGTTCTGGACGATCGCGACGACGCGCCAGCCCGGCCCTACGCCCCCGCCGGAGACCGTCCCGTAGAAGGTGGCGGGCGGGCTGGGGGGAAGCTGCGCCGCGGCGCGGTCAGCTCCGAACCCGGTGAGGCCGGCGAGGAGCGCTCCGCCGGCGAGCGCGAACGTGACGGCGGTCGAGCGAAGCTTCATCGTCGGAACGTGCTCCTCCTGGGCGAACCGCCCGGGATTTGGGCTCAGCGTATGGGCGCCCGATCGTGCGGGCAAGGAGGAGTTCCCTGATTTCACGCCGGGCGAGCGAGATTTTGCCGGCGCTTTACCCCTGGTTCGCCCCTGCCGGCTCGGCGGGAGCGAACGATTCGATGAGGCGGAAATCTTCGTCCCTGAGGGGCTGCAGCTCGCCGCGCCGGTACTGGTCGTGGATGCGGAAGAGGACGCTCTTGTGCGGGCGGACGCGGCCGATCGGGCAGGCCTCCCAGGCCTCGTAGTCCTCGTCGCAGTACCCCATGCGGCGCTCGCCGCACTTCGGCTGCAGCATCCGGCCGAGGAGGGGCTCGACCTTCATGACCTCGGCCCGCATCTTCGCGACGACCTGGCGGAACTCCCACTGCGCACGGGTGCAGAGGCGCAGGTCGGCGATGTGGAGGAGGGCCGCGAAGTTCACCGTCACCTTGAAGTTCGTCGCCGTCGCGTTCGGGAGGACGAAGCGGGCGTCTTCGGCGGGCACGCCCGCCCGCACGAGCTCCTCGTACGCTTCGCCGATGCGCTGCATGAGCTCGTCGAAGAGCTGCTGCTTCCCGGCGCGGACGACGGACTCCGGGGTGACGTAGGGGAAGCGCCCGCCCTTGTAGGTGACGTACCGCTGCGACTGCTGCTCGAAGGAGATCCCCACGCGATGGCGGACGAACTGGTGCGAGAACGCGCGGGAGACACCCGAGATGAGGAACTCGAACCACACCTGCTCGAGGGGGGAAGAGTGGCCGGTCTGGAGCCGTTCCTCGATGAACGCGACCATCTTCTCCCGAGGGATGCGCTCGTCCTCGATGCGAGCCGCGATCTCCTGCGGGGTGAGCTGGGAGTAGCAGGTGCGGTAGGCGAGGTAGAGGGAGCGGATCGGGTCGGGCGAGTGGGAGAGGAGCGTCACCTGCGGCGGCATCGGGCACCTCCGTGCCGCAAGAGTACCGCGGGCGGCACGTCCGGCGCCATCGGCGCCCCCCGCCACGGCGACGCGCGCATGCCGCCATCGCCGGCTTCAGCAGCGCTGCAACAGCCCCTCCCTTGCATCTCGCGGGGGACCGGCGCGGCAAGGCGTTCGGAATCGCGAGTGCCTCTGAGCACCGGGGAGCGTGATCACCGCGCCCGCCGGCAGCGCGCGCCGGTGCCGCCCGCGTGAGCCGCACGCCGCGGCGCCGCCTCTACGGGGAGCACTTCCGCCGCGACTCCCGATCCGTCACGCTTAGGCCATGACGAAGCCCGTCGAGGCCGAGGCGCCCGCGACCCTCCCGCCGCACGAGATCCCGCCCGGATGGCTCACCTCGGAGGAGGCCGCCCGCCGCGCCGCCGCGGGGAAGGTGAACGTCGACACCTCCCGCCTCCGCAGCGACGCCGACGTCATCCGCGCCAACGCCCTTACCTTTTTTAACGTCGTCCTCGCCGTCCTCATCCTCGGCCTCCTCTTCGTCGGCCAGTTCCGCGACGCCTTCTTCGTCGGCATCGTCACCGCGGCCAACGTCGTCGTCTCCACCATCCAGGAGCTGAAGGCCACCCGCACCCTCCGCCAGCTCCGCGCCCTCACCGCTCCCCGCGCCCACGTCATCCGCGACGGCATCGAGCACGCCATCCTCGCCGAGCACGTCGTCGAAGGCGACCTCATCCACCTCCGGCCCGGCGACCAGGTGGTCGCCGACGGACACGTCGTCGCCCGCTCGGCCGAGGTCGACGAGTCCCTCCTCACGGGCGAATCGGACGCCGTCCTCAAGCAGCCGGGCGACCTCCTCCTCTCCGGGAGCTTCTGCACGGCCGGCGACCTCTTCTACAAGGCGGAGAAGGTCGGCAACGAAGCCTACATCATGCGCCTCACGGCCGACGCCCGCGAACTCGTTCACCGCCTCAGCCCCCTCCAGATCCGCTTCCGCCGCATCCTCCGCGTCCTCCTCGAGGCGACCGGCGCGCTCGCCGTCGCCCTCATGATCCAGTACAACGTCCAGGAGCGCGGCTTCACCGAGTCCCTCACCGCCACCACCGCCCTCATCACCACCGTCGTGCCGGTGGGCCTCCTCCTCGGCATGACCGTCGCCTTCGCCGTCGGAGCGGTGCGCGTCTCCCGCGCCGGCGCCATCGTCCAGGACATCAACACCGTCGAGGCGCTGAACTACGTCGACGTCGTCTGCCTCGACAAGACCGGCACGATCACCGCCAACCGGCTCGCGCTCGAGGAGGTGCGCTGGCTGCCGGGCATGGAGGGGTACCTCCCCTGGCTCGCCGCCTTCGCCGTCGCCACCGAACAGGACAGCAAGACCGCCGGGGCGCTCGCCGACGCCCTCAGGGCCCGGTCGAACGGCGCCCGCCCGACCGGGAAGGTCCCGTTCAGCTCGGAGCGGCGCTGGAGCGCGCTCGAGCTCGTCGCCGGGGGCGAGCGGCGCGCCTTCGTCCTCGGGGCGCCCGAGACCGTGCTCCCGCTCTGCGAGGGGGGCCGCGAGCTGCGCGACGCGTACGAGGAGGCGACCCGCCGCGGCCTCCGCGGCGTCCTCTTCGCCGAAGCCCCCAAGCTGCCGAGCCGCGACGGCCGCACCGGCAACCTCCGCCCGCTCGCCCTCATCACCCTGCGCGACGTCCTCCGCCCCGAGGTGCGGGAGGCGTTCGCCCTCATGGAGGAGCTGGGCATCGAGCCGAAGATCATCTCCGGCGACAACCCCCAGACGGTCGCCGCCCTCCTCGGCCAGCTCCGTATCCGCACGAAGGGAGGCGTCATCTCCGGCCCCGAGCTGGAGGCGCTCGCCCCGGAGGCGTTCGCCCACGCGGTCGAGGAGCATTCGGTCTTCGGCCGTATCGCGCCCCACCAGAAGGCGGCGATCGTCGCAGCCCTGCGGGAGCGGGGGCACTTCGTCGCGATGGTGGGAGACGGCGCGAACGACGTGCAGGCGCTCCGGTCGGCGGACGTGGCCGTCTCGATGGAGTCGGGGACGTCGATGACGCGGGCCGTCGCCGGCATCGTCCTCCTGAAGGACAGCTTCGAGGCGCTCATCCGCGGCACGCGGGAGGCGACGTTCGTGCTCGGGAACGCCGCCCGGCTCTCGAAGCTCTTCCTGGCGAAGAGCTTCTACGCCTACCTGCTCATCGTGGTCACGAACATGCTCGGGCTCGACTTCCCCTTCCTGCCGCGGCAGGGTTCGGTCACGGCCCTCCTCACCCTCGGCATCCCGGCGGTGTTTATCTCCATCAGCGTGCCGCCGCCCGATGCCGGGCGAGACTTCACGCGGAACGTCCTCCGCTTCGCGCTCCCGGCGTCGGTGGCGGCGGCGGTGGCGGGGATCGGCGTCCACCTCTTCACCCAGGGGGTGCTCGGGCGGGACATCGCCGAGGCGCGGACGCTCGTCTCCGTCACCCTCGGCATCATCGGGCTCGTCTTCGTCCTCGAGGTGCTCGGGCTGGAAGGGGCGTCCTGGCGGAGCCTCACCCGGCCGGTCCTCACCTTCTTCTTCACGGCCCTCCTCCTCGGCGGGCTCGTGCTGACCGTCTACGTGGACTGGCTGCGGGAGTTCTTCGGCTTCACGCCGGTCGGCCCGGCGGAGTGGACGATCGTCGTCGTGGCGGTCGTGGTGGCGATCGCGGGCCAGTACGTCTTCAGCCGCTACTGGCCGCAGATCCTCGCCTGGCTCACCGCTGCGGACCTCGAGCGGCAGGCCGCGCGGGGGCGGGCGGTCTGAGGGGCGCCCCGCTCGAACCGGTCACCTCCTGTCCATCGCGTTGCAACTCCGAACTCTAACGGGTTTCTAATCAGGGACCGTATTGCGCTTGATCGGGGAATACCCGTATCGTTATGGCCACCCGGTGGGCACTGAGCGGACACCGAGCGCGAACGCTGGTGTCGGCCAGGTGTCCGACAGAACGGAACGCACACTTCGGAACGCTAGGAGCGGAGCAGAGGAGGAGCCAGGAACCGAGACGACGACAGGTGCGCGGGGAGGACGCAGCACCGAGCCGAGGGCCCCTTGTTGGGCCCGACGACCCTTCCAGGAGGACGGGAGCCATGACGATTCACGAAGCCCTGCCATCATCGGGGCGCAGCCGCCTGCTCGCGGCCGCTGCGCTCCTCGCGATCCTGGCGCTCGCCGCCGGCGGCGCGCTGCTCCTGCGCCCGCTGACGGCGTTCGCGCACCACACGGAGTACTCGGCGAAGGGCACCTGCGCCGGTTGGGAGGCCGAGGCGAAGTACGTCGGCGGGTCGACCAAAGTCCTCATCGTGCTCGAGGACGTCGTGGTCAACGGGGCCGACTACGATTCGAGCTGGACCACTGCGAAGGCCTTCACCGAGATCTCGTCCTACGGTGGCGGCGCGGTCGTGTAAGGAATTATGTGTAAGGGTATGTGTATGAATGGGGGTACCAACGGG
>ERZ795042.1809-NODE-1809-length-13010-cov-201.712389_pt1 | contig 13010 bp, 15 predicted proteins | sample MGYA00375126_ERZ795042 | MGnify/ENA primary metagenome ERZ795042 (study PRJEB30171, sample SAMN05518105) | compost metagenome | isolation source: Feedstock adapted compost from Newby Island compost facility, Milpitas, CA | place: USA:Newby Island compost...
CAAAGGAGGAATCATCCCTTGCCCATCACGATCACCATCACCGCCAACAACGCCGTGGAGGCAAAGCAGCTGGTGCATGACCTCGCCTACGCGATTTTCCGGCTGCCGCCGGAGCAGATCACGGACGCCGAAGTTTCGACGGTGGAGGAGGCTGGCGCTTCGGTCGTATCGGCGGAGCAGCCGGCTGACCAGGTCGCTCCGGCGCCGGCTCAAACGGCTCCCGCGGCGGCGCCGGTGGCCGCTCCGGTCAGCGTGCCGCAGATTTCTGCGCCGCAATCCGCTGCTCCGACAGCCCCCACAACGGAACCGGCTGCTCAGCCGTCCAACTCGGCGGCGCCGGTCACTCAGCCGGCCAGCTCGGCAGCTCCAACTGCTCCGACCTCCGCACCGACGGCTGCGCCGACAACTCCGCCGACCGCACCCACGTCGGTGCCGCAATACGATTTCAACCAGCTGGCGGTTGCAACCATGCAGCTGCAACAAGCTGGGCATAACATCTTCGAAATCTTCCAGCAGTTCGGCATCACGGCGCTGAACCAGCTGCCGAAAGAGCGCTACGGTGAGTACGCGGCCGTGCTGCGGCAGAGGGGCGCGAAGATATGACTGTCGGTTCTCACGCGGAGCGCCAGCACGCGCTCCTCTCCGCCAGCTCTGCGCACCGCTGGCTGCGCTGCACGCCAAGCGCACGGCTGGAAGAGACGCTGCCGGAGCGGCCTTCATCCTACGCCGACTCCGGCCGCTTGGCGCACGAGATGGCGGAGGCAAAGCTCAGGAAACATTTCATCGAGCCGATCGGACCGCAGAAGTTCGCCGGCATTATGCGAAAGTTCCGGCAGAACGAACTCTACACGCCCGAGCTGGAAAAGATCGTCGACACCTTCGTTGACTACTGCAAATCGATTGAAATGCTGTTCAGCTCGCGGCCATACGTGATGATCGAAACGCGGGTTGACTACTCGCATGTAGCGCCGGGGGGCTTCGGCACGGCAGATTTCATCGCAGTCGGTGACGATCTGCTGGTCGTCGCCGACCTCAAAACCGGTCAGGGTAAGCCAGTGACCGCCCAGGGTAACGAGCAGATGCGCCTCTACGCCTTAGGTGCCCTGAAAGCCGTCGCCGGGATCTTCCCGGTCCGACGCATCCGCATGGCGATCATCCAGCCGCGAGTATACGACGAGCCGCAGGAAGAGGAAATCACGGTCGAAGAGCTGGAAGTTTGGGCGGCGGAGATCGCACCGATCGCTCAGAAGGCCTTTGCCGGCGAGGGCGCATTTGTCGTCGGCCCGCACTGTGAGTTCTGCCGAGCGAAAGAGCGCTGCCGGGCGCGGATCGAACAGTATTTCGCCGCGGCGGAGCTTATGCCGTTCAAACCACCGATCATTAGCTGGGAAGAGGTGGGAGAGATCCTCCGGAAAGCGGAGGGAATCGTTAGCTGGTACAACGACCTGAAGGAGCTGGCGCTATCTCACATTCTGGACGGCGGTGACGTACCCGGCTGGAAGGCCGTAGAAGGGCGATCCTCCCGGATCTACGCCGACCTGGATAAAGCGTTCGAGGCCCTGAAAGCGGCCGGCATAGACGAAGCGATCCTCTACGAACGCCGGCCGCTCACGCCGGCACAGCTGGAGAAAGCCCTGGGCAAAGAGCAGTACCGCGACCTGCTCGAAGTACCTGGGCACGTCATCAAAGAGCCGGGGAAACCCACCCTGGCGCCGATTGAGGACAAACGTCCTGCTTATACAAAAGCAGCAGCGGTGTTTTCCGCCGCTGACGCTCAATAAAAACTTGCAAAGGAGAAGAGACGATGAGTCAAGCGACGAGTGTGGTAACGGGTGAAGTGCGGCTGAGCTACGTGAATCTGCTGCAACCGAGAGCCAATCAACAAGGTGGCGAACCGCGGTACAGCGTGACGATCCTGCTTCCGAAGAGCGACACGGCAACGTGGCAACGAATTCAAGCGGCGATTCAGGCTGCTTACGAGCTGGGTGTTACGACGAAATGGAACGGTGCCAGACCGCCGCTCAAAACACCTATTCACGACGGTGATGGTGTGCGGCCGAACGGGGAGCCGTTCGGACCGGAGTGCCGCGGTCACTGGGTTTTCACGGCAAGCAGCAAACAGAAACCGGAAATCGTCGACGCGCAGCTCAATCCGATCCTCGACCCGACGAAGGTGTATTCGGGTGTCTACGGCAGAGTGCATGTGAACTTCTTCCCGTATTCGAACAGCGGCAACCGTGGGATTGGCGCCGGCCTCGGCCCGGTCCAGATCCTGCGCGACGGCGAACCGCTCGGCGGCCGCGTGACAGCGGAAGAGGCATTCGGCAGCGCGCCGGTCCCAGCCCCGGCGTCAGCAACTCCGGCCGCACCTGGTGTGTTCGGGCCGCCCGGCGGGTACATGCCGCCGGCTTCGCAGCCGGGGTATGGGTACGGACAACCCGCGGCGCCGCAATCGCCGGCATACGGTCAGCCCGCCGCGCCGCAGCCGGCTCCGCAACCGCTCCCGCAGCAAATTGATCCCATCACCGGGCAGCCGCTGGGTGGCGGCATCTACGGGATATGAGCCGGCTGAGCGTGGACATCGAGACATTTTCCAGCGTCGACCTGTCGAAATCGGGCCTGTACCGCTACGTACAGGCCTCCGATTTCCAGGTGCTACTGCTGGCCTACAGTCTCGATGGTCAGCCGGTGCAAGTGGTGGATCTGGCGCAGGGCGAGCAAATACCGCTGCACATTGTTCAGGCGCTGTTTGACCCGAGCGTGGAAAAGCGCGCCTGGAATGCAGCGTTTGAATGGTACTGCCTCGGACGGTATTTCGGCCTGCCACAGGACCAGCTGCTCGCCTGGCTCAACCAATGGAAATGCAGCATGATCCACGCCTACTACTGCGGCTATCCAGGCAACTTGGCAGCGGCCGGCGAGGCCGTTGGTATTCCGGCTGACCGAAAAAAGCTGTCTGTCGGCAGCGCGCTGATCCGGACGTTTTGCATCCCCTGCACACCGACAAAATCAAACGGCTACCGAACACGCACTCTGCCGCACCACGAGCCGGAGAAGTGGGAGCTTTTCAAACAGTACAACGCCGGCGACGTAGTGGCCGAAATGGCCATCGCTGAAAAACTTGATGCCTTCCCTGTGCCGGAGCAGGAATGGCAGTTGTGGCGCCTCGACATGCGGATCAACGAGCGCGGTGTGGAATGCGATCGGCAGATGGTCGAATCCGCGATCCGAATCCTGAATACCGAGACGGAGGCCCTCATCACCGAAGCAGTCCGGCTCACCGGGGTGGAGAATCCGAACAGCCGCGACCAATTGCTGGCCTGGCTACAAGAAGAGACCGGTGAGGAACTTACTGACCTCCGGAAAAACACCGTCGCCAAAATGGTCGAACGAATAGAGCCGGGGAAGGCCCGCCGGGTGTTGGAGATACGGCAGGAACTCAGCAAGTCCAGCACAAAAAAGTACGCCGCCATGCTGGAAACGATCTGTGACGACGGGCGGATCCGCGGACTGTTTCAGTATTACGGCGCAAACCGAACGGGCCGATGGGCTAGTCGACTGGTGCAGGTGCAAAACCTGCCGCGGAATGACTTACCAGGCATCGAAACAGCCCGCGCCTGCACGGTGCGAGGCGACTTGGCAGCGCTCAAAGCGCTCTACGGCAGCATTCCAGACACGCTCTCGCAGCTCATCCGGACCGCGCTGATCGCCAGACCGTTTACCTGCTTGCATATTGCCGACTTTTCAGCGATCGAGGCTCGGGTGCTCGCCTGGCTTGCCGGAGAGCAGTGGCGGATCGACGTCTTCCGGACGCACGGAAAAATCTACGAAGCCTCGGCGTCACAGATGTTCGGCGTGCCGATTGAGCAGATCACGAAGGGAAGCGAGCTGCGGCAGAAAGGCAAAATCGCGGAGCTTGCCTTGGGCTACCAAGGCGGCGTTGGCGCACTTATCAGCATGGGAGCTCTGGATATGGGATTGAGCGAGGATGAGCTGCCCGAGATCGTCGAGCGCTGGAGAAACGCAAACCGCGCGATCGTGGAGTTTTGGCGCAACATCGAAGGCGCTGCGTTGCACGCTGTCCAGACCGGTGAAGCTGTCGGCCTCCGCGGGTTGGTGATCGCCCGGGAGATGGATGCCCGCACCGGGCAGGACTTCATGACGATCCGACTGCCCAGCGGTCGAAAGCTCTACTACCCACGGCCGCATATCGTCGAGAACCAATTCGGCCGTCCGGCGGTGCACTACTATGGCCTCGAGGGTGGGAAATGGACGGTGCTCTCCACTTACGGTGGAAAGCTCACCGAGAACGTCGTACAGGCTATTTCCCGGGACTGCCTGGCCAACGCGATGGTAAAGCTCGACGCCGCGGGTTTTGAGATCGTCATGCACGTGCACGACGAGATCGTGGCCGAAGTGGAGGGCGACCGGCTGGGGGAGATGCTGGCCATCATGCGAGAGCCGATTCCTTGGGCGCCTGGGTTGCCACTAGATGCAGCGGGATTTATCAGTGATTTCTACATGAAGGATTGAGGTGGTTAAAGTGCTGCATCTTCGATCCGGAATGCATGGGACGCCAGTCCCGAAACGAGATGTCGAGCTCAAAGCGAGAGGCAACGGGCCGGTGATCACGTACCGGATGAGCCCGGAGGAGCTGAAAGAGTATCTGCAGCATCTTAATGACCCGGTGAAGCGGGAAAAACCGTTCATGTTTCTCAGGAAACAGCAAATCGAAAAGGAGGAAATCGTGGTGTCCGAACTGACCAAAGAGGAATACCTGCGGCTGCGGCTCGAAGGCAAAGGCCGTGCCGCAATCCAGCGGGAACATTTCCGGAACAACTCCACAAAATTCTACCGGACCCTCAAAGAGTGGGGAATCCGGGAAATGGAAGACGAGGAGAGGGAACTGGAGCAGCTAAAAACTGAACAGACGCAGCCGGCTAAATCGGACCCGTATAAGGAAACCGCAGAAAAAATGTTCTCCCAAGATTTGCAGCAGGATCTGCAAAAGGACGCGATCGTTGAACGCCTCAACCAGCTGCTCGCTGAGAAAACGGCCCGGATCAGGGAACTGGAGGAAGCCAACGACTTGCTCAGGAAGCAGAGAGACGAATACCAGGAAAGCTATGCGAAGCTGATGGAGAAAACCTCGGCCAGGGTGCGTGAATTAGAGAAAGCTGTCGCTCAACTCGAAACGGAACGGGACGCCCTGCTGCAGACGGTTGAGAAGACCGTAGACACCGATCCGGGCCAAATCTCCGAAATCAAGCTCATCGACGTGATCAATTTCGCCACGGAAGGCCTAACCGGCGTTGCTGCCTACTGTACCGGAGCCGTGATTCAGCACCTGTGTGCGTGGAAAAGTGTCGAGGATCTGAAAAAGGCCCGCTGGCACCTGGACCAGCTCATTGAGGAAGCGGCAAAATGATCACCGTCCTTAAATGGGGCGCCATGTACGGAATGCTCGAGGAAGGAGAGAAGATCCGGACGGAAGCCGTACAGCTCGGGGAGCAGCTGATTGTCCCTGGGGACAAAATCTCAAAAATCGGTCGCAAAGCCCGCAGCACTTTTGAGATGCAGGACGGCTTCTGGCTGGAATACGTCGGTCGGGTGGACCGCACGCTCCTGTTCGTCTCCAGGCCGACCGGAGCGAACGGAGACCCCTGGTATTACGCTTTCCATTATGTCGATCCGGAAACGCTGATCATCGGATCTGAGCATGGATGCAGAGACATTGTGCCGGATGAAATCCAATTTGCAGTTTTGAGGTGACCTCACATGTTCAAAGAAATCATCCTTAACAAACATATCAAAAAATTTGTTGGTTTGGGAGGCCTGACCCCTGTTCTGGCCGGCATCTTCTACGCCGCCGACGGCTGCGTCTACGCGACGAACCGGCATTATGCAATCCGGGTGAGAGACGCCCACAAGCTCAGCTCACCGGTCATCCTGCACGCCAAAACCGGCGCGCCGATCGAAGGCCAATATCCGGACGTGGAAAAAGTTTTTAACGACGTCCAGTATGCCGGTGAGTTCAGCTACACAGAGCCAAAAGAATTCAATCAGGCCCTCTTTGCCGCGGAATGCGCCCTCGCCGTCGCTCTCAAAATCGACAAAAGAGTCCCGCTCATCCGGCTTGCATACCTGGATGGACGCATTCATCTGTTCGGCGAAGGACGAAGAAAACACGGTGAGCTTCAGAGGCTTCTTCGGGACCTACGACAAAGAGGACTTCCCGCTCATCATCCTGAACGCCAATTATCTCGCTAACGCGATGACCGTGTTTTCGGAAATCCCGTTCGAGGTGGTCAAAGTCCGATTCAGCAGCCCACATAACCCTATCCTGATCACGGATGAAGGCAACGTTGACGTGATCATTTTGCCCGTTCGCAGCTCAACGAACAGCTAAGGGGTGCAGCCATGTCTCTCGTCTATAACCGAGAGCTCACCATCTCCGTCGGCGGCCACCGAAAGTCGACGAGCTGGCAAGCACAAAAAATCTACTGGTCCGAACTCATCGAACGCCTGCGCGTGGCCGTGCGGGGAACGGAGACGCTCGCCGAATACCTGAAACTGCCGAAGTCCCGCCAGGACGATCTCAAAGACGTTGGCGGCTTCGTCGGTGGTGAACTCTCCGGTCCCCGCCGAAAAAACAATGCCATCGTCGGCCGGGATCTTATCACGCTCGACTTTGACAATATCCCGCCGTTCATGACAGCAGACGTGCTACGCCGGATAGACGGTTTGGGTTGCGCCTACGTCGTCTACAGCACCCGCAAACACTCTCCGGACCGGCCGCGGCTGCGCATCATCGTCCCGACCGACCGCACCATGACGCCGGACGAGTACGAGCCGATCGCGCGTAAGCTCGCGGAAATGATCGGGATTTCAATGTGCGACCCGACCACGTTTGAGCTCGTACGCCTCATGTACTGGCCAAGCTGCTGCTCAGACGGCGAGTACGTCTACTGCTACGGAGACAAACCGTTTCTGTCCGCTGACGGCATGCTGGCGCTCTATGCGGACTGGCGCGACTGGACGAGCTGGCCACAGATCCCGGGGGACGAGAAAAAGCACGTGCGCCTCGCCGCAAAACAAGGTGATCCGCTGGCCAAGCCGGGCGTCGTCGGGGCGTTCTGCCGCCTGTACGACATCCACGCCGCGATCGCGACGTTCCTGCCTGGCGTCTACGAACCGGCGGACGACAACATCCCGCCGGGGCGCTACACGTACACCGGCGGCTCCACGACCGGCGGCGCCGTGGTGTACGACGGCGGTAAGTTTCTCTACAGCCACCACGCCACGGACCCGTGTTCCGGCAAGCTCGTCAATGCTTTTGACCTAGTGCGGATTCATAAATTCGGCGATCTGGACGACGACGCGCTGCCGGACACACCGACCAATCGGCTACCGTCATACACCGCCATGGTGGCTTTTGCGCTGAAAGACGCCGGCGTGGCAGCGATCATGCAGCAGGAGCGGTACGAGCGCGCTGTCGAGGTGTTCCAGGGCGCCGAAGTGCAGCCAGTCGGCGACCCTGAGCAGGACGACTGGATCAAGCTGCTCGAGCTCACACCGACCGGCATGGCGGCGAAAACCATCGACAACATCGTGATCATCCTGGAACACGACCCGCTGCTCAAGGGCAAAATCGCCTACGACGAATTCGCCGTCCGCGGCATGGTGCTCGGGCCCCTTCCCTGGGACCAGCGTCCGGAACGCCGGCAGTGGACCGACACTGACGACGCCGGCCTGCGCTATTACCTCGAACGCGCCTACCAGATCACCGGCAAAGAGAAAATCCTCGACGCCGTTGCGATCGTTGCGCACCGTTACAGGTACAACGAAGTACAGGAATACCTGACGTCTCTCACCTGGGACGGCGTGCCGCGCCTCGACACAGTGCTCATCGACTATCTGGGCGCCGAGGACAACGTCTACACGCGGACAGTCGCCCGAAAGGCCATTGTGGCGGCTGTTGCCCGGGCCATGCAACCTGGATGCAAATACGACTACATGCCGATCCTGGCCGGACCGCAGGGCATCGGAAAGTCGACGTTCCTCCGGGTCCTCGGGCGCAAGTGGTACAGCGACAGCCTGACCACGTTCGAGGGCAAGGAGGCCAGCGAGCTCATCCAGGGCATCTGGGTCATCGAGGTGGCTGAGCTGCAGGGCTTCAATAAATCCGAAACCAACGCCATCAAGCAGTTTCTCAGCCGCACGGAGGACATCTACCGGGAGCCGTACGGCCGGCGGACAACGGCGTTTCCGCGGCGGTGCGTCTTCTGGGGTACAACCAACGACGCCGAATTCCTCCGGGACGCGACCGGTAACAGGCGTTTTTGGCCGGTCGATGTTGGGCTGAATCCGCCGAAGAAATCAGTTTTCGAGGATCTGGAACGCGAGGTCGACCAGATCTATGCGGAAGCCTATGTCTACTGGCAGCGTGGTGAATCGCTGTACCTGACAGGCGAAGCGGCCGAGATCGCCGTGCGCCAACAAGAGGAGCACCTGATTGGTAGCGCAAAGGAAGGCCTGATCCGCGAATTCGTGGAACGGCCGGTACCCGTGGGTTGGGAAAAACGCGATATTCCATCGAGGCGCCTGTATTGGTCGGCCGAGTTCGGCCGGGGTGAAAGCGAGACGGTGCCTCGGGATCGGATCTGTGCGGCCGAGGTGTGGGTCGAGTGCTTCGGCGGGGATCTGAAGAACCTGAAACGGACGGATGTACTGGAGATCAACAGCATTTTGGCGCGGCTGCCAGGGTGGAGCAGCAAACCGGTGCCCCTCCGGTGCGGGCCTTATGGGGTGCAAAAAGGGTTTTACCGGGAGGTGTTATAGGTCGATGAAGCTGTTTCTTCAGCCTGTAACTTTGTAACTTTGACTTGTAACTTTGAATTGGAAAGTTACACCAATTGTAACCTTGTAACCTTGAAAGTTACGGTCAAAGTTACAGCCAGAAACCGCATAACAACAGGCATTTTAAGGATTTTGTAACTTTGTAACTTTGCTTCTATTATAAAAGGTTCAAATAGGCAGAATAGAGGGAATTGGGTTCGTATATATACCCTCTAATCTCTCTAACGCGCCTGTATAAAGGGTTTAATATACGCGTGCGTTACAAGGTTACAAAGTTACGGCGGGAGGTTTAAGCCGTGCGTGAGCGGAGCGTCGAAACCTATCTCCGGGAGCAGGTACGCCGTGCTGGCGGGATCGCCTATAAGTGGGTGAGCCCGGGCAACAACGGCGTACCGGACCGGATTGTGATCATGCCCGGCGGCCGGGTGGTGTTTGTTGAGCTAAAGGCGCCGGGACGGAAGCCCACCCAGCTGCAGCAGTATCAGCATGAGTGCTTGCGCGCGCTGGGCTGTGACGTTCGAGTGATCGACAGCCGGGAAGGCGTTGACAAGCTGATGCGGGAGCTGACAGGAGGTTGATGTGATTGCCCAAGGTTGAAGTCACTTGTCTATGGTGTGGGAAAAAGATTTACAGGTATCCCAGCCAGGTTAAGGAGCGGAATTTTTGCAGCAAGCAATGCAAAGATACTCACGTCACAAAGCGACTTAATCCGGAAGGCTACAGGCGCAATTTCAACGCATGGCATCTGCCCGAGCTGAATCGGAAATTGAACCCAACACGCATGACGCCTGAAGTCAGGCAGAAATTACGCGAAGCCAGACTGGGAAAGGGCGAAGGGAAGTCATACGAGAAGACCTACGGTCGCCACACGCATCGAATTGTTGCTGAGCAGATGTTGGGAAGGCCGCTGCAGCCCGGCGAGGTGGTGCACCACATCAACGGAAATAAGCGAGACAACCGGCCTGAAAATTTGCGAGTGTTCGCATCTCAGAAGGAACATGCCGCATGGCATGCTGCCGAGTACAGATTTTTCTTTGGCAAGAGGGGGTGATGCCGTGGAAAAGTTCATACCGCATCCGTACCAGAGATACTGCATTCATCGGGTTGTGACGGAGCCGTATCTCGGATTGATGCTGGATATGGGCTTGGGTTAGGAAAAACCGTGATTTCCCTAACCGGCATCAACGACCTCATGTACAACCGTTTCACAGTGCGGAAGACGCTGGTGGTGGCGCCGAAAAAGGTCGCCGAAGCTACGTGGACGGACGAGGCGGCGAGGTGGGAGCACCTTCAACTGCTTCGCGTTCAAACAGTTTTGGGAACAGAAAGGCAGCGTTTAAGGGCTTTGGCGACACCAGCTGATATATACGTCATTAACCGCGACAACGTCCAGTGGCTGGTTGATCACTACCGACAGGCCTGGCCGTTTGACATGGTGGTGTTGGACGAGCTGAGCAGTTTCAAAAATCCAAACTCCATCCGGTTCAAAGCGATGAAACGGGTGCGGCCGAAGATAAAGCGCGTGCTGGGTCTCACCGGCACGCCGGCGCCGAACGGGCTGTTGGATCTTTGGGCGCAAGTTTACCTGTTGGATCAGGGACAGCGGCTGTATCCGAGGTTTGAGCAATTCAGGACGCGATATTTCGACAAGGCTGTGTGGTTGGACTATCCGAAGTACGACGCCAAAGTTGGGGCTGAGGAAGCGATTCGGCGGGCGATCGAAGACATCTGCATCAGCATGAGGGCGGAGGACTATCTGGAGCTGCCGGAGCTGGTTCAGAACCGAATTCCGGTTGAGCTGGACGCGAAGGCCCGGCAGGCATACCGGCAGTTCGAACGGCAGCAGGTGCTGGAGTTAGACGGCGAGACGATTACCGCCGCCCAGGCGGCCGCGGTGACAAACAAGTTGCTGCAGTTTTGCGCCGGTGCAGTGTACGACGAGAACCGAAACGTGCATGAGATCCACGATGCGAAGATCGAGGCGTTTCTGGAGCTGGTTGAAAGCATGCAGGGCAAGCCGCTTCTGGTGTTTTACGGCTACCAGCACGACCGGGACCGGATCTTGCGGGCGATGAGGCAGAAAATGCGGGGGCTGGAAGTTCGAGAGCTGAAGGGCCCGCAGGACTATGCGGATTGGAACGCTCGGAAGATTCACGTCGCCTTGGCGCATCCGGCGTCAACGGCCTACGGGCTCAACCTTCAGCGAGGCGGAAACCACATCTGCTGGTTCACGTTGCCGTGGAGCCTGGAGCTGTACGAGCAGGCGCAGAAGCGGCTGCATCGGCAAGGGCAGGAGGAGAAGGTAATCGAGCATTTCCTCATGGTCCGGGACTCGATGGACGAGGAAGTGGCGAAGCGCCTGGAGAGCAAGGCGCGGACGCAGCAGGCGCTGATCGATGCGCTGAAAGTGCGCATGGAAAGGGCGAGGACAGCATGAGCCGCGAAGACAAACGAGCCTTTTACCAGCGAGTCAGAAAGCTGGGCTACCGCGAGTTCTGGCAGGTCATGGACGAACTGCACACCCGAGCTTATGAATTGGCCGCAAAGCATTACCAGGAAGCGATGGACATCGTGCTGACGCCGAAACAAAAGGCCGCCGTGGTGGCGAAGGCGGAGGAGATCCGGGAGCTGTGGGACGGGGTTTTTGAAATCAGCGTCGATGCCACGGCAGATGTCGAGAATCTGGTGGATGAGTCGGCCGCTTTCGGGATCGATTGCCGGAACGGGAGGTGTGAGATGTGAAGACGCATCGCCTCTACCGCCACAGTACCCGCGTGAGCAGTGAAACCGGGGTCGCCTATAGCGCGATGATCGGCGATCCCGGGCCGACGCGGATGCAAAAGGCGACGGACGAAATCATGGCCATTTTGAACCGGTTCCCGCCTCATGAGCGGAGGGCAATCTTGGCTGAGATAGCCAAAGAAGTGATGAAAGGAGCCTAAAACATGCGTCAATATCGCGGAAAGCGTCTAGACAACGGCGAATGGGTGTATGGCAGCCTTCTGTTCGTGCCGTACACGGGAATGACATATATGTTCCGGGACGCCGCCAGGATCGTAAAATTGTCCGAAATTATCCCTGTTGATCCTAAAACCGTGGGGCAATACACCGGACTCAAAGACCGGAATGGACGGGAAATCTATGAAGGTGATGTCGTCAAGGTTGGTATGGATGAACGTATTACTTCAGTTTCATATGAAGCCGGGTGCTTCTACACCATAATTGACGATAGTCGTTACCGTTTGGGTGGATGGGAAACCGAATCCGTTGAAGTGTTAGGCAATAAGTTCGACCATCCCCATCTGCTGAAAGGAGACGGGAACGCATAATACGGTTGACGAAATCGGGGCGGCGGTGATGCAACATGAACCGCGGTGACAAATACCGTCCGGTCGTGACCGTTCTCAAAGTCAAGAAGGGCGTTCCGACCGTAATCCGCGTCGCCGGGCGGGAATACGTGCTGCGCGCGGAAGGGCAGTTCAATCAGCAGGGAAGGAGGCGGAAGCGTGACCGACCGTAACTTGATCGCTGAACTCATCACCCAATACAGTGCCGGCATCCGCGACCTCGACCGCTACCGCAGGTCCCTGGACCGCACCGACATCTACCAGGCCGAGGAATCCCGCACCATCGCCGGCATGCTTTCGGACATGCGATATTCGCTTGAGTGGATGCGACGCGGCCGGCGGCCGGGGAGCCGGAAGGGCGCCGAGAAGCGCGACATCTACCGCCGGCGGGAGCTGATCGAGAGCATGCAGCCGATGACAGCCGAGGAAGAACGGCGGCTGATCGACTGCATGGCTGTGATGACGGAGAGGGAGCTGACGTGTTGGCTCTTGCATATGGCGCATGGGTTGACTTTTCAAGAAATTGGTGATAGATTAGGGTTGTCAAGGCACACCGTACGTGTGTTCGTGGATCGCGCGAAAGCGAAGGTAAGGGAGAGACTGATCAGCTAGCTTGTCGCGCACACGTCGCGCAGATGTCGCACAATTTGCAGTAGCCCTTTTGCGCCCTTTTTCGGGGCGCTTTTTGATTATCCTGATTCTCGCCAAATGGCGGGGCTCTTTTCTTATTTCCGTCGGACGCCTCGCCGGGGTATGAGCCAGCCCTCTCCTCGCCGGGACCGGACCGGTGCGGGGCGGCTGTCC
>ERZ795042.1820-NODE-1820-length-12920-cov-83.156627_pt1 | contig 12920 bp, 12 predicted proteins | sample MGYA00375126_ERZ795042 | MGnify/ENA primary metagenome ERZ795042 (study PRJEB30171, sample SAMN05518105) | compost metagenome | isolation source: Feedstock adapted compost from Newby Island compost facility, Milpitas, CA | place: USA:Newby Island compost...
GGCATTGTGCTCGTGCTTGCATTGGCCGGTTCGCTCGCTGCAAAAAAGCGTGTGCCACCAAGCCTGGGTACTATGCCAACCCATACCCCCTTATTCGTCGCGACCTTAATCGGCGTGATTCTCATTGTTGGTGGGCTGACGTATTTGCCAGGACTTGCGCTTGGGCCGATTGTCGAGCACCTGCTGCTTGTTGCTGGCCGGGTGTTCTGAGACTAGGAAGAGGTATTGGGAAGCGATGATGGCGAAGAAGCCGGAAGAGACGAGTCGTGCGCCACGGACTGTGGTTGCGCGAGACGCTGTGCCAGCGCGCGGCCTCACGCCGCCGGCTGTCCGCACGCCTGAAACCGATGCGCTCAAAGCCCTTGCCGAGCAACGACTGCGAGGGCAACGCTGGTGGGCTGGTCCGCTTCTCCAGCGTGCTGCGAAGGATGCATTCCGACGCCTTCATCCGCGTGAAGTGGCGCGCAATCCGGTCATGTTCGTCGTCGAGATCGGCTCAGTCCTGACGACGTTCCTTGCGATTGTTGATGGCCTCTCTGGGCGACCGTTTGGATTTGGGCTTCAGGTCAGTCTTTGGCTCTGGCTAACCGTCTACTTTGCCAATTTTGCCGATGCGCTTGCTGAAGCCAATGGTCGTGCGCGTGCTGATACATTGCGCGCGACGCGGACGGATACGCCAGCGCGTTTGCTCCGCAATGGCACCGAGGAGATGGTGCTGGCTACGCAGCTACGCAAGGGCGACCTGGTCCTCGTGCGCGAAGGGGAAATCATCCCGACCGACGGAGAGGTCATCGAAGGCATCGCCTATGTCAATGAAGCGGCAGTGACCGGAGAATCTGCCCCTGTTTTAAAGGAACCGGGGACGGATACGCGGTCGACGGTTATTGGGGGGACTCAGGTCGTCAGCGATTGGCTAAAGATTCGCGTAACTGCTGATCCGGGTGAGACATTCCTTGATCGAATGATTGCGCTTGTTGAAGGGGCACGGCGACAACGGACGCCAAATGAGCTCGCTTTAGCGCTACTGCTCGCCGGATTAACCATTATCTTCTTGCTTGTTGTTGCAAGTCTCGATGCTTTTGCTGCCTATTCTGGGATGCTTGTCTCCGTGATCGTCCTTGTCGCGCTCTTAGTCTGCTTAATCCCGACGACGATTGGCGGCCTGTTAGCTGCCATTGGCATTGCTGGTATGGATCGAGTGCTTCGCTTCAATGTGCTCGCGCTCTCGGGACGAGCAGTGGAGACGGCAGGTGATGTTGACGTTTTACTGCTCGACAAGACTGGCACAATTACCTATGGCAATCGGCTGGCTGCTGAAATCATTCCTGTGGGCAATGCCTCACGGCTTGACGCGCTCATCGTTGCACGCCAGTCTAGTCTCGCTGATGAAACACCCGAGGGGCGGAGCCTGCTCGCTTTAGCGGAACAGCTTGGTGCACCACCAGAACCAGGACTTCTGCCGGACGCTGACATCATTCCGTTTAGTGCTGAGACGCGGCTGAGTGGGATTCGGCAGGGCGGACATACGTACCTTAAAGGTGCAATCGATGCTGTTATCGCGCAAAGTCGCGAGCCGGTTCCTGCTGATCTCCAGGAGCATGTCGATCAGATTGCTCGACGTGGAAGTACGCCACTGGGACTTCTCCTTGATGGTCGGATTGTTGGCGTCGTTGAGTTGAAAGACACTGTCAAGCCAGGTTTGCGCCAGCGTTTCGACGAATTGCGGCGCATGGGCATCCGCACGGTCATGGTGACAGGCGATAATCCTGTAACGGCTGCAACCATCGCCCAAGAAGCTGGCGTTGATGACTTTGTCGCCGAAGCCAAGCCTGAAGATAAGATCCGCCTCATCCGACAATTCCAGGCTGAAGGGCACATTGTGGCCATGACAGGCGACGGCACCAATGACGCCCCGGCGCTTGCCCAAGCCGACGTTGCGCTCGCGATGGCTTCTGGCACTGCAGCAGCGAAAGAAGCGGCTAATCTCATTGATCTTGACTCAAATCCGAGCAAGCTGATCGAGTTGGTCGTGATTGGCAAGCAGCTGTTGATTACTCGCGGAGCGATTACGACGTTTTCCATTGCGAATGATGTTGCGAAGTATTTCGCGATCATCCCCGCGATTTTTGTCACAACCTATCCAGAGCTTGGGCAGTTGAACATCATGCACTTGGCAAATCCGCAAAGCGCCATCCTTTCAGCAGTCATCTTCAATGCCCTTATTATCCCGGCCTTAATTCCGCTTGCCATGCGTGGTGTTGCCTATCGTCCTGCTCCAGCTGCCGTGTTGCTGCGCCGTAATCTCTTGATTTATGGACTTGGAGGCGTCATTGCCCCGTTTATCGGGATTAAGCTCATTGATCTCCTGATCGTGGCACTTGGATTGGCATAGCGTGTTGGGGAGTAGAACAATGCAACTCCGAGCGCAACTTCGGCCGGCAATTGTGCTGTTGGTAGTCTTCACAGTTCTGACGGGGGTGGTCTATCCGCTATTCGTCACGGGAATTGCCCAGACGCTCTTCCCGCGACAGGCTGAGGGAAGCCTGCTTCGTGATAGCCAGGGACGTGTGATTGGCTCGACCCTGCTGGGCCAGCAATTTACAGATCCTCGCTATTTTCACCCTCGTCCGTCAGCCGCCGGCAATGGCTACGATCCAACACAGTCAGGGGCGTCGAATCTAGGGCCGACAAATCAGCAGTTCATCAGCACCGTTCAGGAACGGGCAAATGCCTATCGGCAAGAAAACGGCCTTGCACCTGACACGCCGGTGCCTGTCGATGCGGTCACAGCTTCAGGGAGTGGCCTTGATCCTGACATTAGCCTTGCCAACGCACTCCTCCAGGTGCATCGAGTAGCCACTGCCCGTGGCTTGCCGGATGATGCGGTAAAAAGCCTCGTTGAGCGGCTTGCAAGGCGACCATGGTTTGGCATCCTTGGTGAGCCACGTGTCAATGTACTCGAGTTGAATCGTGCACTCGATCAGGGAATGGCTCAATGAACGAGTTGCCTGCATCCAATCGCCCTGATCCCGATGCGTTGCTTGCCCAGCTACGTCGTGAACCGGGTTCCGGAGCTCGTGGGTTTCACCGCATTTACTTGGGAATGGCACCGGGGGTTGGCAAGACGTATGCCGCGCTTCAAGAACTTCACCGGTTGCGTGAACAGGGTATCGATGTTGCGATCGCCTTTGTTGAGACGTATGGTCGCCCGAAGACAGCAGCGCTGCTCGAAGGGCTGCCGATTATTCCACGCAAGCGCTGCCAGTACCGCGGTGTCATTGTTGAGGAGATGGATCTTGACGCTGTCCTCCTGCGACAACCGGCGGTCGTTCTCGTGGATGAGCTTGCCCATACCAATGTTCCAGATTGCACCCGGCACGCGAAGCGTTGGCAGGATGTTGAGGAGTTGCTCGAGCATGGTATCAGTGTGCTGAGCACACTCAACATCCAGCATATCGAGAGCCTGGCGGATATCGTCGAAAGCATCACCGGGGTTGTAATTCGTGAACGTGTTCCTGACGATGTGGTTGATAAGGCTGATGAAGTCGTCCTGGTCGATGTAACCCCCCAAGTCTTGCGGCAACGGCTGCGTGAAGGGGAAGTCTATCCGCCAGAGCGCGCCCAGCTCGCATTACGGCAGTTTTTCCGCGAAGGGAATCTGACAGCGCTCCGCGAGCTTGCTCTGCGTAAGCTTGCAAGCCGGGTTGAACACGATTTGCAGACGTATATGCACCAGCATGATGTTGACACCGTTTGGCCAGCGGGCGAACGCGTCATGGTTGCGGTTGATGCTCATCCGCGGGCGCAGCATTTAATCCGGCGTGGTTGGCGTCGTGCACAACGTAGTCAGTCCGATCTGCTGGTTGTCTTCGTTGAGACACCAGACTGGGCACATGCTCCGCCAGAGGTGAAGCGTCAGCTCGAGGAGAATCTCCGTTTTGCTGAAGACCTCGGGGCTGAGGTCCTTCGCATACCTGGCGAGGATGTGGCGAAGACGTTGGTCGACGTTGCACGTGAGCGCAACGTCGATAGCATCATCATTGGTCATTCTCGTCACGGCTGGCTTCACCGATTGCTACACGGCTCAACCGTTGAGAAGTTACTTCGCCTTGCCCATGACATTGACATCCTCGTGGTTGCACCACGCGAACCAAGCGCGAACGTCGATGTGCGAAGCCAGAGTTAGTCCATGTGCATGCTAGAGCCGCCGTAAATGAAGCGAATCAGTGTGTCCAGGATCAGGAAAGTAGCGCAGGCTGCCGGTAAAGACGACATGGTCACCTTCTTTGACCAAGCGTGATGCTGCTAGTTGCGCTGCAACCCCATCCATGAGTGCTTCTGTTGTGTCAGCATAGGTGACGACGAGCGGAGTAACGCCCCAAACAAGAGCAAGTTGCCGTGCAACGAACGGGTCAGGTGTCAGCCCAAAGATCGGCACCGGTGGGCGCTCGCGGGCCACTTCACGTGCAGTGAAGCCCGAACGCGTAATTGCCCCAATGGCTTTCACCTGTTCCCATCGTCGGGCAATATCGGTTGCGGCACGTGCGATGGTCGCTGCAATTGTCGTTGGTCCCTCAGCCGCCGTTGCACGAGCAGGAGCAAAATGTTGCTCGATTGTCACAATAATCCGATGCATCATCTCAACGGCTTCGACGGGATAATGGCCAGTTGCCGTCTCAGCGCTGAGCATTAAGGCATCGACGCCTTCGAGTACTGCGTTCGCGACATCGCTGACTTCTGCTCGTGTTGGAATCGGCTGGTTCACCATTGATTCAAGCATTTGTGTCGCGATAATCACCGGCAACCCACATGCCCGGGCCGCCGCAATGACGCGTTTCTGGGCGATCGGCACAAGTTCTGGCGGAAGCTGCACGCCCAGATCTCCTCGTGCCACCATAATGGCATCGGCATGACGAACAATGGTGTCAATTCGCTCTAACGCTTCTGGCCGTTCAATCTTTGCGACAAGCTTCGCCCGCCCCCCAACACGTTCCAGCTCTTGTCGAACCAGGTCGAGGTCTTCGGGCTTGGTCACAAAACTCACACCAAGATACTCAAGTTCGTGTTCTGCTGCGAAAGCAATATCAGCACGGTCTCGATCGCTAAGTTTGAAGGGGCGACCAAGCACACCAGGGATGGTAATACCTTGCTTGCCACGGAGTGCTCCGCCCCGAACAACCCGGGCGCGGAAGACCGTTCCCTCTCGTGCCTCAACGCGCAGCTCAATGAGTCCGTCAGCGATCAGCACACGCTGCCCTGGTTCAATTTGGGCAAAGAGTTGCTCATCGTCGACCGATACCTGCTCAGCCGAGAGTGGGGCGTTGCCACAGACGAGGCGAACCGTCGTCCCACGGGTGAGCGTGACTGGTGTGTCATCTGCTAATGGTCCAGTGCGAGGTTTCCAACCGGCAAGATCTTGCAAAATTGCGACATGCTGACCAGTTCGAGCGGCGACGGTGCGGATACGACCAACGATGGGTGCGCGTTCTTCCGGTGCGTTGTGTGCCGCATTGACGCGAACAACATTGACACCGGCAGTAATCAGTTGGGTCAGTATTTCGTCTTCCCATGAGGCCGGACCGATCGTCGCCACGATCTTTGCTCGGCGCTGGCCCAGTGCAGCGGTTTCCTGTAACTCTTCCATGTTCATGTTTGTTTGCATGCTCAGATTTGCGCTCACGCTTCCTTGTCTCCTTTTGCTCCTCGATGCCATACGGCGGGCTCACCAGGTGAGCAGACGAGCATAACGCACTGAGTAGGCATTGCCAACTAGCCGTGCTAGGATGAGGCAGCACACAGAAATGGGGTATGGTGAAGGGGGAAGACATGCTGGCAGCACGGCTCCACCAGTACGATCCGGAAATGCGAGGGCCGGACTTTCTGGTGCTCGAGCAAGTGCCTGATCCAGCTATCCAGGAGCCGGACGACGTCCTTGTCCGGATCGATGGTGCTGGTGTTTGTCGGACAGATCTGCATATTATTGAAGGTCTCTGGCGTGAGCGATCAGGTGTGGTGTTGCCGTACATCCTTGGTCATGAGAATGCTGGCTATGTTGAAGCCGTCGGCTCAGCCGTGCGGAGTGTTCGCCCTGGTGACCCAGTCATTGTTCACCCATTGATCACTGATGGACTATGCCCGGCGTGTCGTCGGGGCGATGATATGCACTGCGAACACAGTCAATTCCCCGGTATTTCACGCGATGGTGGCTTCGCTGAGTATCTGCTGACAAAAGAGCGGAGCGTTGTAAGGTTGCCGGATAACCTGCAACCCAGGGCGGTTGCACCACATGCGGATGCTGGGTTGACGGCGTATCATGCTGCCAAGCGTGCAGCTCGTCGGCTCGCACCAGGCCAGACTGCCGTTATCATCGGATTCGGTGGCCTCGGACATATTGCATTCCAAGTGCTGCGTTTGCTCAGCCCGGTTCGGATTATCGTTGTTGATCGATCGGATGTTGCCCTGGGGCTTGCTCGTGAGCTGGGGGCTGAACATACCGTGAAAGCTGGCGACGATGATCCGGTTGAGCATGTGCGAGCGCTGACCGACGGTCATGGTGCTGAAGTTGTCCTCGACTTCGTTGGAGAGGGCGAGGCAATTGCACAGGGATTAGCCATGACACGACGAGCCGGCGCTTACTTTGTCATCGGCTATGGGGGTACGGTTCAGATACCAGCGATTGAGCTCATTGCAGAGGAGAAAGCGATTATTGGCAACCTTGTTGGTACGTATAGCGAATTGCTCGAACTGATCACGCTCGCGGCTGAAGGGAAGATACAACTGACGGTTAGCTACTATCCGCTTGAGCAAGTCAATCTTGCACTTCGTGATCTACTCGCTGGCCGAGTCAAAGGACGCGCAGTCTTAGTACCAGGGAAGAGTGGATGAGGAGGGCGTGATGGCAATCGAGCTTGTGCGGGTTATGATCGAGAAGCCAGCCGATGTCAATATCATCTTTGGCCAAGCGCACTTTATCAAAACGGTCGAAGACCTTCATGAGGCCTTAGTCACAAGTGTCCCAGGGATCAAGTTTGGCCTCGCTTTTAGCGAGTCATCTGGACCACGGTTAGTGCGTTGGACAGGTAGTGATCCTGAATTAACCGAGCTGGCGCGCCGGAATGTCCTCAACATTGCCGCTGGTCACTGTTTCTTAATCATGCTGGGCAATGCCTATCCAATTAATGTCTTGCCTGCGGTTCGCTCCGTTGCCGAGGTTTGCACCATCTATTGTGCAACGGCAAATCCGGTTGAGGTCATTTTGGCTGATCTTGGCGAGGCTCGTGCTGTCCTCGGCGTTGCCGATGGGCTCAAGCCGCTTGGTGTTGAAACCGAAGAGCATCAGCAAGAGCGGCTGAGCTTCCTCCGGCGCATCGGCTATAAGCTTGGGCCAGGAGTATGATAAGCTTGCCATGATGATCAGCGGGGCAAGGGGATAGGAGGACAACCCCTGAGCCCGCCGGATACTGTGCCGCGCTGGTCCGGTGCCCAGCGAGCCAGCGCGCTCAGAACTGGGCAATGACGCCGGTGTAGGCGACGTTGCCGACCGGCTTTCAGGACGCAGAATGCCGCTGGTGGGAATACCGAGCGGCAGAAGTAGGAGGCGGGCATGACCAGTACGGTTGACGGGCGCTCGCTCGAGCTCTCTCTGCCCAAGAGCGAGTTGCTTGAGCTCTACCGACGGATGGTCCTCATCCGTCGCTTCGAGGAAGCTGCTGCTGAGCAGTATACCCTCGGTAAGATCGCAGGCTTCCTTCACCTGTACATTGGTGAAGAAGCTGTTGCGGTTGGTGCGCTTCACGCCAAGGCTCCCCAAGACCATGTGCTGACCCATTATCGTGACCACGGTTACGCGCTTGCGCTTGGGCTTGACCCGAAGCGTTGCATGGCTGAGCTATTTGGGCGTGCCGATGGTGTCGTCGGTGGCCGTGGTGGCTCAATGCACTTTGCTGATGCGAGTAAGCGATTCTGGGGCGGCTATGCGATTGTTGCTGGCTTGCTCCCCATTGCGGTTGGCCTTGGCCTCGCCAGTGCTTACCAGAAGCAGGATGCTGTTGCACTGGCCTTCTTTGGCGATGGGGCAACCAACAACGGCGCATTCCATGAATCGCTGAACTTCGCGGCTCTCTGGAAACTGCCAGTGCTCTTCATTTGTGAGAACAATCTCTACGGTATGGGCACGGCTGTGCAGTACGCTTCGGCTGTCCGTGAGATGTACCGCAAGGCTTGCGCCTACGATATCCCGGCTGAGCAGGTTGATGGGCAGGACGTGCTCGCGGTCTATGAAGCCACAAAGCGTGCACTTGAGCACTGCCGGAGCGGCAAGGGGCCCTATTTTCTAGAGGCGCTCACCTACCGTTTCCGCGGCCATTCGATGGCCGATGCCGAGCTCTATCGAACGAAAGAAGAAGTCGAAGATTTTCGCCGTCAGCGCGATCCTATCGTGCTCTTCCGAGCGAAGCTGCTCGAGCGGCAAGTCGCGACAGAAGATGAGTTAAACGCGATCGATGAGGCGGTTGCCCAGCAGATCGCTGAAGCAGTGCGCTTCGCCGACGAAAGCCCGGCACCAGCGCCTGATACCCTCTTTGATTACGTTTACGCCGATCCCATTACTGTTCGCTAGCAGGAGGGGCGACGCAACAATGGGCGTACGTGAGATTACCTACCGCGATGCAATCCGCGAAGCGCTGCGCGAGGAGATGCTGCGCGATGAGCGTGTTTTCCTCATGGGAGAAGATATCGGGTACTACGGCGGCTCATATGCTGTGACGAAAGGCTTCCTGCAAGAGTTTGGGCCTGACCGGGTTCGCGACACACCGATTTCTGAGCTGGCCATCGTTGGCTTGGGAGTTGGGGCAGCTATCGGTGGGTTGCGGCCGGTCGTCGAGTTGATGACAATTAACTTCGCCCTGCTCGCCATGGATCAAATTGTGAACCACCTGGCGAAGATCTACTACATGTTCAATGGCCAGTTTACGGCGCCGGTGGTTGTCCGCACAACGTCGGGCTTTGGTCAACTTGGTGCAACACATTCGCAGACGTTTGAGAATTGGTTTGCGCATGTGCCTGGCTTGCGAGTCGTGATGCCTTCTGTGCCGAAGGATGCCAAGGGTATGCTCAAGGCGGCTATCCGTGGCAATGACCCTGTTATCTTCATCGAGCACACGCTGATTTATCGCAATCGTGGACAAGTGCCCGATGATGAGGATTACCTGCAGCCGCTTGAAGGCGCAGAGGTCCGTCGCGAAGGTACGGACTGCACGATTGTTTCCTGGGGGCGCGACTACTATCTCGCCCTCGGTGCAGCCGAGGACCTCGCGCGTGAAGGCATCGAATGCGAAGTGATTGACTTACGTGCCATTCGCCCGCTCGATATCGAGACGATTGTCCAGTCAGTGCAGAAGACGAATCGGCTGGTCGTCGTTGAGGATGGGTGGCGAACACTTGGGGTTGGAGCCGAGATCGCTGCAGCCGTACAAGAGCGTGCATTCGATTATCTTGATGCGCCAGTAGCACGCGTTGCAGCACTTGAGGTTCCTATGCCTTATGCACGCAACCTTGAGCAGCTCGTCGTGCCCAATAAGGCTCGGGTTGTCGAAGCTGTGCGCCAGGTGCTCTATCAGCAGCAGCCGGCTCCAGCTGTTGTCGGCACGGGTGCTCGCTAAATCGGGGCAATGCAGAAGGAACGGAGAGGAGCACTATGGCCAAGCCGATCCCAATGCCCCGCATGGGCTATGACATGAGCGAAGGTACGCTCCTGCGCTGGCTGAAGCACGAAGGTGATCGAGTAGAGCGGGGCGAACCGATTGCTGAAATTGAGACCGATAAGGTCAATCTTGAGATTGAATCCTTTGAAAGCGGTGTCCTGCTGAAGTTGTTGGCAAAAGAGGGCGATGTCGTCCCGGTCGGGCAACCAATTGCACTGATTGGCGAACCAGGTGAATCGGTTGAGGAGACCCCGGCGGCAACCCCGACGAGTACGCAAGCTGATGGTAAGGCAGCGGCGCCAGCTACGGCGGCTGTGCCTGGACCGCAGAGTCAGGATGTGGGGTTAACGACCGCGGTGGCTGAGCGGGCCCCTGGTGAGCGGGTGCGCGCTTCGCCGCTGGTACGACGTCTGGCGGCCGAGCATGGTATTGACCTCAGTACAGTCCGTGGCAGCGGTCCAGGTGGACGGATTATTAAAGAGGACATTCTCGCCTTGATTGCTCGGCCGGCTGCAGTGCAAGCGCCAGCTGCGCAGCCCGCCGCGCCGCAGGAAGCGCCTGCTGCCCCAGCGGCGCCCGCAGTTGCGCCCAGTGCACCAACAGCTGCGCCAGCCACTCCAGAGCCAGTACCCGGTTTGCCGCCCTTCGAGGTCATCGACCTCACACGCATGCGTCAGACAATCGCACGACGCATGGCCGAAAGTTTCCAGCAGGCACCGCATTTCTTCGTCACCACTGTTGTCGAATTGGATGCTGCACTGGCGCTCCGGCAGCAGATTAATGCGCAGGTTGATGACGAAGAGAAAGTCTCTGTCACCGATTTGCTCGTCAAGGCTTGTGCCTTGGCCTTGCGAGAACATCCGCGCCTGAATGCAAGCTATGCTGGGACGCAACTTCGTGTGTATCGGCGAATCGATATTGGCATCGCGGTTGCTCTTGAGGACGGCTTACTGACTCCCATTATCATTGATGCCGATCACAAGCCGCTTGGCGAGATTGCGCGGGTGAGCAAGGATCTGATTAACCGGGCTCGGACAGGTGAGCTACGGCCGGAGGAATACCAAGGCGGTACCTTCACCATTAGTAATCTCGGGATGTTCGGCCTGGTTGAGCACTTCACCGCTGTTATTAATCCACCTCAAGCTGCAATTCTCGCCGTTGGGAGTATTGTGCGTGAGCCGGTCTATCATGGTGACGAGCTTGTCCCTGTCCAGCGTGTTCGCTTAACACTGTCGATTGACCATCGCGTAGCCGATGGTGCAGAGGCCGCGCGGTTCCTGAGCACAGTCAAGCACTTGCTTGAGCATCCCATGCTCTTGCTTGTTCGCTAAGCTTCCGGTAGGTCGACTTCGCTTACACGTGACGAAGTCGACCTACCATGTTTTATCCGCCGAAGGCCAGATCCATGTTGCCGAACCGGGGCGGAGCATGCTACCCTACCCCTCTGGCTTGAATGCGCGGTGCGCGCGAGGATGAAGAATGCGCAAGAGGTTTCCGGGAGGGAGCATATGGCAGAACATCCAACGCTGCAAGCAACAGTGCGGACCGTTGTTGGTAAGAAGGTCAAGCGTCTTCGTCGCCAAGGGAAGACGCCAGCGGTGCTCTACGGCCCAGTCGTTGCACAGCCACTGCCGATCACGGTTGATGCACGAGCGTTTGCCCAAGTTTACCATCGGGCCGGTACAACGTCGTTGGTTGATATTCTGCTTGATGGACAGGTGTATTCAGTCTTCATTCGCGAGGTTGCGGTCCATCCAGTTTCGCGCGAAGTCCAGAATGTCGAATTCTATGCTCCTGACCTCCAGCGACCGGTCGTGGTAACGGTACCCGTAGTCGGTGTTGGGGCACTGCCACCAGACGTTGTTGGTGTCGTTGCGTATCCGCGAGCAGAGCTCGAGGTTCGGGCGCTTCCGCAGAATGTCCCAACCCAGATCGAAGTGGACTTGAGCGTATTGAATCCGGATCGGCTTGTCATCCATGCTGGCGAAATTCCGCTGCCAGCTGGCGTTGAACTGGTAACTGACCCAGACGAGGTCGTTGTTGTCGTCGAAGAGGAGACAGTTGAGGAAGCCGAGGTGCCAGGCGAGGAGGCGTTAGCGGAAGAGCTTGGCGATCGCCCGGCAGCGTCTCGCGCAGAAGAAGAGGAAGAATAGCGCCTGTCGGTCAGCGGAGTTGTGGTGGCCACTGCCCGTGTCGTTCTCCTCGCCCGGCACGGGTGAGGCCAAGCACTAGCAGCATCCCGGCGAGTCCGATGGTGCGCCATCCCGGACGCCAACCGAGCAACGCCCGGTTGTTTGATTCAGGCGACTGGGCATGGTTCACGATAACTGTCTGACGCTCGTGAATTGTAACGTGTTGTCCCTGTCGATTGCGCATCGTCACGACGAGTTCATACGAGCATGTAAGGGGCTGAGGTGACGGCGTTGTTGGATCAGTTGACCGGCGGTGGCGAACGTTTTTGCCGAGCCGCGCAAGCTCTGCAAGCGTGTTAAGCGCGTCAAGTGCTCGTGACGCGTATGGTAGGAACGATGATGCTGGTCGGGTGACATTGACCTGATCTGACGTGACTTCAGGAGCGTGTGGCTCGATCGGAACCGGTAGCCAGCGGCTCATTCTGTCTCCTTCCGGTCTGATGCTGTCTCCATCACGTTGGCTTCTTGTGCCTGTTGCCGCTTTGTGCGTGCTGCCCATTCACGCTTTGCTTCTTCGACAGCGGCCGCGCCACCGAGATACTTCTCAATCATCTCATCGAAGCCGAAGACAACATCAACTTTGACATCGTAGTCCGCGTATTTCAAGACCAGATCTTCATAGCGCGCCCAATACCACTCCTCGCCGCCTCCAGCGTGGATTTCCCAAGCTGGTCGTACTTGGACAACGAGCTTTCGCTGTGGGTCATAATAGTCGAAAATCGTGTCGATCGCGCGCACGGTATGGCAACTTGGGCATACTGCCCGATGCATGGTTTTCAAGAGGATGCCTAGGCGGGCGTCTGGATGAGTTGCCACGTTAACGCGGCGAGCAACCGGTGCTTGCCAGCTAATGTGGCATCGAGGACAGCGTAGGTCAATTTCGCTAAACTCTGTTGTAATCTCTGGAACAGTCGAATGTTCAGCCATTGGCGTTGCCTTTCGTATCCTGCTCCGGCGTACCGCCGTGATCATATTGTACGGAGTGTGATCCACCACTCACATGCCGCCTTTTATATGGCCAGTAGCG
>ERZ795042.1832-NODE-1832-length-12880-cov-227.827135_pt1 | contig 12880 bp, 11 predicted proteins | sample MGYA00375126_ERZ795042 | MGnify/ENA primary metagenome ERZ795042 (study PRJEB30171, sample SAMN05518105) | compost metagenome | isolation source: Feedstock adapted compost from Newby Island compost facility, Milpitas, CA | place: USA:Newby Island compost...
AAGGTGTGCCCCCCTATTAAACACGGACCCTTACACATAAATCCTTACACGACCGGCTTTTATCTCGGGTTTCAATCCTCTACGAGGCTAACGAGGTTTGCAACTTCTGACGCTAAGGAGAAAGCGACCCCCTGAGCTCGTTTCAATCCTCTACGAGGCTAACGAGGTTTGCAACCGACATCTGGGAAAACTGGAGCCTGGACAAGCTCAAGTTTCAATCCTCTACGAGGCTAACGAGGTTTGCAACAGCTCAGCGAAGAAGTTCGGCGGAAAACCGGAAGACGTTTCAATCCTCTACGAGGCTAACGAGGTTTGCAACGGGGTGGTCTACGAGCGTGCATTGTCGGGCCACATCGTTTCAATCCTCTACGAGGCTAACGAGGTTTGCAACGTGAAGGGGGTGGTCATCCGCATGGGCGAGGAGGAGATGTTTCAATCCTCTACGAGGCTAACGAGGTTTGCAACGCGACATGGACCTCACTGGGGAGCGTGGGAAGTGTGTCCGTTTCAATCCTCTACGAGGCTAACGAGGTTTGCAACAGGGATGAGGCCCTGGCCCTCCGGGAGGCCATTAGGGTTTCAATCCTCTACGAGGCTAACGAGGTTTGCAACCTCAACAAGTTCAAAACGGTGGACGTGCGAGTTCCGGTTTCAATCCTCTACGAGGCTAACGAGGTTTGCAACGTGGTTCTCCGACCTCGTGGGCTGGTTCGCCGCCCGTTTCAATCCTCTACGAGGCTAACGAGGTTTGCAACACCCTCTCCTCCCCCCACCGCCCAGGTGGTGCTCGTTTCAATCCTCTACGAGGCTAACGAGGTTTGCAACCCCTATCCTGTTCACCCCTTACGGGGTAGCTCCACCAGTTTCAATCCTCTACGAGGCTAACGAGGTTTGCAACCCTGCCCGGCGTGACCATAAACGTCCAGGACGGGGTTTCAATCCTCTACGAGGCTAACGAGGTTTGCAACACCGCAACGTCTGCGAGTCCCTGGGCCTCAACCCCCTGTTTCAATCCTCTACGAGGCTAACGAGGTTTGCAACACGTCCCATCGCCAGCTGGATCGCTGGGCTCATCCCCGTTTCAATCCTCTACGAGGCTAACGAGGTTTGCAACCCGGACGAAGTTCTGGTCCTTGAGGAGCGCGGCGGTTTCAATCCTCTACGAGGCTAACGAGGTTTGCAACATACGCCGGCCCCCCCTCATTAAAGACGAACGACTCATGTTTCAATCCTCTACGAGGCTAACGAGGTTTGCAACGGCCGAGAGGGAGCGCCTCCTGGACTTCGCTGAAGCGTTTCAATCCTCTACGAGGCTAACGAGGTTTGCAACGCTCCGTTTCCACCAATCGGTAAAAGTCGTCCTCCGAGTTTCAATCCTCTACGAGGCTAACGAGGTTTGCAACTTACTGTGGAGGTGGGGGCATGAGCCGGTACCACGATGTTTCAATCCTCTACGAGGCTAACGAGGTTTGCAACCCCTGGCTGGTGAAAGCTGACGCCATCCGGTACTGGTTTCAATCCTCTACGAGGCTAACGAGGTTTGCAACCCAAACTCCGTCAGAGTCCTCCCACCACTCACAGACCGTTTCAATCCTCTACGAGGCTAACGAGGTTTGCAACACACTAGCTCGCTCATCTCTCCTCACTATACGACTGTTTCAATCCTCTACGAGGCTAACGAGGTTTGCAACTTCTCCGGGGCGAACCCTACGCCAACCCTTATGCCCCGTTTCAATCCTCTACGAGGCTAACGAGGTTTGCAACCCCGCATCGGGCGCATACGGGGCTACGTGCAGGCGGTTTCAATCCTCTACGAGGCTAACGAGGTTTGCAACGGCCCCCTCCAGGAAGCGGCTCCAGGCGGGGGGTCTTGAGGCCATTTTCGCACGCGGGGGGATTATGCGTCAAGCTAGGGGAGGCGCCGTGGGACTAAAGTGGGACTTTCCTTCTCCAGGACGAGTGCGCACGCGAACGAGGGGAAAGGGCGAGTATGCAATCCAAAAGAGCAGTCTTCTGTACAGCACAAACCCCCGATATGGCATCGGGGGTTTGCATAAGGTGGCCTTCGCGCTCGCTAGAGGGGGACTGCCAGGCCCATGCCGTAGGGGGTCTTAGCCCCCACGCCGCTGAAGAAGGCTAGGGCGTGGAGGCGCCCCAGGGCCTCCTGGGCCTCGAGGCTCTGGCTCCAAAGCCTCAGGGTCGCCTCACCCGTGAAACCGGGGAAAAAGCCCTTCCCCGCCTGTACCCGGTGGAAGCGCAGGTTGCGGAAGCCTGCCACCTCGAGGTCCAACTCAAAAAGCTCCCGCAAGGCGGCCTCTTCCTTTGGGTTGTAAGGAAAGGGGCTGTGAGCCTGCCACTTGTCCAGGAGGGAGCCTGCGATGAGGCGGGGGTCGGGCAAGGGAGTGTAGCGAGTGCGCCCACCCGGCTTAGAAGTGGCGAAGACCGTGGGGGTAAGGAAACGAAAGGTAGCCTTTTCCCGCTTGGGGGCCTCCTTGAGTTCCTCCCAGGAGGTGGCCCCGGCCAGGGGGTGCCCCTCGCGGGTAGCCAGGACCCGCGCCAGCCGGTAGGAACTATCCCCCAGGGGAAGCCCATCCGGGGCGGCCTCCAGGAGGGCCCGCAGAAAGGGCGCAAAAAGGCCATCGTCTAGGATGGTAAGGCGGAGCCTCAGGATCCCCTTCAAGGTAGCCCCTTCGGGGCCAACCCTGGGAAGCGGCGCCAGGGTGAAGGGCTTGCGCGGAGCCTCGTGGAGCTTCTGGGCCAGCTCCGGGCTTACCCGGGAAAGCAGGGCAAAGAAGAGGCCGTGGGCATAGCGGCCAGGGTAAAGGGGGGGTTTCTCCCCCACGAGCTCGAGGACCACGGCCTGGGGCATCAGTCCCCCTCTTCTTCCTCTTCCTCGGTTTCTTCGGCCACCTCCCCGCTCTTGGCCGATTCCGCCCAGGCCGACTCCCCCAGATACCAGAGAACCCGTCTCCCCCCACCCGTTACCTGATCGGTGTCCATAACGCCTTCCGGCGTCTCGCCCGCATCCTTTTCCGGGGCGTAGAGGAGCTGGACCCGTTGGGGGTCGGGATGGCGAAGGCGCTGAAACACCTTGGGCAACTCCACAAAGCCCAGCTCTGCGTCGTAGGGGTAGGGGTAGTCCACCACCAGCTCCCGTCCGTAAAGCTCCCCAGAGCGCAAGGGAACCTCTTCCCAACGCCGGTTGCCCCTTTCCCCATCGGTCAAAAGCCGCTCCACAACCCGGACGGGAGTGAGCTCCTCCTTCCTGCCGACAAGCCGGTCTATGGGAACCTCCACCTCGTCCTCTCCTTGGCGGAGGCGCACGCTGGGCGTCCAACCCCGGGTGGCCACGAAGCCCTTGCGGTGGAGGGGTTCTTGGGTAAGGTCCAGCCCGTAGACGTATTCCTGCAGGGCCTCAAAGAAGGTTTCCGCCCTGGGGTCCAGGTACTTGGGGTAGCGGATGGCCTGCCGAAGGCGCTCCTCCCCCCCTTGGGCCAAGTCTTGCCCATCCAGCGCCTTTAGGAGTTCCAAGTAGCCCTCCGGCAGGCTTCCGAGGTAGTCGGGGTAGGTTTCCCCCACCACGTAGGCTTCCCCTTGGCCCCTTCCCCTTCGGTTCACCCTCCCCAGGCGTTGCAGAAGGTTTTCCGGCGGGCAGAGGGTCGTGACCAGAACCTCTGCGTCCAGGTCAACCCCCACCTCTATGGCGGGAGTGGTGATTAAAAGGTAAGGCTCCTGGGCCTCGTCCCGGCGCTTGACCTCCCCAAAGACCCTTCTCCTTTGGCCCTCCGCCAGGCGGCCGTGGTAGAGGAAAACCCCCTCCCCTTTGAGCCTCTTGTAAAGCTCCGCCGCCTCCTTGACCTCCTCCAGAACCACCAAAACCCGCTTGCCCCGGTGGCTTTGGATGATTTCCATGGGGTTGCCCTGGGGCATGTAGCGGAGCACCCGGCTTGGCCGCTTGGCCGGAGGGTGCTCCAGGGTGCCCTCGAGGAGCAGCTCCTCCCGGTACGTCCCAGGCATGGTGGCGCTCATGACCAGAAAGCGCACGCCCGCCTTGTACAAGGAGGCGATCAGGTGGCGGAAGTTCGCCCAGGCGGTGGCCTCGTAAAGGTGCACCTCGTCAAAGACGAAAAGCGTCCTCCGGTCGTGGATCCGCCGGGGAAAGGTGTAGGATTTGACCCCCTCGGCGTAGCCGAAGTAGCGGTAGAGGAGCTTGTCCAAGGTGGTGAGGATGACATCGGCGTGGTAGAGGTGCCGCTCCTTGGTGGCCTCCTCTTGGCCATCTGGGCTAAAGCGAAAGCGCGCCTGGCGGTGGCCGGTGTCCACCACCAAGGCCTTAGGCCGCCCTTCCTCCTGGGCCAGGATTTTGAGATAGCGGCGAAAGCGCCCCTCCAGGTCGTCCACGAGGCTCCGTGTGGGCAGGACGAAGACGAGCCGCTCCCCCCGGGCCAGGGCGGGGAAGGCTGCGGCCTCGGTCTTCCCCGTCCCCGTGGGGGCGAGGAGGAGGTGGGCGGGGTCCCCCTCCGCTACCTTGAAGACCTCCCTTTGGAAGGGGGTGGGCTCCAGGCCAAACCGGGCGTAGAAGGCCTCGGGGTCGTCCGCCTTCCTCGCCTCGGCCGCCCAGGGCCTGAGGCGCACCCGGCGTGTTTCCTCTTGGAAGGCCTCGGGCACCTTCCCCTCCTCCAAAGCCCCCACCAAGGCCCGCCCCCACCCTTCCACGACCTCGGCCTCCTCGCCCCGGTAGGGGTGGAAGTAGACCAGGAAGTCCAGGGCGACTTCGTCCACCCGGAAGGGCCACGGGTCCAAGAGAAACCCGCCTTCGCCGTCGGGTAACAGGTCAAACTCCACGAAGGGCCGGACCTCTCCTGCCTGCCCCTGCCACAACCGCACCGCAAGCTCCGCTTCCAACTGGTCGGCCATCATGAGGAGGAAGAGGTCCTCGGGGAAGCGGTGGCCCAAGCCCTCCTCGAGGAAGTCCGCGGCCAGGTTCACCACCTCGCGGGTGGAGTAATCATGGTGACCCCGGATAAGGGCCTGGGCGTAGGGGTCTTGGACGGCCTGGGCCACCCGGAAGCGGTGCCCGCGGAAGCTATAGGTGAGCCCGCCCTTCCCGTCTGGAACGATGCGGAAGGTAAAACGCTTTCCGTCGTCGTGGTACCGCGCCGCAAGGAGGAGGCGCTCCTTGGTCTTTGGAGAAAGCGCCAGGGGCTCATCCCCTTCCCGCCACGACTCCAGGAGCTTGACCACGAGCCCCTGGTGGTTGGAAAGGGGCTGGAAGCCCACCTTGTCCTTTAGGAAGAAGACCCTCCCGATGCCCTCGCCCATAGGAACTCCACCAGATCCCAAGCGAAAAACCGCCCTTCCAAGGAAAAACCTTTGGCCAGGCCCCGCCCACGGGGGAGGACAAAGTAGGCCCCCTCGTACCCTATGACCGGACTGGGGTCGGGGCTTGCGGGGTCCGGGTCTTCAGCCTCCCCAAAGCGGAAGCGGTAGAGGGGGTAAGCCCCCTGGATGGCCCCGCCCCAGGCTTCCGCACGAACGGGGGTGAAGGGCGCATCTCCTTCCTCGAGGCGGACCTCCAGGGGTTCGCCCACGGCCTCGAGGTAGGCGAAGCCCTCTTTGCCCAGCTTGGCCCCGTAGCCCACAAGACCCTGGAGGCGCCGGAGGTCCTCCTCCTTCTCCGCCAAAACCGCCCCCAAAAACTCCTCGGCCAGGAGGTACTCCCAAGTGTGCAGCTGAAGGTCCCCTCCCTTGGGGGGCTTGCCTTCCCGGCGCAAGCGGGAAAACTCGCTGTGGGTGAAGGCCCTTGGCCCATGCCGATGGGTGCGGTGGACCCTCCACTCCCCCACGGGGTACGCCCCAAGGGGAAGGTACCGCCGTGGGAGGACGTAGAAGCGGGGGGTGTTCCCCTCCCTCTGATCCGGGGGAAGGAGGCCCTCCCGGGCCCAGAAGAGCCGCCTTAGCCATCCCGAAAGGGTGGTGGGCGGGACGAAGGGGTAGGTGGCGATGTCCAGGATGGAGCCGGGAAGCACCCGGAAGGTGAGGGCTGAGGTGGGCCGGATCCTGAGGGCGATGGCGTACATGTTAGGAAGCGGAAGCCAGAGCCGGAAGGTCCTCCTCCACAAAAGCCTTGGCCAACCTCCGAAGCGCCTCCAAGGCCGCCCTCCCCCGGTGGCGCTGGAAAAGCGCTCCTCCTTCGGGGGCATCCTCCGCCCTGCGCCGGAACTCCGCCAGGGCCTCCCCGGGGTCCTTAAGGGTGGGCGGGAGGACCACCCGCCGCCCCAAAGGGGCCTTGTAGCGGTCCAGGACCAGGTAGGGGCCGAAGGTCTCGTCCTCGTAGAGGTCCAGCCCTTTGGGGTTTCCCGCCCCGAGCCGAGGAAGGCTTGCCAGGAAGGCGTAGGCCACCGCCCGGAACTCCCTTTCGCTCGCGGCAAGGACGTGGTTGTACACGGGGAAGAGGAGGCCCGGAGCCCCGTACTGCCGCCTGAAGGGCTGGGGCTCTTCGCCCGACTCCCGCCTAAGGTCGGAAGGGTGCATGGCCCGCTGCTTTTCCAGGGGCTGCCAAGCGGGTATGGACACGCCACCTCCGTGGGTGAGCCGGCCGATGAAAGTGGTGCGTTCGGTATTCCCCCGCCGCTCCGTGACCAAGGCCCCGTAGACCCGGCAGACGGGGCAGTTCTCCCGGCCACAGGTGTTGGGGATGCCGCAGTTCAGGAGGTCGGTGAGGTAAAGGTGCTGCCCATTCCGCTCCACGGGAGCGTAAAGGAGGGCCCGCCGCTCCACCCCGCGGCGCTTGGTGGGGGAAAGGTAAACCCGCTCGCTCCCGTCGGGGAGGCTTACGGTCTCAATGAGGTTCACGTTCACCTGGGTCTCGTGGCCAAAGTAGACCTCCTGGGGGGCGTAGAGCAGGGCGTAGATGTCCCAGTGGTAAAGGGCCTCGCCTTTGGGGGTGAGTCCGCTCGCCATCCTAACCCTCCTTCTCCATCCGGATGTACTGGGGGAACCTCGAGGCCAGACTTAGACGCACCTCGTAGATAAACCCTTCCCAGGCCTTGCCCGGATAGCGCGCCGCCAGATGCGCGTAAACCCGGTGAAGGTCGTCCTGGGAGACGTTCAGGAAGCGGCCCGAGCCTTCCTCCGCCTCCTGCGCCCTGGCCCCCGCCTCCTGGAGGAGCCGCTTGGCCTCCTGGTAGAAGAAAGCCCCGCCCGCCTCGTAAAGCCGGGCCTGGGTGCTGTCCAGGTGGTAGGCGGCCACGTACAGGAAGTCCCCAGGGCGCTCCAGGTTATCCAGAAGCTTCACCACCGCCCGTTTGGCTTCCTGGGAGTTCCGGCCCACCTGGCCCTCCACATACCCCACCCAGGCGCTGAGAAGCCCGGTGAGGCCGGCCACGTCCCGGAAGCGTTGGGAAAGGTCCGTGTTTTCCTTCATGCCCACCTCCTTTTCCAAAAGGCTCGCATACCGCATCAGGCCATCCTCCAGCGAAAACCGATCGGCCACCCGGCCATAGCGCCGCGCCAAGGTGTACAGGGCATGCCAGGGAAGGTCGCCCAGGGCATAGCGCAAGGCCTCCCCCAAGGGGCGGTTGACCTCGCCGCCCTCATCCGGCCGGGAGGCAAAGGCCCTTTGCAGGACGTGGGAAAGCCAGAGCGCTCTAGGGGGAAGGGGGATTTCTTGCGCGCCCTCCACCAGGTAGAAGGGAAAGCGCTCCAGGACCTTGGGGTTTACTTCTTGCCCCAAGGCCTGGAGGGCGTAGACCACGCGGCCCAAGGCTTGGGTCAAGGGCTTCCCCCCCACCTGTGGGCTATTCAGGAGCAGGTAGCGCCCGGCTGCCACGTGCAGGGTTCCCGTAACCAGGAGGCGGGCGAAGTGCTTGGCCGCCTCCGGAGCCCCATAGCTCCCTACCCGCACCAAGACGCTCCCCTCCCCGGGTTTGATGGGGGAAAGGAGGGCAAGGGCGGCGCAGGAAGGGCAGACCCAGGGCTCGTCCTGACCATTTCCGCTTTGCAGGCGCTGGCTTGGGCTGGCGAACACCAGCTTGCTGGCCTTGAGCTTGTCCTTGCCCAGAGGGCGCCCGCACCCGTAACAGACATCGGCTTTATCCCCCGGATCCCTTAGGTCCAGGGTGAAGGGGGTTTCGGAAACCAGGGGCGGCACCTCCACTTCGGGGGACGAAAGGCTGAGGAGGCGGAGGAGCTCCTCGAGGATCTTGGTAAACTTGTTGCCCACAGCGGTGTTGAGCTGTCCTTTGGCCAAAGGGCCGAAGCGCCCCAGGTACGGCTTAAGCCTCTGGATCGCCCCGGGAGCCTCGGGGCTTTCCGGGTCCAGCCACGTCCAAAGCCGTCCGGGGTCGTCTTTGGCCTGTCCCAGACCCTTTAGGGCCCACTGGGCGAGGGGAGGCTCGAGGGCCCGGAGTTCGTCCTGGATGCGGGCTTTATCCTTGGGTTTGGCCCTTTGCAGCCGCTCTTCCAGCCTACGCCGCTTTTCGGCCTTTTCCGCCTCTTTCCGGACGATTTCTTCCCACTTCTTCCGAAGCTCCCCCCCGTATTTCTTAAGCTCCTTCTCTTGGTCCTGCCGCCGCTTTTCCAGCTCCCGGAGCTTCCTGGACCTCTCCGAACCTTCAGGAAGGCGGGAAACCTCCTCCTCTAGGCGGCGTATCTCCTGATCCCGCCAGGCTAGGCGTTCTTTGACGGAAAGCAGGTTGGCGAGGTACCAGGCGGCGAGGAAGTCCCGGGCTCCTAGGGTGGGTACGGGCACCTTGGGGGCGCTGATGCCCCGCCCGGCTAGCCGCACGGAGTTCAGGAGGGGGAGAAGCCTAGCCGAAAGCCCCTCCAGGCTAAAGGCTTCCTCTATGTAGGCCTTCCAGGCCCCCTCGAGGTCCAAGGACGGGGCCTTGGGGCTCACGTACGCCTTCACCCAGCCTGCACCTCGCTCCACCACGGGGTAGCCCTGGGCCTCGAGGTGCTCCAGGAAGCCCTCAATGGCCACCTCGTAGGCAGCCCGCATCTGGCGCTCACCGGGCAAGGGATGGAGGTACAGGAGCAGGTCCTTGCCCTTGGGATCAGAGAGGGCCTGCGAACCCCCAGGCGCCACGCGCAGGTAGCGTACGATCCGTGGATCTATCCGTTCCAGGAAGGCCCCAAACTCCGGCTCGTCAAGCGCTTCTTTATAGGCCAAGAGGGCTTCCCTAGGAGCCTCGCCGAAACGCACGTCGGCCACGAGCCGCTTGGCCCTAGCCACGGTAGAAGCTTGTACCATCACCCGCTCCATCCTAACCTCAGGGCAGGTTAATCCAGTCCCGTCACCCCTTCCGGTGACAAAACGCCCTCGTTTGCCGCCACCGCCCCCTTGGCCCAGGCCACCACCCGCCGCCTCAGTTCCTCGGGCTCCAGCACGGTGGCGTGGGGGCCGTAGCCCACGATGAAGTGCACCAGGTCCTCGGAGAGGGGCACCTCCACCTGCCAGACCACGCTCCCGTCGGGGAGGTCCTCCACCACCTGGGTGGGGTGGCGGCGGGTCCGGCGGATGAAGCCCGCCTTCTCAGGGCTAAAGCGCACCCGGACCCGCACGGGAGCACCCTCCCCGGCGAAGGCCCGGAAGCGGTGTTGCGCGTAGGCCCGCACGTCAAAGCGGGGCTTCCTAAAACGCTCGCGAGTAAGCCGAAGGTCCAGGATCTGGTCCAGCCTAAGGTCCTTCACGGGATCGTACCCCGCCCGCCGGGAGTTGTGGTTGGCCCCCACCAGGTAGAGGTGCGGGTCGCGGGCAATGAGGGCGTAGGGGTCAAAGCGGTAGGTTTTGACCTCCCCTTTGGCGTTCTTGTAGGTGACCTGGCAGGTTCGCCGCTCCCGGATGGCCCGAACCGCCCGCTCAAAAAGCCCCGGGGGATACTCGTCCGTCAGGGGGGTGTAGACCACGGGGTCCTGCCGGTCCTTCCCTGGCGCGGCAAGGGTGCGGAGGGCCAAGCGTTCCAAGGCCCTTTTGGCCAGGGGGGTCAAGGGTTCCATCCGCTCCACGGCAGCCCTTAGGGCCTCGGCCTCCTCGAGGGTGAGGCGGACGGTCACTTCTAAGGGCGCCTCGAGGCGCATCCACCCCGGGGGGACCTCCGGGTTTTCTCCGTGGGTCTCCACCCACACCCCGAGGCTTTGGGCCTTGTCCCTCAGGCGGTAGACGCTCTGCCGCCTCACTCCGAGCCGGGCGGCGATCTCCTGCACGGGAAGCCCCCTGGGATTCTCCCTAAGGAGGCGAAGAAAATCCGGCAGGCGGCTTTCCATAGCTTGGGCCCATTCTACCACGAACCCCTCCTTCTCAAGAGACCAGCCGGCTTACCGCCCTTCCTCCAGAAGCGCCGCCATCTGTTGGGCCAAGGGGCCCTTCCCATGGGGAAAGCCCAAGTTCTGAACGCGTGCCCGGGAGAGGAAAAGGGTTGCGGTAAGGTTTCCCGAACCGTAGACGGCGACGGTATAGGTGCCCCGAAAGGCCTCCCCCTGGAAAGCGCCCTCCACCAAGATGTAGCCATTAGGAGCGTCCACGCGCCAGCTGGCCTCCTGGCCCGAGCGGGTACCCCGGACTTCCCCCACGTACGTCCACCCGGCGTCTAAAAGGGCGTAGTGGGAACCGGAAAGAACTCCGCCTTGATCGTGGAGGATAAAGCGCACGGTCACAGCGTCATAGGGATAGTTCCGGTTCGTGGCCACACCTTCCCAGGTGCCGCTGGCGTTGTACCCACCACCGTTGCAGGCGGCCAGTCCCAGGACAAGAAGGGTCAAAGCCCACCGCAGGCCCACGGTTCACCTCCAGGGCTCAACCTAAAACCTTTCGGTCACTCCCCTCGGTGACAGACACGTGTCACCCAAGGGCGCGACGCCCCCGAGGTAAGTCTAAGGCATGGGCCATGGGGGAGCCGTGGAATACCTGCCCCTCTCCAAGGTGAACACGGTGGTCTACTGCCCCCGGCGCTTCTATCTGGAGTACGTACTGGGGGAAGCGCACGCCAACCACCACCTGATTGAGGGCCACTACCTCCACGAAAGGGCCTACACCGAGCCGGGGGAGGAGAGCGGGCTTTGGGTGTGGTCGGACCGGCTTGGGCTTCTCGGGGTGGTGGATCGGCTGGAGTGGCGGCGGGGGGAGGCCTGCCCCGTGGAGTACAAACTGGGCCGGGCCAAGGAAGAGGCCTACCTCTCCGATGCCGTGCAGCTTGCCGCTCAGGCCCTTTGTCTCCGAGAATCCAGAGGGATCGAGGCCCGGAGGGGATTCGTCTACTACCACAAAAGCCACACCCGCCGGGAAGTGGTTTTCACCCTAGAGCTCTTTCGCGCCGTGGAGGCGGCTGTAGTCCGAATGCGGGCCCTTCTCCGAAGCCCTCGCCCCCCAAGGGTAGAGGTTCCCCCCTCCAAGTGCGAGGGGTGTAGCGTGCGGGGCGCCTGCCAGCCCGAGCTGTGGCGGAAGGGGGTGGCGGGGTGGGCGTAGTCTACGTCCTGGAAAACGAAGCCTACCTTTCCAAGGAGGGGGGAACCCTCAAGGTGTCCCGCCGGGCTGGGCGGGAGGTGCTCCTGCAAAAACCCCTCATCGCGGTGGAGGAGATCGTGATCCTGGGCAACGCGGTGGTAACCCCAGCCCTCCTCAAGCACTGCGCCCAAGAGGGTGTCGGTATCCACTACCTCTCCCGCACCGGGACTTACTACGCGGGCCTCACCCGTACCCCGTCCAAGAACGCTCCTGCTCGGGTAGCCCAGTTCAAAGCCCACCTGGAGCCCACGTGGAAGCTCGCCTTGGCCCAGCGCTTCGTTTTGGGGAAGATCCGAAATGGCCTCGTCTTCCTAAGGCGCAACGGGGCCGAGGGCTGGGAAGGGCTCAAGGAAGCCCTCTTAGAGGCCGAGCGCGCCCAAGATGAGGAAGCGCTAAGGGGCGCGGAGGGTCGGGCCGCCGACCTCTACTTCCGGGCCTTTGCAGAGCTTTTGCCGGAAGAGTTCGCCTTTGGGGAGCGGAGCCGCCGCCCGCCCCGGGACCCGGCCAACAGCCTCCTCTCCCTGGCCTACACCCTCCTCGCCAAGCAGTGCGAAAGCGCCCTCCTCGTGGCCGGGCTTGACCCCTACGTGGGCTACCTCCACGAGGTGCGCTACGGCCGCCCCTCGTTGGCGTTGGACCTGATGGAAGAGTTCCGGAGCGTCCTTGCGGACTCGGTGGTTCTAAGCCTCCTCAATAACCGCCGGGTGACCCTCGAGGACTTTGACGACAGCGAAGGTTTCCCCCGTCTACGGAAAGAGGCATGGCCCAAGTTCTTAAGGGCTTGGGAAGAGCGACTAAACGAGCGGATACAGCACCCCCTTCTGGGAAAGCGCCTGGCCTATCGCGAAATCCTCTTAGCCCAAGCCCGGATCCTGGTCAAGCACCTCCTAGGGGAGCTTCCCCGCTACGAGCCCTTTGCGGTGCGATGAGGGAACTGTACCTGGTCATCGCCTACGATACCCCCGATGACCGTCGCCGGGCGCGGCTTGCCAAGCTGCTCAAGGGCTTTGGCGAAAGGCGGCAGTACTCCGTGTTTGAAGCCCGGTTGACCCGGGAGCAGTGGGCCCACCTCAAGGGCAAGCTGGAAGCCCTGGTCAACAAGGAGGAGGACGTTTTAGCGGTGTACTTCTTGCCCCCGGAGGCGGTGGGACGCACCTGGCGCATCGGCCACGAGGGGTTGAAGCGCCTCGAGGACCCCGACTTCGTCTAGCGAGCGCGAAGGCCACCTTATGCAAACCCCCTGTGCCAAACCGGGGGTTTTTGCTGTACAGAAGGCTGTTCTTTTGAATTGCATACTTGTTCTTTCCCCTCGTGCGCGTGCGCACTCGTCCTGGAGAAGGAAAGTCCCACTTTAGTCCCACGGCTTCTCTTCCAGGT
>ERZ795042.1838-NODE-1838-length-12844-cov-5.846431_pt1 | contig 12844 bp, 8 predicted proteins | sample MGYA00375126_ERZ795042 | MGnify/ENA primary metagenome ERZ795042 (study PRJEB30171, sample SAMN05518105) | compost metagenome | isolation source: Feedstock adapted compost from Newby Island compost facility, Milpitas, CA | place: USA:Newby Island compost facility...
AAGAGGCCGATGAAATCCGAAAGATCATCAATGGGGAACTTCCTGAAGGATGGGACCGCGACATTCCCGCGTTCCCCGCTGATGCCAAAGGATTGGCCACCCGGGCGTCCTCCGGGAAGGTGCTCAACGCCGTTGCCAAGCACATCCCGTGGATGATGGGAGGTTCGGCCGACCTGGCGCCATCCAATAACACGCTCCTCACATTCCCGGAGGCGGGCCATTTCGCCGCAAACAATTACGCCGGGCGGAATCTTCACTACGGCATCCGTGAGCACGCGATGGGAGCGATCAGCAACGGTCTGGCGCTCTGTGGACTCCGCCCCTATGCGGGGACGTTTCTCGTATTCAGTGATTACATGCGGCCGGCAATCCGGCTGGCTGCCCTGATGGAATTGCCCGTCCTGTACATCTTCACCCACGATTCGATCGGGGTGGGCGAGGACGGCCCGACGCATCAGCCGGTGGAGCATGTGGCGGCGTTGCGGGCGATTCCTCATCTGGTGGTCATTCGCCCGGCCGATGCCAACGAAGTGGCGGAAGCCTACCGTGTGGCGCTGCGGATGCGTCGCAACCCGGTCGCCCTCATTCTTACCCGGCAAAATCTCCCCACGCTGGACCGAAGTCAATACGCCTCGGCAGCCGGACTGGCCTGCGGGGCCTACATTCTGGCCGAGGCTTCCAAGTCGCCGCCGGATGTGATTCTGATTGGAACGGGAAGCGAAGTGGCTGTGTGCCTGGCTGCCCGGGAATTGCTTGCCCAGGAAGGGATCGCCGCCCGGGTCGTGAGCATGCCGAGTTGGGAGCTCTTTGAAAGCCAGCCGGAAGAGTACCGCCGCTCCGTCCTGCCGCCGGAAGTGCCCGCACGGGTTGCCGTGGAAGCCGGTATCTCCCAGGGGTGGGACCGCTATCTCGGGCCGAAAGGGATTTTTGTGGGGATGAAGGGCTTTGGGGCCTCCGCTCCCGCCGGAGTGCTCATGAAGCATTTCGGAATTACGCCCGAAAACGTGGCCGCGGCCGCCAAAAAATCACTTGGCCAGGCGTGATCGTTTGAGAGATTGGAGGTTCCCTTCAACCGGGGGCTGGGCCGTTCAGGATCCCCTGGATGTCTTCAGCACAACCGCAGCGAGACGAGGACAAGACTCGGCGCGAGTCGTCTTCTCGGCGACTGTCGCGGGAGTTTGCATGTCTGCACGCACGACTCCGTGATGAGGGAGGACGGCTGTGTTCGCGTTTGTCCGCCCGAGGCAGGGAGATTCTGACTCCTGCTTTTCAGAACGGTTTGGGGCTGGCGTTGATGGTGGGGGGTGGAATCTGGCTTGTCGCTACGGGACATCCGCTGGCGCTGGCGCTTTTTTACGCAGGACTGGCCATCTGGCTGGCCACTCGTGAAAATCCTCGCTGACGTCGACAAGAGGATCGCCACTCGATGAAAGCAGGACGATGGGAAATGGGGGTGGCGGGCTCAAAAGCCTTAATTCAGCCACGGATGAGCCGGTTGATGCTTCAGGTTGAGGGCGTTGACGAGAATCGTTCGGCCGATCGAAAAGACGACTTTTTTCCACAGCTCCCGTTCGTTTTCAGGAAAAACGAGATCCTTCGTGGCCTTGGCCACCAGCCAGGAACCCTGGGCCAGTTCACCTTCCAGTTGTCCACCTGCCCAACCGGAATGTCCGAGGAACACCCGGGCTTCGTGTCCTTCTTCCGTCATCAAGCGCTCCAGATTGTGCCGCTGGAGAGAAAAGTAAACGCCGGGGATGACCTCCAATTCAGCCAACTCGGGGGCATCGTGCAGGGCCATGAGCGGGCCGCTGACGGGTCCGCCGATATTCAAGAACCGGTCGTTGACACAGGGTGTGTTCGACACTTCCGCCCAGAGTTCTTTGATCCGCTTAGGGTGGAGTCGATTGAGAATGACGCCGAAGGCGCCGTTCTCATTGTGTTGAATAATGAGTACCACCGTCCCTACAAAATTGGGATCCACCAGATAGGGCGAAGCAGCGAGCAGATGTCCTTGCAGTGACTCCATCAGTTGCACCCTCCCAGCAGAAGACGAACCACTCTCTCAAAGAAGGGGGTTGCCCCTTTCTCCATTTCTCAGCCAGGTGCCTCCCTATATTCATCTTACGTGGAGAAATTTCGATTTATGGGGCCGAATCTTAAATCTTGCGGAAAAATTTTCCCGCCAGCTTTGACTCCGGCTTTGCACCGGGAACCCCGGGATGGCTGCAATGACCTGTCTCCGGTCCGCTTGATGGCATTGCTTACCCCTCCAAATTACAATCTGTGTGAGTTACGGGATAAAGTTGGGGTCTATTGTATCGGATCAAGGAGAGACTTCCATGGCTGAGAGGAATTTCCCCAGGTGCTGGCGGTCCTGCTTCTTTTGGGCGATACCGGTTGCAGCTGCAATCGTGTTCCCCACAGGTGGGGCTGGCAAAGAGCCCTCCCCGGCCGCCACTTTTTCCATCCAGAAGATGGATCACGGGGTGGAAATATTGGGGAACGGCGAACTCTGGGCAGCCTATGTGGCCGATGGGGAATTCAAGCCCTACGTTTGGCCGATCATCGGCCCGACAGGCAAGCCTTTCACTCGCGAATGGCCCATGGGCCCGGGTGAAGGGGAGAAACACGACCACCCCCACCAGCGTTCCCTGTGGTTTACCCATGGTGATGTAAACGGCATCAGTTTTTGGGAAGAGGCCCCCGGCCGAGGCAAAATCGTTCATCGGGAATTTGTCACCCTCGAAGGGGGGGCGAAAGCGGTCGTCGTCACCCGAAACGATTGGGTCGCGCCCGATGGAACGGTCCTCCTCAACGATGTCCGCAAGCTGCTCTTTTACCCGCTTGGCGAGAACCGTGTCATCGATTTCGCCATCCGTCTCTCGGCCGTTGCGCCCAGTGTCACGTTCGGCGATACCAAAGAGGGGACATTCGGGCTTCGCGTGGCCGACTCAATGACCGTGGACGCGAAAAAAGGCGGAAAAATCGTGAATAGCGAAGGTCAAGAGGACAAGGACGCCTGGGGAAAGAAGGCGAAATGGGTTGACTATTCAGGGCCCGTGGACGGGGAGATCGTCGGAATCGCCGTGCTCAATCACCCCAGCAGTTTTCGGTTTCCTACCTACTGGCACGTGCGGACCTACGGCCTGTTCGCGGCCAACCCGTTCGGCTGGCATGATTTTGTCGGGCGCTCCGATGTCAGCGGCGCTTACACTCTGGGGAAGGGCCAAAGCATCGAGCTCCGCTACCGCGTCATTCTCCACAAGGGACGCACAGCAGAGGCAAAAATCCCTCAGCTTTATGAAGAATATGCGGCCGAGCCACCGCTTCCGCTGCCCTGAAGGGTCCCTTTTCGCAGGATCGGGCAATGTTACCCGGCAGTGAGCAGGGGGCTAGGGGGTGATAAAAACTCCGGGCAATATGTAGTCCGCAGGTTGATTTGGCAGTTCTGTCGGGACGTTAGCGTGTCGTTTTTTTTGAACCAACCGTCTTGCCCCTACGTTTGTCTCAAGCCGTACATTCGATAAAGTCGAAGAGAAAGCAGGAGCATTGCGCACTTGTGGGACAGGTCTGACCCCACGCAGATCGTCCAGGCTCTCTCGGAGGCATGCGGTGAGTACAGCTTCACTACGCTCGCCCAACGGACTCCCCGGTGTACCCGGGGGAATGCTCAACAACTTTGCCCAATGGGTGGCGGACGTCGGTGCCCGAACGATGGACTGGATCGTCGGGCTCGGGAGCATTTCGCTGTTCTTCGCGAGGACGCTCCGCTGGCTTGTCATCCGGCGCCCTCGACGGGAGACGATCATCTGGAACTTTTATCAGATCGGGGTGCTCAGCCTCCCGGTGGTGGCCCTCACTGGGACATTTGTGGGGATGGTCCTCGCCGTGCAGAGCTACGCCCAGTTCAAAATGCTCAACCTGGAAACCCGGCTGGGGGCGGTCATCAATATGTCACTCGTCCGCGAGCTTGGGCCGGTCCTGGCCGCCACCATGCTCGCCGGTCGGGTGGGCAGTGCGATGGCGGCCGAGTTGGGCACAATGCGGGTCACGGAACAGATCGACGCCCTGGCTGTCATGGGGGCGGACCCCATCCATTACCTTGTCGTTCCCCGGTTTCTTGCCTGCCTGGTGCTCATTCCCGCGCTCACGCTGGTGGCCGACTTCATGGGCGTGGTCGGGGGATACTATTACAGCGTTTACCTGCTGCACATCGACGCCTACTATTACCTTCAGAACTCCGCAAATTATGTGGGGTGGTTTGATCTGTTCTCGGGAACGGCCAAAACGCTGTTTTTCGGAGGCGCCATCGCCGTGATCGGTTGCCACCACGGTTTTCATTGTGATCCGGGCGCGGAAGGCGTCGGCCGCGCTGCCACCTACGCGTTTGTCCATTCGTTCGTGACGATCCTGCTTCTGGATCTGCTTTTGGGAATCGGTTTCGATGCGCTCTACAATGTGCTGTTTCCGCAGGGCCCGCGGTTGATTTAATGCGAGATTGCCCAGTGACACTTCGGAGGTGCGACGTTCGTCAGCCGTCATGACCTATGCCACAGAACCCCACGTCAGCCCGACAGCCACCGCCGCTCCGACTGACGGCCACGTCCTGGTGGAAGTGGACCACCTGACGGTGACCTTCGGCCGCCAGATGGTGCTGCGCGATATTTCCGTCCAGATCCGGCGTGGGGAAACGGTGGCGATTCTGGGAGAAAGCGGCTGCGGAAAGACAGTGTTCCTGAAAACACTCGTGGCCCTCCAGCGCCCGACGCGGGGCAGAGTTCTCTTCGACGGTCAGGACCTTTTCCGCCTCAGTGCTGCGGAACTGGCCCGGGAACGCACTCGGATGGGCTTCGTGTTCCAAAACGCGGCCCTCTTTGACAGCATGACGATTGGCGAGAATATTGCTTTTCCGCTCCGCCAGCACCGGCAATTGAGTGAAGACGAGATACAGGCTATCGTTCGGGCGAGGGTGGCGGAGGTGGGACTTCCCCTCAGCGTCCTTCGAAAAAAGCCGGGAGAGATCTCAGGCGGGATGCGGAAGCGCGTGGGCCTTGCCCGGGCTCTCGCCCTGGAGCCGGAACTGATGCTCTACGACGAGCCCACGACCGGACTCGATCCCATCATGAGCGATGTGATCAACGAACTCATCCTCCGCACCCGGCGCCAGCATCCTGTTACAAGTATCATTGTTACCCATGACATGCGAACGGCCACCAAAGTATGCGATCGCATCGTCATGCTCTATCCGCTTGCCCGACTCAAACCCGGAGAGAGCCAGATCCTCTATGATGGTCCGGCTGCAGAAATCGAAAAAGCCAGCGATCGCCGGGTCATTCAATTTGTTCGCGGCGAAGCGGGCGAGCGCCTGATGGAAATGGCTCGCGAAGAAAATAATCACGCACAATCTGCGGAGGAGTCGGTCCATGGATGAACGGCTCATGCAGTTTCGAATTGGGGTGATGGTGCTAGCCTCCATTCTCATTGCGGCCATTCTACTGGTGACGTTTGGAGAATGGCGCTGGCCTTTTCCTGCGGAATACACCATTTACATCCGCTTCCCCGAGGCCCCTGGGGTCGCCGAACGCTCCCCTCTGCGGAAAAGCGGCATTGTCATCGGTCACGTGACGGACGTGCAACTGACACCCGAGGGAAACGTACTCGTTACTGCCCGCGTGGAGCGCAAGTACATCCTGCGCCGCAATGAGGTGTGCCGGTTGAATCGGGCGTTGCTGGGGGATTCCACCCTGGAGATCTCGCTCTCCCCGGACCCCAACGCGTCTCCTGAACCTCTCAAGGAAGGCGATGTCATGCAGGGAATCGTCCCCCCGGATCCCATCGTGATTTTGACCAATCTTCAGGAACGGCTGGTGACGGCGATCAATTCGGTAAATCAAACTGCGACTGACTTGGGGGATACGGTTCGCTCCGTGAATCGGATTCTCACGGATAACGAACAGCAACTGAAGGATCTGCTCGCCAATGCCAACAAGACGGTGACCCTCGCGCAGGAGACGGTCAACAACGCCAATGACATCGTGGGAGACCCGGAACTGAAACAGCGGCTCAAGGACACGTTGAGCCGCGTGCCGCAAGTGGTGGACGATCTGCGTCACACCCTGGATGAAGCCAACCAGACGATTCGCGTGGCGAGGGAAAATTTGGACAACCTCCGCGGGGTGACGGCGCCGCTGGCCGAAAACGGCGCTGCCATGGTCCGCCGACTGGATACCAGTTTGCAGAACCTGGAGCGTGTAACCACCCAGCTCGCCGAATTCAGCGAAACCCTGAATCGCGAGGACTCTACCCTTGGCCGCCTCGTGCGGGATCCCACACTCTATCAGAAACTCGATCGCACCATGACGAACGTCCAGCAGTTGACGCAGGACCTCCGACCAGTGATCAGTGATCTCCGCGTGTTCAGTGACAAAATTGCCCGCCATCCCGAATTGCTGGGCGTCCGGGGTGCCCTGGAACGTCAGGCCGGGACCAAGGGCCTGCCCAACATCCCCTCGTTCGGCGAGGAGGAATCCGCCGTCCTTCCGGTGCCGCAGACCGAACCGCCGCGCCGGTTCTCCATCCTTCCCGGAGCCTTGCGCTGACGCTGCTGGCGAGGTGAAGAAGGGTGGTTCAGCCCTGTCGGCTGGTCTTCGCTCCCAGTCCCAAAAAGCTCCGCTCGATCTCTTCCAGCGTCTTGCCTTTCGTTTCGGGCACAAACAGCAGCACAAACAAAAGGCACGCAGCACACATGACGGCATAGGTCCAGAAAGCTGAAGCAGGCCCCCACGCCGCGTACATCATGGGGGCAGTCTGCGTGATCAGAAAGTCGGCCAGCCACAGAGCCACGGTGGCAATTCCCATGGCCAGGCCGCGAGTTCGGGTGGGAAACATCTCCGCCAGCACCACCCACACCACCGGCCCCATCCCCACCGCGAAGGACGCCATGTAAAGCTGAACCAGGACCACAACCCAGGCGTTAGGTAATTGCCGGTAAAAAGCCCAGCCGAGCAGGACAAGAGAAATGCCCATCGCCGTTGACGTAAGGATCAGGAGGGGTTTTCGCCCCAATCGATCCACCACGGCAATGGCGAGCAGGGTGAAGGTCAAATTAACGGCCTGCGTGATGATCGTCCAGAAGAGTGCCCAGATGTCCGTGCTGCCGGAACTGCGAAAGATGCTGGGTGTGTAATAGACGATGGCGTTAATCCCGGTCACCTGCTGAAGGATCGCGAGGATGACGCCGATGACGAGAATCCGCCGGTAACCGGGGCGCAGCAGGTCACTCAATCGACCGGTTTCTTCTGCCACAGTGCGCTGAATGTCTGCCGCTTCCCAGGTTGCCCGCTCTGGACCGGCCAGCCGGGTGAGTACGCCGAGGGCCTCCGCCGTTCTTCCCATCTTGATCAACCAGCGAGGACTTTCCGGAACGAGGGTCAGACAGGCAAAAAAGAGCACGGCAGGCAGTGTTTCCGAGCCGAACATCCATCGCCAGCCGGTCGTCACATTCCAGGCATGATCTCCCTGCAGCGCGATGAGCCAGTTCACAATGGCGACCACCACCATCCCCGAGATGATGGCGATCTGCTGGAGGGCCACTAACCTTCCCCGAAGGTGGGCAGGAGAAATCTCGGCGATGTACAGGGGTGAAACGATGGCGGCTGCCCCGACCGCCAGGCCTCCCAGCATCCGCGCGAGAACAAATTGCGTGAGTGTGGTGGGGATGGCCGTGCCAATCGCGGAGATGGCGAAGAATATGGCAGAAAGCACGAGCACCCAGCGCCTGCCCAGATAGTCCGCGACGGGCCCGGCTACCGCCGCGCCAAGGGCACATCCCAGCAGGATGTTCGAGGTCGCCCAGCCTTTAAGCTCCGGTGAAAGCTGAAAGTGTTCAGTGAGATAGTCGATGGCACCTGCAATGACGGCCGTGTCGTATCCAAACAGTAATCCCCCCAGGGCAGCGACGACGGTCAGCAACAGCACATAGCCTGTGCTTCCGCGATAAGGCGGGGGTTCCGCACCGGAGCCATGCTGAACGTGTGCGATCATGGCGAGGGCCTTTCGGGAGAGGACGTTTCCAACCGAGCACAAAGCGGCCCCAGGTCAGGGCGGTAAACGGCATTATGGTACTTTTTTGGCCGGATATTGCAAGCCGATCAGGAAATCACCCAGTTGGGTCTCACCTCGTCTTTGCCGCCCGGGGAAAGGGGCAATGTCGAAAAGGGCCTGGTGCCAACGAGATTCACTCTGGTGGAACCCGTCTGCCATGTCCCCGGCCGGAGGGACCTGCCTGTCTGCTGTTCAGTGGTGGACGGGCCGTGGTTTTCACCGGGCTAGACAAGCGCGTTCCTTCGCTCTTGGGAGGGACGTGCTTGTCACGTCTGCTTTTCGGTCGGATAATCCATTCCCTCTTCGAATGGGTTTGGGGCAAATGGCAGCCCAGGGAAGAGGAGAAAGGCACATTTAAGGAGACAGTGCGGGAAAAGTGGCTGGTCGGTCACGATTGGCACGGCGACCTTACCCACGGCCCATTGTGCGGCTTGAGGGAACGCATGGATGGCCCCGAACGCGACTGGCGCTCCAGTGTTGAATTGGCCCCTGTCCATCAAGGGAAGCAGTTCGGCAATCGATACGGGAGAATGTTCATGCGTTTCAGTTGGAGACGCGTTACGGCGGCATGTCTTATCGCGATTGTGGTTGTGACGGCGATTCCCGGTTTTGCCGCGGAGCTTTGGGTCGCGCCCCATGGGGACGATGCGGCGGCTGGCACGCGAAATTCTCCGCTGGCCACGCTGGAGGGAGCGCGTCGGGCGGTGGCGCGGCATCCGGCGCGCGGGCGGGAGCCCATTGTCGTGCGGATTCTTCCCGGCACTTATTACCTCGAGAAAACACTCGTTTTCACGCCCGCCGATTCGGGATCGGCGGACGCACCGGTCCGATATGAGGCGGCCGAGGAGGGCCAGGTCATCATCAGCGGTGGGCGCCGCCTGGTTCTTGATTTCCAGCCTTACCAGGGGCAAATCGTCCAAGCTCGGATACCACCGGGGCAGACATTCGACCAGTTGTTCATCAACGGGGAGCGGCAGCATCTCGCGCGGTATCCCAACTATGATCCCTCAGCGAAGTATTTCCAGGGATTTGCGGCGGACTGCATCGCCCCGGAACGCGTGGCACGTTGGGCTGATCCGCGAGGGGCTTTCTTCCATGCCATGCATCGTGCCTTGTGGGGAGATATGCACTGGCGGATCACAGGGAAGACCAGTGACGGGCGGCTGGAAATGGAAGGAGGGTGGCAGAACAATCGGCCGTCGCCGCCGCATCCACAGTACCGGTTTGTGGAAAACGTTTTTGAGGAGCTGGACGCCCCCGGCGAATGGTATCTCGATGCCGACCGGGGAATCCTCTATCTTTATCCGCCCGACGGGGTCAATCTGAAGGAGGCAAAAATTGAGGCCGCCGGTCTTCCCCATCTGATAGAGTTCCAGGGCACAGTGGAAACCCCTGTGCACCACATTGAGCTGAAGGGGCTGGTCTTCACACACACGGCCCGCACGTTTATGGAGACCCGCGAACCATTGCTCCGCAGTGACTGGACGATTTATCGTGGGGGAGCGGTGTTCCTGACCGGCGCCGAGGATTGCGCTGTGGAAGACTGCCGCTTCGATCAGGTGGGCGGCAACGCATTGTTCATCAGCGGTTACAACCGCCGCATCCGGGTGACGGGCTGCCATATCGTGGCGGCCGGCGCCAGTGGCGTTTGCCTGGTGGGACTGCCTAAGTCAGTCCGCTCGCCTTTGTTCAGATATGACCAGACTCTTTCCCTGGAGGAAATGGATCACACCCCTGGTCCAAAAACACCAGACTATCCGGCCGATTGCCTGGTCGAGGACTGCCTCATCGAGCGGATTGGCCGATTCGAGAAGCAGACGGCTGGCGTCAATATTTCCATGGCGGAATCGATCACCGTCCGACACTGCTCCATTTACGACTGTCCGCGGGCGGGCATCAACATCTGCGACGGAACGTTTGGGGGCCACCTCATCGAATTTTGCGATGTATTCGACACGGTCAAGGAGACGGGCGACCACGGCTCCTTCAACTCCTGGGGACGCGATCGCTTCTGGCATCCCGACGGGACTGTTACGGTCGAATGGGTCCGCAAGTATCCCGACATGCCGAAGTGGGATTGCTGGAAAACCATCGTCCTCCGTTACAACCGCTGGCGGTGCGATCACGGCTGGGATATCGACCTGGACGACGGTTCTTCGAATTACGAAATCTACGGCAATTTGTGCCTGGCGGGCGGGATCAAGAATCGCGAGGGCTACGATCGCCTTGTTCACAACAACATCATCGTGGGCAACACGTTCCATCCGCATGTCTGGTATCCCCAGTGCCGGACGTCGTTCGTCCACAACATCGTGTGGCAGGATCGCTATCTCCCTGCCCGCATGACGCGGACAGACCAGGGGGATTTGCTGGACTACAACCTGGTCCATTCCCCGGGGATGGAGGAGCCGCGTCCAGCGCGTGGTCTCCAGGCCTTTGGTGGAGACGTCCATTCCCTGGTGGCTGACGCCCGATTCGTGGATCCGTCGCGCGGTGATTTTCGAGTTCGGGAGGACTCGCCAGCGCTGGCGCTTGGTTTCAAGAATTTTCCGATGGACCAGTTCGGTGTGCAAAAGCCGTCTTTGAAGCGCATCGCCCGCACGCCGCCACTACCAGAGGTGGTATCTCGCCCCGTCGAACGCCCACAGCCAGCCAAAGACGAGGCGAGCGAGCGCCAGTGGATGGGGGCCCAGGTGCGACAGATCCAGGGGCTGGGCGACCAGTCGGCCTACGGTTTGCCGTCTTCCCATGGGGTCGCGATTGTGGCGGTGACGCCCGGCTCTCCCGCCGATCGTGCCGGTTTGCGGCCGGATGACGTGATCGTCTCGTGCAATGGAAAGCCTGTGCAAACCGTGGCTGACCTCATGCGATTGGGCCGAACAGCAGAGGGACAGCCGCTCCATCTTCGCGTTATCCGCAACCAGAAGGAAATGACCGTCACGATGACACAGTGATGTGCAGCCCGGCGGAAAAGCCGTTGACTGTGTTGGCATATCACCACCGTTGGGGAGGTGGAACAGCTTTCGGGAGAAATATTGTGGGGGGAGAAAAATATTCTCCGAAGAGAATGCGGAAAACCCAGTGATCTTTGCGGTTGCAGAGCTAAGCGGGTTCTCTGTTTCGCGAGTTTCTCCGGCGCTTATCCTGCCGGCAGCCAGCAGGCCGCTTCTGGAGTGGCTGCAACTGCGATGCGATGATTTCCCTCAATCTGAGGACTGAGTAAGCGGGGTCTCGCCCAGATGGCGTAATTGGCCGAAGCACTGGACAATGCTTTGGACGATTGTTGGCCTGTAATGTAACGGCGGGGGCGTGCCGCGTCAACTTTTAGGCTTTTGTGATTTATCCCCACTTTTTTGGAGGCCTCCGGGGAAGACCAAAACCTCCACGCGTTGTGGGGGCATTCGTGAATGGCCCCTATCGGTGCACGCTTGTCGTGCCCGGGGGAGGCGGACATGCGCAATCCAATAGTGGGCCGACGGACCTGACAAGCAGGTCCCTCCGAGAGGTCGGAGGGGCACGCTTGTCGTGCCCAGGGAAACGCACCGGATCATCCATCATAGAAAAGCGGACCTGACAAGCAGGTACCTCCGAAGACGGACCTGACGAGCAGGTCCCTCCGGTGTGGTAGGGGCAATTCATGAATTGCCCCTACCGGTGGACAGGTTTGGTGGTCGCAGCAAAACACGGGAAACTGCGCCGGTTCGGGTGGAACCAGGCGATCCAACCCTTTGGAGGGACGCCTTCCACGCGTCCGTCGAACCCGGAGGGCCACGCTTGTCGTGCCCGGGGGAACGCACCGGATCATCCATCATAGAAAAGCGGACCTGACAGGCAGGTCCCTCCGAAGACGGACCTGACGAGCAGGTCCCTCCGGTGTGGTAGGGGCAATTCATGAATTGCCCCTACCGGTGGACAGGTTTGGTGGTCGCAGCAAAACACGGGAAACTGCGCCGGTTCGGGTGGAACCAGGCGATCCAACCCTTTGGAGGGACGCCTTCCACGCGTCCGTCGAACCCGGAGGGCCACGCTTGTCGTGCCCGGGGAAACGCACCGGATCATCCATCATAGATAAGCGGACCTGACGAGCAGGTCCCTCCGGTGTGGTAGGGGCAATTCATGAATTGCCCCTACCGGTGAGCCTTTGTTGCCCCTGTCAAAGAAAAACGTAATTCGGAGGGGCACGCTTGTCGTGCCCGGGGAAACGGACATGCGTGGTGCGATGGTGGGCCGACGGACCTGACGAGCAGGTCCCTCCGAGAGGTCGGAGGGGCAAATGGGACCGGGCGTAGCAGCGCTAGGTCCTTGAGGGGATTTGGGTTTGCCATTAGCATGAAGATTTTCCCTTCATGAATTTACCAAGTGAATGAACATTTTCCGGCAGGAAATGCTCTGCAAAAGAAAACGACGGAGGCATCGGGAATGGAACGCACCCTCGTGTTGCTCAAACCAGACTGTGTGCAGCGCCGGCTCATGGGGCGGATCATCAGCCGCTTTGAAGACAAGGGCCTCAACATCATCGCCATGAAGATGATCCGCGTCACCCAGGAGCTTGCCCGAAAACACTATGCAGAGCACGTGCAAAAGGCCTGGTATCCGTCGCTGGAGGAATTCATCACAGCGGGCCCTGTGGTGGCGATGGTGGTGGAAGGGCCCGAAGCCATTCGGGTGGTGCGGGACATGGTGGGCGCCACCAACGGCCTCAACGCCACGCCCGGCACCATCCGCGGCGATTTCGGCTGCT
>ERZ795042.1844-NODE-1844-length-12814-cov-87.151736_pt1 | contig 12814 bp, 11 predicted proteins | sample MGYA00375126_ERZ795042 | MGnify/ENA primary metagenome ERZ795042 (study PRJEB30171, sample SAMN05518105) | compost metagenome | isolation source: Feedstock adapted compost from Newby Island compost facility, Milpitas, CA | place: USA:Newby Island compost...
AAACTTGGGGTTTTGATTGCGCTCGCAACGCTCTTGGCTGATCACTGGGAGGAGATGCACCGGTTCACCTGGTTTGTCCTCTCCGGTGTGCTCGTTGCGATTCCAATGGGGCTTGTCTACCAGCAGCCTGACCTCGGCACGGCCGGTGTTTTTGCAGCGATCTGGCTTGCCCTTATTTTGGTCTCACCGGTGCGCAAGCGATATGTATTTGCGCTTCTCCTTGCCTCTCCTGCCGTTGCACTGTTTGCCTGGCGCTACGTTTTGCATGACTACATGCGGCAGCGACTCCTCATTTCATTCCACCCTGAACGCGATTACTTTGGTGCTGGGTTCAATATCATTCAAGCGCAAATTACGATTGGGACGGGCGGACTGCTCGGGAATGGATTGGCTGGCAGCATGCAGAGCCAGCTCGGGTTGCTACGTGTTCGAACAACAGATTTCATCTTCGCCCACGCCATGGGTATGTTCGGTTTTGTTGGTGCACTGGCCTTGATTGTGGCCTATGGTTTGCTGCTTTGGCGGCTGATTCATGTCGCTGAAGTTGCCGCTGATCGCTTCGCGCACCTCCTGGCGATTGGCGTGACAGTCATGATCTTTTTCCAGGCATTTGTCAATATGGGAATGAATGTTGGTATTATGCCGGTGACTGGCCTACCCCTGCCGTTTGTCAGCTATGGTGGCAGCTCACTCTGGACGCTATTTGCTAGCCTTGGCATCATGCAAAGCATTCTGGTGCACCGTCGCCGGATTGGCTTTCGTTCTTTTGGGTGATAACCTCCGATGGTCCCCATGGCTTCCACGTTGTTCGTCTTTCACGATCTCTAACTGGTGTTTGTATGCAATCGAGGTGTGTTCTGTACAACATGGGAAAGCACAAGGGCCGGTGCAACGTCGCCGGCCCTTGTGGCTGGAGGGGGTGAGAAGGATAAAGCGGGTGGTGCTATAGGGTCGTTGCTGGTTCAGTGCGCGCAACGAAAGCTTGCGCGAGTGCGCAGAACCAGGCATGGAATCGGTCATCTTCGGCAAGTTCAGGATGGAATGCGGTGCCGATGATATTGCCTTGCCGTACGGCAACAACTGTACCGTCAGCGAGTTGCGCTAATGGCTCAACATTCGGCCCAATCCGTGAGACGATTGGGGCACGAATGAAGACCGCCCGGAACGGTTGGGGACCAAGGACAGGGATAGCAAGGTCGACCTCAAAACTCTCGGGTTGTGGTCCAAAGGCATTGCGTCGGACCACGATGTCGAGCACGCCAAGCAGCGGCTGCGTGCGGGCACGTGTTTCAGGATCAACGTCGCGGGCCAGGACGATCATGCCAGCGCATGTGCCCCAGACCGGCATGCCGCTCTGAATACACTCGAGCAGCTTGTCACGCAGAGCAAAGCGCTCGATGAGCCGACCGATTGTTGTGCTTTCACCGCCAGGGATGATAAGTCCAGCGAGACCATCAAGATGGTGCGGGAGTCTCACCTCTCGAGCTGCGACACCAAGCCGCTCGAGTACCGCAAGGTGTTCCTTGAAGTCGCCCTGCAACGCAAGAACCCCGATGGTTGGTTCCATCGCTGTACTCCTTTACCAGCCTCGCGGTGCAAGACGTTGCTCGGCAGGGATCGCGGCGAGATCGACGCCGCGCATTGGCTCGCCTAAGCCTCGGCTCACTTCGGCAAGAATCTTGGGATCGCGATAGTGCGTGACGGCCTCAACGATTGCTCGGGCGCGTTTGAAGGGATTCTCTGACTTGAAGATGCCTGATCCGACGAAGACCCCTTCAGCTCCGAGTTGCATCACAAGCGCGGCATCGGCAGGAGTTGCGACACCGCCGGCGCAGAAAAGTGGCACTGGTAACCAGCCAGTCTCTGCTACTTCGCGAACGATTTCGTAGGGAGCGCCGAGTTCTTTGGAAGCTGTCATGAGCTCCTCATGAGGCATTGCCTGCAAGCGGCGGATACCGTCGATAATTTCGCGCAGGTGACGTACCGCTTCGACAATATTGCCCGTGCCAGCCTCTCCCTTGCTCCGAATCATCGCGGCACCTTCACCAATGCGGCGCAGGGCTTCACCTAAGTCTCGGGCACCGCAAACGAATGGTGTGCGGAACGGGTGCTTATCAATGTGGTAACGGTCGTCGGCTGGAGTCAGCACTTCGCTTTCGTCGATGAAGTCGATCCCCAGCGCCTCAAGGATTTGAGCCTCGACGAAGTGGCCAATGCGCACCTTGGCCATGACTGGGATCGTTACCGCTTCTTTAATGCGCAAAATCAATTCGGGATCACTCATCCGTGCGACGCCGCCTTCACGGCGAATGTCAGCTGGCACTCGCTCCAAGGCCATGACGGCAACTGCGCCAGCTTCTTCAGCAAGCTTGGCCTGATCAGGCGTGACCACATCCATAATCACGCCACCTTTGAGCATTTGGGCAAGGCCAACCTTTGTCTTCCAGGTTGCCTTTTCACCGTGGCCATTTGGTGTCACGCTCATGCTGTCTTCCTCCTTTCTGCACTGTTCTTGCCTCTCCTAAACCAGTGGTCGAGCGAGCACGGCCGTGCGATCGCGTCCGAATCGGTTCGCGCGTAACGTGTGAATGGCCTGAGCAAGTCGTTTGATGCCTTCCTCTATCTGATCTGGATTGGGATAGGTGAAGTTCAGCCGGAGGAACTCGGCGCCTCCTCCATCGGGAAAGCAACTTTCTCCCGGTGTGAATGCAACCCCGTGTCGCGCCGCCTCTGGGAGAAGGTCGCGCGCTCGCAACCCGTCCTGCAGCTGACACCAAAGGTAAAGTCCACCTCCAGGCCGTTCCCAGGCCAAGACGTCAGCGGCATATGCCTCCAGCGCGCTGAGCATACGATCTCGCCGTACTGGGTAGGCTTGGCGGAGACGCTCGATATGCTGGTCGAGCAGACCACGAGTGAGGAAGGCCCAGACAGCCCATTGGGCGAGCGCGTTGGTGTCAAGGTCGACGAGTTGTTTCAAGGTGCTGAGGCGTTCAATGACCGGCTGTGGACCAACAACCCAGCCGACGCGAAAGCCCGGGAAGAGCACCTTTGAGACAGTGCTGAGGTAGATCACAATGCCAGCGGTATCAAGAGAGAGCAGTGATGGCAGTGCTGGTCCCTCGTAGCGCAGCATGCTGTAGGGATCATCCTCGATGATGGGAATCTGATACCGAATAGCTATATCAAGGAGCCGTTGCCGTCGCTCGAGGGAAAGGGTTGTACCAGTCGGATTTTGGAACGTTGGAAGGGTGTAGATGAGCTTAGGACGACGACGCTGCACCATATCTTCGAGCACGCTGACATGCATCCCGTGGCGGTCAACGGGTATTGGCAAGAAGCGTGCACCAATTGCTCGGAAGACGTGGAGAGCGCCAAGATAGGTTGGCGATTCAACAGCAACGACGTCGCCTGGTTCGAGCAAGGCGCGGGCGAGTAAGTAGAGCCCTTGCTGCGAGCCCGAGACGACGAGGACGTGCGCGGCGGTCGTTCTGGCACCATGCTGACGCAGGTATTGCGCAATAGCTTCACGGAGCGGTGGGTATCCCTCAGTAGGACAGTACTGGAGGAGTGATTGGCCCTCGTGGTGCAATGCCTCGTCGAGCAGGGCACGAACGGTCTCCACTGGGTAGAACTCAGGAGCAGGAGCGCCGGTAGCAAAGCTGATGACATCCGGTCGGGCCGATACAACCATCGTGTCATAGAGCAATGGATCACGCATAACTGTCGTAATTGGCGTAAAAAATTGAGCCCAGGCAACCGACGAGCCAAGTGGTTGTGGCGAAGGCTGTGGTTCAGCAACGATCGTGCCGCGGCCAACGTGGCCGACAATCAAGCCTTCAGCCGCGAGTTCGCGATAGGCACTCACGACCGTAGTCCGGTTGACGCCGAGCATTGCCGCTAAACGGCGCTCTGGAGGGAGCCGTGTGCCCGGTGGGAGTTCGCCGGAACGAATCTGCTCGCGAAGTTGCTCGGCAATCTGCCGGTAAAACGGAATAGAGCTTGTGCGATCAAGCGTCAGTCGCATCCAATCCTCCTTTGGATGCCCCATTCACTTAGCGTAGTCTCACGCTACCAGGCAAGAAAAGAGCCAATTCTGCCGATCCCTCACCATCCAATCATGCCATTTTTCATAATTGGATGGTAATGCTTGCTTAGTATACTTCCCTGCAAAAGAAAGCCGGCGCGATGGCCAAGGGGTGAGACGTGTCGGACATCTTGATACGCGATCTTTGCCGCTGGGATCGGCGACTTCAGCTTGTTGTTCCACGCGATCAACCAGTTGACCCAGAGCTCGATCGCCCAATTTCGTGGGCAGTAGCTGTTCGTGCTGTCCCACCACACCTGCCGCCCTTGCGTGGCGACGAGTTGGTTATTCTTTCGCAGCGTGTCTTGACAGAGATTGAATCCGCTGGTGCGACAAGTCGTGATGCATTGGTGCGTGCGCTTGAACGTGCGCCGATCGCAGCGCTCGTCACCGAGGCCGGGTTACGCGAACAGCTCGTGGTAACGTTCCCGCTTCTGCTCTTCCCTGGTCCCCTCCCGTTCGACTTCGATGCCACCCTGAACCGCCTGCTTACTGAGCAACGCAGTGCACTCTTTCGGCTTTCAAGTCAACTGTCACGTGATCTCTCCCGTGTCGCTGTGAGCGGTGACATTGCAGCAGTCTTGCGGGCAGCATCGAGTGCGAGCGGCCGTAGCCTCCTGCTCCAGGACGCTGAAGGGCAGGTTGTGGCACAGAGCGGCGGATTGCTCGAGCCATTGCCAGCGCATCAGGTGTTGCGGATTCATCCCTACCCAGCAGTAACGCGGCTGGGATTGTCAGAAGGAGAAGCGGTTGCCACAACCATATTGCCGGATCGTCGCCCGCTCTATCTCATCCTCGCCTCACCTGAGGCGACAACGGAACAAGATCGCCTCACGCTTTCGCTCACGGCTGGGGTGTGTACGAGTTTGCTTGCTCGTGTTGCTACCCGCGATGCGCGCACAGTGCCGGGACTTCGGGAATTGCTTGAAGGCAAAGTGCATGGCGAGCAAGCACTTGCAGCTGTTGCCCAGCGACTCAGACTTGATGTCGATCGCTCAATTATCGTTGGCCTCGCTGCTGGAACTGTCGGCTTGCATGATGTCGAGCATGTGTTGTTGCGCCAGGTGGGAGAGGATCGACTGGTACGGTTTGAGCAAAGTGTTGCGTTTGTCAGTGAAGCTGGTGCGATGGATGACCTTGCGAGCGCACTTCGTCGTGTCCCTCACCGTGATGAGGCACGCTGGGCAGTTGCGTTGAGCGAACCTGTTGCTTCACTGCGTGATGTAGCAGCAGGCTTGCGTCAAGCACACTATCTCCTTGCCCTCTGGCACTCAGGCGCCTTGCCTGGGGGCGTCTTGCGCTTCCATGTTGTCGAGGAGACAGGCCTCTACAGCTTGCTCTATGCCCTGTGGGGCCATCCGGCTGCAGAACGTTTTCGCCAAGCAGTACTTGGACGCTTGGCTGTGCGTGGAAATCGCAACGCCGAGTTACTCGAAACACTCGAGGCCTATCTCACCTACGGCAGTGCAGGCGAAGTTGCGGCACGCCTTGGTGTGCATCGCAATACCGTTGGCTATCGCTTACATCGTATTACTGAGTTGACCGGTCGGTCTGTCGACCAGCCGCATGACCGGCTGCTGCTTCATGTCGCTGTGCTTTTGGGCCATCTCCCACCTCCTCATCGGCGCGTCGAGATTCAAGGTCGCTCGCCTGTTGGCGAAGGATGACGCGTTCAAGGGTAACAGTGAGCACGTCGTCGATTGAAAAGCGACACCAGCCGATAGGAACGGGCAGCTTTCCTACCCAAAACGCTCCTGCAACCAAGGGTTCAGCTTCATCTGGTATTGTCCCGAAGGCATATCGTGGCGTTTGCGTTGTTGGGCCTGGGTTACCGAGTGGCGAGGTTGGCATCGGGCCGAGGAGTTCGCCAGAAATCATGCTTGCAGGCGCCTCCGTCGTTGCCTCTGTTGCAACACGTTGAACTGGTTGAGCTGAACCTGGCTCGAGGCGTCGCACTGTGCCGAGATAGCGGCCGTCACGCGTGTAAACGTCCATGCCAACGCGAATGTCCCGCGTATCAAACGTCATCATGTCGCTCCTTTGTCGAGTGCCATTGTGCATGCTTTCTCCTCACGTATACAGCTGGCAGGCTCCTGTATGATCGCCTGAGGGCTTGACAATCTTGTGGCATTGCGCTTACCCTACCGCTGTCGCATCGTGAGGGTGGGGAGAGCAGCTAGTGGTAATAATCATGCAGTTGCCCCACTGTATCTATATCTATACCGAAAACGACCGAAAGGGGGCAAAATCGACGTAAGTAAGGCTAAGAGTGGCAGTAAGCCACGAGATGAAGTGGTTTGGTTCACGATGAGAGGTGGATGAGGAGGAGCTATGGCGAAATACGAGCAGCGTGGATGGTGGTCTGGGCAACCAGCACAGCTTTCACGGCGTCAGTTGCTGCGTCGGGCTGCGGCACTTGGCCTTTCAGCTCCGGCGTTGAGTGCATTGCTTGCAGCCTGTGGCGGTGGAAGCGCGACGCCAACGTCAGCGCCAGCTGCGGCTCCCTCGCCGACAGCGGCAGCGACGAAGGCAAGCGGCGCTGCAAGCCCAACTGCTGCTGCCACGAGCCAAGCTACAGCGGCAACGCCAACTAGTGCGCCAGCAGTGCTGAAGGGAACGAAGCTGAGCATCCTTCAGGCATCCTACTTTGTTCCGGCTGGGCAAGATCTCTTCAAGAACCAACTGCAACAATGGGGGAAAGAGAATAACGTTGAGGTTTCGGTTGACTTCGTGAACTGGCCTGATCTCCAGCCGAAAATCAGCGCGGCCGTTCAGGCCGGTGCAGGACCTGATATCGTCCACCTGTGGCCGACCTGGCCCTCGCTCTATGCCAATAGCCTGGTTGATGTGCATGACTTCGCAGATAAGCTTGGCAAGAGTCAGGGAGGATACTTCGATTGGGTATTGAAGAGCGCGAGCGTTGATGGCCGATGGCTGAGTGTGCCGATCGGTACCTCCACGAGCGCGCAGGTGTATCGGATCTCTCTCTTCAAACAAGCAGGGATTGATGACCCGGTGAATAACTTCCCGGATACATGGGAGGATCTGTTCAAGGTTGGCAAGAAACTCAAGGCAATGGGCAAGCCCTTAGGGCAGGCCTTTGGCCATAGTCCTGGTGATCCGCCATCGTTCTGCTATCCCTTCATGTGGGCGTATGGGGCGATGGAAGTCAAAGAAGATGGCAAAACGGTTGCCTTCAATGTCCCCCAGTTTGTCGATGGGATGAAGTTGCTTATCCAGGCGTGGAAAGACGCATTTGATGAATCTGGCCTTTCCTGGGACGACTCGACGAATAACCGCGCATTCTTGGCTGGCCAAATTTCGTGGACCTTTAATGGAAGCAGTATTTACCTGGCAGCGTTGAAAGATAATCCGTCACTCGCCCAGGATATTAACCATTGGATTTACCCAAAGGGACCGGCTGGGCGATTTAATAACCTTGGTAGCCAATCAATGGGGATTATGAAGTACTCCAAGAATATTGAAGGGGCAAAAGCGTTTCTTGAATGGTGGATGCAGCCTGAGCAGTTCCGTGCCTGGCTTGCTGCCCAGCAGGGCTATAACCTTGCGCCAACGCCGCTGTATATTAACGATCCCTACTACACTTCAGATCCCAAACTGAAGGCGTATGCCGAAGTCGGGAAGTATGGGCGAAATCTCGGTTACGCGGGCTGGGGTAATCAGAAAGCGGCCGAGGTCTCAGCTCGGTATATCGTTATTGATACCTTTGCCCGAGCGATTCAATCCGGCGACGCCGCGAGTGCAATCAAGTGGGGAGCTGACCAACTCCAGCGTATTTATGGGCAATAGAACACTAGTGGGCAGAGAGGGAGTTTCCCCTCTCTGCCCAGTTCTCATACCAGCGAGAAGGGTGACGAGAGGAGTTTGAAGCTTGGCAAGGAGCCAGGCAGCGAGTGAGCAATGTCCAGTCGTCTACGGGCACCCTGTTGACAATCAAACGCGATGTGTCCACTATCATGGGCCGACAGATGTTGTGGCGATTAAGTTCCCCTGCTGTGGGCGTTTCTATCCATGCTTTTTTGTCACGAGGAGACTGCAGATCATCCTGCACTGCGCTGGTCAGTTGAGGCTCTTGATGAGCCAGCCATTCTCTGTGGCGTCTGCTATCATGTGTTGACGATTCGTTGCTATCTTCAGAGCAAGTACCATTGTCCATTCTGTGGAGCCGCATTTAATCCAGGCTGTGCCCATCATGCGCATTTCTATTTTGCGTTTGATCCTCGCGTTGTTCTTCAAGGAGGTGAGGCATGACCACTGCTCCGGCTCGGTCGCTTGCCCGTGCTGCGCCACTATCATTCCGCGCCAGGGTCCGGATGTGGCTCGAGCGTGAGCCTGTTCTGGCCTATCTCTTCATGAGCCCTGGATGGCTTATCCTTTTGCTTTTCATGAGCTATCCCTTCTTCTTGGGGCTCTGGATCTCGTTGACCGACCGCATGGTTGGTCTCCCAGGTGGTAGTTTTGTTGGCTTGCAAAACTACCGAGACCTGCTCCACGATAGCGTTTTTCATTTGACCGTCTTGAATACTTTCATCTACGGATTTATTACCGTGCCGTTTAAGTTGCTGCTCGGGCTCCTGCTTGCGCTCCTGCTGAACCAGTCGTTTCGCTTGCGCAATGTACTACGCGCGGCACTCCTGCTGCCCTGGATTGTTCCAACGGCACTGAGCAGCCTGGCGTGGTTGATGCTGTATGACCCTGTATTCAGCCCGTTCTCGTGGGTTCTGAAGCATCTGGGGCTCATTCACGCAAACATTAACTTTCTTGGATCGCATTGGAGCGCGCTTGCTTCGCTCTGTGTTGCAAATATCTGGCGCGGTATTCCGTTCTTCGCTGTGGCAATTTTGGCAGGTCTCCAGGCGGTGCCACAGGAGTTGCATGAGGCTGCTGCAATTGAGGGTGCTGGCACGCTTCAGCGTTTCTTTGCTGTCACGTTGCCGGTGATCCGTGGTGTCATCGTGATTACAACTCTATTCTCCATCATCTGGACGTTCGGTGACTTCCAGCTGATTTACGTGCTCACCAAGGGTGGCCCTGCGAACTCAACGCATGTCTTTGGGACGTATACCTGGCAAATCGGTATTTCGGCAGGGCAACTTGGACAAGGTGCAGCGGTTTCGCTGTACATGTTCCCCATTCTCGTTGTGCTATCGGCGCTGTTGCTCCGCTATGTCCGTTCTGAGGAGGCGTAAGCGTGGTTGGGAGTAACCGCTTCTCGCAGCGATTGCTCTTCTTGTACGTTCCACTTCTTCTGTTCACGGTTTTTTTGCTTTTTCCGTTCTACTGGATGCTTGTCGTATCACTAAAACCTGACAGTCAGCTCTTCAACACTGACTTAAATCCGTTTTTCCTCACGAAGGCAACGCTCAGTCATTATCGCTATCTCTTTGAGCAGACGGCGTTCCCCAGGTGGGCATGGAACACGATTGTCGTGACCTTTGGCGCAACCTTTATCTCGCTTGTTTCAAGTATTTTGATGGGCTACGCGCTTGGCCGCTTCCGCTTCCGTGGTGGCAATTTCTTTGGGACAGCGGTCTTCTTGGCGTATTTAATTCCACCAACGTTGCTCTTTATCCCGTTGAGCCAGGTAGTAGCCCGATTTGGCTTGTATAACCGCTACTGGGCGCTGATCCTTACCTACCCGACATTTCTCATCCCCTTTGCTAGCTGGTTGTTGATGGGCTATTTTCGCACGATTCCGCGAGAGTTAGAGGAATGCGCTATGATCGATGGAGCCAGCCGTTTTCAAGCCATGTGGCGCGTGATCTTGCCGCTCGCATTGCCTGGGGTGCTCTCGGCGGGCATTTTCTCCTTTACGCTTTCGTGGAATGAGTTTCTCTATGCACTCGTTTTCATGGGGAGCGGGAATATGAAGACCATCCCGGTCGGTACAGTCAGTGACCTCATCCGCTCGGATGTCTTCTTCTGGGGGCCGCTTATGGCATCGGCGATTCTCGGATCGGTGCCAGTTGCGATTGTGTATATGTTCTTCGTCGACAACTATATCTCGGGGTTGACTGCTGGAGCTGTGAAAGGGTGATATGGTGACAGCCTTGACAGACTCTGGCATACTAGGTCTTGACAGTTTTCAGGGGATCAGGGATAACACAGGGGACAGGTTCCAGGTGGAGGGCTGATACATGGCGCAAGTGATCTATGACCATGTGACCAAGCGCTTCGATGGTGTCACTGCTGTCAATGACCTCTTCATCGAGATCCGTGATGGCGAATTTCTTGTGCTCGTTGGCCCGTCAGGATGTGGCAAGACAACGGCGTTGCGCTGTCTTGCCGGTCTTGAGGAAGTGACAAGTGGTGACATCATCATCGGCGACCGCGTTGTCACCAATGTTCCCCCCAAAGACCGTGACATCGCGATGGTCTTCCAGAACTACGCGCTCTACCCGCACATGACTGTCTATGACAACATGGCCTTCGGCCTGAAACTGCGCAAGGTGCCGAAGCAGGAGATCGATCGGCGGGTAAAAGAAGTCGCGGAGATGCTGGGTATTCAGGAATTGCTGAATCGCAAGCCGCGCCAGCTCTCCGGTGGCCAGCGCCAGCGGGTTGCCCTTGGACGAGCTATTGTACGCGAGCCACAAGTCTTCTTGATGGATGAGCCGCTTTCAAACCTCGATGCGAAACTGCGCGTTCAGACGCGTGGCGAGCTGATTAAGCTCCAGCGGCGTCTCGGCGTTACGACCATTTACGTGACCCATGACCAGGTTGAAGCCATGACCATGGGCCACCGCATCGCGGTGATGAACCAGGGCGTGTTGCAGCAGCTTGATACGCCGGAAAACCTCTACGAGCATCCAGCCAATCTCTTCGTTGCGACGTTTATTGGTAGTCCAGCGATGAATATCTATCCGGCACACGTGTCGTCAATGAATGGCACGCTTGCCTTCACGACGGATGAGCTGACACTCGAAGTGCCCGCAGACAAGCGCAACCGCTTGGCTGACTATACCAATCGCGAAGTGCTGGTCGGTATTCGGCCGGAGGATATGCGTGTCTTGGCCGGTGATGAGACCGATCATCCAGAATTGCCCGTGATTCACCTCCCAGTTGAAATCGTCGAGCCACTCGGGTCTGAGACGCTGGTCCACCTTCGCGGGCCGCGCGGCACGACGTTGGTCGCGCAAGCCGAACCACGCGTGCACATCACACCCGGTGATGTGGTGAAGGTGCGTGTCAATACGCAGCATATGCACGCCTTTGATCCACAAACGGAGCAGGCGATCTTCTAACGTGCTGTATATCGTCTATCGGCGATGTATCCAGTCCTAGACGTCTAGGACTGGATATTTTGCTGTTATTAGGGGTGACGGCGATAACGGCGTCGTCGACGTTGGCTTGTGTAGACTGTTGCATCCTTTGGAACAACACTGATTGAGCCATCAGGTTCAAGGACCACGAGTTGTGTCTCGCTGACGTCACTCAGCTCGTGTTCGCGGATGGCCATCTCAGCTTCTTCCTGATCGATACCTTCTCGTGCTAAGGCACTTGGGATCCATTTGCCATTTTGCGCGAGGATGGTTGGCGTTGGTTCCAAAACATGGCGAAGCGGTGGGGCGAGGAACAGGAGGCGACTGACAACCCAATTTGCCAGAAGCAACACCGCAATGATGATGAGCCCGCCAGTCAGTGAGCTGTCCGGGCCAGTCATTGCTGGTTGCACAGCGTTTGCTACAAGCAACACAAGGGCAAGGTCAAAAAGTGTGAACTGCCCGACTTGCCGTTTACCGAAGAGACGCAATCCAAGAAGGAGCGCAAAGTAGATCAAAAGACTACGAACAGCGATCTCCCAAGCCGGAATCTGTAGGTGCCACATCGTCTCCTCCTTATCACTGTATATAAGCAACGTAGCTGACTCACAGCGTCTGCGTATTTCCAAGGTCAAATCCTACTGCGAACATGAGCATGCCTCGGAAACGCTTCTGGCGTTATGGCAGCGTTGTTGAAAAGACAATCGAGGAGAAGTGTTGAAGCAGAATGGGAGCATTTGCGTGTTGAGCAACCAGGGCGTGCCGCCTATGCTACGGTGTAGTGCGGGGAAATGAAGGGGGATACGATGCCGCGACGCGTTGTCGATTTATCTCATCCGATTGACTCGTCGATCCCGATGTTTCCAGGCTTACCAGCTCCGGAAATTACGGCCTTGCTTTCTCGTGAAGAATCTGCCTCGCGGTATGCTCCTGGCGTCAGCTTCCTCATCAGCCGGTATGTCTTGGCTGGCAATACCGGGACCTATCTTGATGCGCCGTTCCATCGCTATGCTGACGGCGCTGATTTGGCAACATTACCGTTGGATCGAGCAGTTGACTTACCTGGTGTTGTTGTCGATGTTCGCGGGCGGTGTGCTGGGAGCCAGCGTGCAATTGATGCAGAAGTATTTGCCGAATATGACCTTGTCGGTTGCGCTGTGCTCATTCTTACAGGGTGGGATACGCGGTGGGGAAAGTCTGACTATCTCGAACCTGGGCCTTTTCTGACGGCTGAGGCGGCACAAGCCCTCGTGTCAGCTGGTGCTGTCCTGGTTGGCATTGATACGTGGAACATCGATGATGTTAGGGATCCAAGCCGACCTGCCCATAGTATCCTGCTTGCGGCTTCGATCCCGATTGTTGAAAACCTCTGTCATATCGATCAATTGCCACAACGCGGATTTCGCTTCCATGCAGCGCCGTTGCCGATTGTTGCCGGAACAGCGAC
>ERZ795042.1852-NODE-1852-length-12751-cov-8.011972_pt1 | contig 12751 bp, 9 predicted proteins | sample MGYA00375126_ERZ795042 | MGnify/ENA primary metagenome ERZ795042 (study PRJEB30171, sample SAMN05518105) | compost metagenome | isolation source: Feedstock adapted compost from Newby Island compost facility, Milpitas, CA | place: USA:Newby Island compost facility...
CACCGTCGCCGTGCTCGACGAGGAGAGCCGCACCCGCCGCACGGTGGCGGTGCCCGCGGTCGTCGCGACCGCCGCGGACCCCCGGCACGCCGTCGCGGTGCTGCCGGAGGCGGCGGTGCGCGCGGCGGGCCTCACCTCACAGGTGCGCATGCTCCTCGTGGACCCGGCCGAGCGGCGGCTCGACGTCGCGGCCGAGGTGCGCCTCGAGCGCGAGCTGCGGTCGGTGCACGAGGACGTGTTCGTCCACGTCGAGCGCGGCCTCCGGCGGGACGTGCGGCCGGTGGTGCACGTGCTCACCGCGGTCGCCGCGGTGGTGATCCTCGCCGCGACGTTCGCGGTGACCGGCCTCGCCGCGGCCGACCTGCGCCCCGACCTGACGACGATGGCCGCGGTCGGGGCGGCGCCGCGGGTGCGGCGGCTCGTCGTCGCCGGGCAGGCCCTGTTCATCTCCGGTGCGGGCGCGGCCGTCGGCCTCGCCGCCGGCCTGCTCGCCGGGATCGCCGCGGTGTGGTCGCTCGCGGCCGGGCCGCAGGGCGCGCAGGTGCGCTACCTCGTCGAGGACGGCTTCCTGACCGCCCTGCCGCCGCACACGCCGCTGCTGGAGGTGCCGTGGGCGTACCTGGCGGCGGTGGCGATCGGCCTGCCGCTGCTCGCCGCGCTGGTGGCGGGCGGGGTCACCCGCACCCGGATCCCGCTGATCCGCCGCCCCACCTGACCATCGGGCGGTACCCGCGGCGGCGGTGGCCGGAACCGTCCCGCCGCCGCGGCGGATCAGCGCAGCGTGACGCGGATCTTCGACTGCTTGTGCGGGAGCCGCTCCCAGTCCTCCATGAACGTCGCCCGCAGGCCGTACCGGGCGGCGAGGTCGACCAGGGTCTCGGTGCGGTAGTAGAAGTCCTCGCGCAGCACGTGGTGCTCGGGACCCTCGGTGCGGTCGAAGGTGAAGTCGAACCACCCGTCGGGCTTCATGATCCGGCCGACGTGCGCGAAGCACTCCTCGATCACCTCGATCGGGGAGTGCGAGAACACGCTGTGCGCGTGCACCACGTCGAAGTACCGGTCGGGCAGGAACGCGAAGCGCAGGTCCTTCACCGGGGTGAGGTACGGCATCTTGCCCGCCAGGCCGTACTCGACCATGGTGTCCTGGGCGGCGAACAGGATGTCCGGCGAGATGTCGATGCCGTAGTAGTGGCCGGGCTCGAGGTAGTCGATGAACAGCCGCCCGGCCCGCAGGTTGCCGCAGCCGATCTCGAGCAGCCGGTGCTCCGGCCGCAGCCCGTGTTTCACCAGGTAGTCGAACTGCATCCGGCCGAGCGCGAGCCAGCGCTCGTGCGACCTGCTGCCCACCGCGCGCTTGGGGTCGCGGGCGGTGTCGTGCTTCATCACCGCCCGGTAGTAGCTGATGTGGTCGGAGGTGCGCAGCCGCAGCCAGGTGTCGCGGGCCAGCCGGCGCAGGTGCGGCGCGATCCGCTCCGGGTGGCGTACGGCGTAGCCGATCTGGTGGACGAGGCTGGTCCGGGTTCTCGCGGGCATGGGACGGCCCCCGTCGGCTCTCGGTGTCCGGCGTCGCACCGATCGTAACGAAGCGCGGCCGCGGCGACCCGGAAACGCGACGGCGTGCCGCGGCGCGGTGGCGGCGGACGGCGGGCCGCGCCGCGGGGAACGGGGCGGCCGCCGTCGTCGGTCACCGGGCCGGGCCGGGCGGGGTCACTCCGCGACGCCCGCGCAGACCACGTGCGCCCCGATCTCGATCATGCGCCGCTCGGTGTGCGCGTCGGCCACCCGCGCCATCAGGACCGGGGCGCCGCTCGCGGCGAGCTGGGGCAGCCGGGCCCGGACGAGGCGGTGCAGATCCTTGACGATGTCCTCGGCCATGTCCGAGTGCACCTTCACGTGCAGCATGATCCCCTCCGCCCCGGAGATCGTCCTCGCCCCGGAGATCCACACGTAGTGGACGAGCGGGAAGTCGCACAGCAGCTCGGCGAGGGCGAACCGGAGCGCGGGCAGGATCGGGTGGTTGATCCGCTTGTAGCCCGGATCGACCTGCTGCATGGGCCCGGACAGGTGTGGCCGCGGCGCCGGGACCCAGGCCTGCAGTGAGCCGGGCGGCGGGGGCGGGGGAGACGGCGGGGGCGCGGCGGGCGGCGGCTGCGGGGCCGGGAACGCGGGCCCCGTCCGCTCCGGCGCGGCCCCCGGCAGCTCGCGCGCCGGCGGGCTCGGCGGGGCGGCGGGCGGGGCGCCCTGCGCGGTGCCCGGGTGGCCGGTGCGCGGGATGGTGGCCATCGCGCCGGTCGCGTACGCGCGCGGGGCCGTACCGGACGGGCCGGCGGGGGCCGGGCCGGTCGGGGCCGCGAGCGCGGGCGACGGGGCGGGCGGGTTCACCTCCAGGTAGCGCTTGAGGTCGGCGATGGGGATCGCCGCGGCGGCGGGGCCGGCGGCGTCGATGACGATCTCGCGCACCCCGGTGACCCGCTGGATGTCGATGATCGTCTGGGCGTCGCACTCCGACAGCCGATGGCTGCCCCGGTGCCGTGCGTAGGTGGCCGGGCTGGTGTAGCCGAGCAGCACGCGCTCCCCGGCCTGCGTGGTGCCGAGCACGACCGACCGATCGGGTCGCACGGCGACCAGGATTCCCCCTTCGGCGAGGGCGGCGAGCAGGCGGTGGGGGCTGCCGTGCTGCGCGAGGACTTCGCCGAGAGCGGGGTTCCCGATGCTCATATGGCGAACGATACGGACAGGAGCATGACCTTAGCAGCGTATTCGCCAAGATTTCGTACCGGCAACACCAAGTTCTTCGGTACGGTTCGGTTGTCCGCGTCGCCGGAAGGGCCGGACCGGCCGTCGCGGAGGCCCGTTCCGGCCGCGCCTATGGCACCGGTCACAGCGCCGTGACCTGCTCAAATGGTGTCACATCTCGCATTGCGGACGCTTGTGAGAGCTTTCACATGCGCCCACTAGACTCGTCTGGTGTCCGAGCAGCCGCACACACCGAAGGGTCCATTCGTGAACAAGCCCGTCGTACTCGTCGCCGAGGAGCTTTCCCCAGCGGGTCTCGCCGTACTCGAGCAGGACTTCGAGGTCCGCCACACCGACGGAGCCGACCGGTCCGCGCTGCTGCCGGCCCTGGCGGAGGCGGACGCGCTCATCGTCCGCAGCGCCACCCAGGTGGACGCCGAGGCGCTCGCGCACGCGCCGCGCCTGCGCGTGGTCGCCCGCGCCGGCGTCGGCCTCGACAATGTGGACGTGGAGGCCGCGACCAAGGCCGGTGTCATGGTCGTCAACGCCCCCACCTCCAACATCGTCAGCGCCGCCGAGCACACGATCGCGCTCATCCTCGCCTGCGCGCGCAACGTCCCCCAGGGCCACGCGGCGCTCAAGCGCGGGGAGTGGAAGCGGTCGAAGTACACCGGCGTGGAGCTGGACCAGAAGACGGTCGGCATCCTCGGTCTCGGCCGCATCGGCCAGCTCGTGGCGCAGCGCCTCGCGCCGTTCGGGGTCGAGCTGATCGCCTACGACCCGTACCTCCAGCCCGCCCGCGCCGCGCAGATCGGCGTGCGCCTGGTCGGACTCGAGGAGCTGCTGCAGCGGTCCGACTTCATCACCATCCACCTGCCGAAGACCAAGGAGACGATCGGCCTCATCGGCGACCGCGAGCTCCACATGGTCAAGCCGACCGTGCGGATCATCAACGTCGCCCGGGGCGGCATCGTCGACGAGAACGCGCTGTACGCCGCGCTCAAGGAGGGCCGGGTCGCCGGCGCCGCGCTCGACGTGTTCGCCAAGGAGCCGTGCACCGACAGCCCGCTGTTCGAGCTCGACCAGGTCGTGGTCACCCCGCACCTGGGCGCCTCCACCCACGAGGCCCAGGAGAAGGCCGGCACCCAGGTGGCGCGCAGCGTCAAGCTCGCCCTCGCGGGCGAGTTCGTGCCCGACGCGGTGAACGTCCAGGGCGGCGCGGTGTCCGACTACGTCAAGCCGGGCCTGCCGCTCGCCGAGAAGCTGGGCCGGGTGTTCACCGCGCTCGCCGGCGAGGTCGCCACCCGCCTCGACGTGGAGGTCCGCGGCGAGATCGTCCAGCACGACGTGCGGGTGCTCGAGCTCGCCGCCCTCAAGGGCGTGTTCACCGACGTCGTCGAGGAGTCGGTGACCTACGTCAACGCCCCGCTGCTCGCCAAGGACCGCGGCGTCGTGGTCGAGCTCGTCACCAGCGAGGAGAGCTCGGACTGGCGGAACGTCATCACCGTGCGCGGCGTGCTCGCCGACGGCCGCCAGGTCACCGTGTCCGGCACGCTCTCCGGGCCGCGGCAGATCCAGAAGCTGGTGAACGTCAACGGCTTCGACATCGAGATCGAGCCGACCGAGCACCTGGCGTTCTTCACCTACGTCGACCGGCCCGGCATCGTCGGAATCGTCGGCCAGATCCTCGGCGAGCACGGCGTGAACATCGCCTCCATGCAGGTGTCGCGGAACGCCAAGGGCGGCAAGGCGCTCATCGCGCTCACCGTCGACTCCGCGATCCCGGACGAGGCGATGGAGCAGATCGTCAGCGGGATCGGCGCCGAGACCGGCCGCCGGGTGAACCTCGCCGACTGACGGTCCGGCTCACCCCTTCTCGTCTCAATATGTGAAAAGGCGTGCTACGGGGCGAGACGACCGCGCCGTCCGCCCGGTACGCTGGCGGGCAGGTCCGCAGGGGCGCGCCACGCCGGCCGATCGCCCCGTAGCCGTCCTGCGCCGCGCCGCGGCGACGTTTCCCCGCCCGGCGCGCCGTCCGCATCGTCTCGGTTCTCATCACGGGATTGGGTCCCACCATGGACGACAGGTACGCCCACAGCAGGCACAGCACGTCCGAGGAGCACGAGCGGCAGGCCGTCGCCGCTGCCGTGCAGGCCGCGCTCGACCGCCGCGACAACGGCGGTGCCGTACCGCCGCCGGCCGCCCGCTGAGTCCGGCGGGGCGGGACACGCATCGCACGAGGTCACCACAGGGTTCGGATAAGGTACGGCCATGCTGGACGAACACGGCACGCTCAAGTTGGCGGTCATCCCCGGCGACGGCATCGGCACCGAGGTCGTGGCCGAGGGCCTGAAGGTCCTCGACGCCGCCGGGGTCAAGGCGGAGACCACCACGTACGACCTTGGCGCCAAGCGCTACCACGCGACGGGCGAGACCCTGCCCGATTCGGTACTCGAGGAGCTGCGCGGCTACGACGCGATCCTGCTCGGCGCCGTGGGCGACCCGAGCGTGCCGCCCGGCGTACTCGAGCGCGACCTGCTGCTGCGGCTGCGCTTCGAGCTCGACCACTACGTCAACCTGCGCCCGGTGAAGCTCTTCCCCGGCGTGGCCACCCCGATCGCCGGGGCCGGACCCGAGGACATCGACATGGTCGTGGTCCGGGAGGGCACCGAGGGCCCGTACGCGGGCGCGGGCGGCGTGCTGCGCCGCGGCACCCCGCACGAGATCGCCACCCAGGAGTCGTTCAACACCGCGTACGGCGTGGCCCGCGTGGTCCGCTACGCGTTCACCAAGGCGCAGTCGCGGCCGCGGAAGAAGCTCACGCTGGTGCACAAGACCAACGTGCTCACCTACGCCGGCGACCTGTGGATGCGCACGGTGGAGAGCATCGCGCCGGAGTTCCCGGACGTCACCGTCGACTACTGCCACGTCGACGCCGCGTCGATGTTCTTCGTCACCCAGCCGTCGCGCTTCGACGTGATCGTCACCGACAACCTGTTCGGTGACATCCTCACCGACATCGGCGCCGCGATCGCCGGCGGCATCGGCCTGGCGGCGAGCGGCAACGTCAACCCCGAGCGCACCGCGCCGAGCATGTTCGAGCCGGTGCACGGCAGCGCGCCCGACATCGCCGGGCAGGGCAAGGCCGACCCGACCGCGACCGTGCTGTCGGTCGCGATGATGCTCGACCACCTCGGCCTGACCGAGGCGGCCGCCCGGGTGGAGCGCGCCGTCGCGGCCGACCTCGCCGAGCGCGCGGGCGCGGGCACCCGTACCACGAGCCAGATCGGCGACGACATCGCCAAGCGAGTAGCCGGCTGACGGGCCGCCACTCGACGAGCTTCCCGAACGCGCACGGCGGCCATCGCCCCGTGCGCGTTCGTCGTCTCCGGCGCGATCCGCCGAACCCGAAAGATCCTCTATGCAGCGATTTATCGTTGCATTCACTACAGTTTTCACCGCACCGGCCGCGGCGCACAATGAGATGGGGCGCGACCACCGAAAGAGAAGGATCCCGTCATGACCACCGCTCATCGCCTTACCTTCGACGTGCAGCTTTCCGACCACGCGCGCACCCCGGAGGAGCGCGAGCGGGTACTGGCGAACCCCGGGTTCGGTCAGCACTTCACCGACCACATGATCGTGATTGACTGGACCGAGGGGCGGGGCTGGCACGACGCGCGGCTCGTGCCGTACCAGCCGCTCACCCTGGATCCGGCGACCTCCGTGTTCCACTACGGGCAGGAGCTGTTCGAGGGGCTGAAGGCGTACCGGCAGGCGAACGGCTCGATCGTGATGTTCCGCCCGTACGCGAACGCGGCCCGGTTCAACAGCTCGGCGCGCCGCATGGCCATGCCCGAGCTGCCGGAGGACGTGTTCGTCGAGTCGCTCGAGCTGCTGGTGCAGACCGACAAGGACTGGGTGCCGACGACCGAAGGGCACAGCCTCTACCTGCGCCCCTTCATGATCGCCACGGAGGTCGGGCTCGGGGTCAACCACCCGTCGAAGAGCTACAAGTACATCGTGATCGCGTCCCCGGCCGCGTCGTACTTCGCCGGCGGGGTCAAGCCGGTCACGGTGTGGCTGTCGAAGGAGTACACCCGCGCCGCCCCCGGCGGCACCGGGTTCGCCAAGTGCGGTGGCAACTACGGGGCCGCGTTCGTCGCCCAGCGGCAGGCCGTGGAGAACGGCTGCGACCAGGTGGTGTGGCTGGACGCCTTCGAGCACCGCTGGGTCGAGGAGATGGGCGGCATGAACCTGTTCTTCGTGTTCGGCGACCGGCTGGTCACGCCCGCCCTCACCGGCACGCTGCTGCCCGGCATCACCCGCGACTCGCTGCTCAAGCTCGCCGGCGACCTCGGCTACATCGCCGAGGAGGGCAAGATCTCGATCGACCTGTGGCGGGCCGGCTGCGAGTCCGGCGAGCTCACCGAGGTGTTCGCCTGCGGCACCGCGGCCGTCATCACCCCGGTCGGCGCGGTGAAGGACGAGACCGGCGGCTGGACGATCGGTGACGGCACGCCCGGCCCGGTCACCATGCGGCTGCGCGAGGAGCTCGTCGGGATCCAGTACGGCACCCGCCCGGACACCCGGGACTGGGTGCACAAGGTCTGCTGAGCCTCGGCGTCCCCCGGGCCGCGCGGGCGCGCGCGGCCCGCTGAGCGGTGGTGTGCCGTGCCGCCCGGGGCGCCCGCGACGGCGCCGCCGGGCCGCGGCGGTCAGCGCTTGCGGGCGAGGGTGAGCCCGTCCGCGAACGGCAGCAGGATCACGGTCACCCGCTCGTCGGCGATCACGTGGTCGTTGAAGGCGCGGGTGGCGCGCACCAGTTCGTCGTCGTCGGCCGGGTCGGCGACCCGGCCGCGGCGCAGCGTGTTGTCCGCGACGATCAGCCCGCCCGGCACGAGCCGGGCCATGATCAGCTCGTAGTAGTCGACGTACCCGGGCTTGTCCGCGTCGATGAACGCGAAGTCGATCGACTCGGTCTCGGGCAGCTCGGCGAGGGCCTCCCTGGCCGGGCCGAGCCGCAGCTCGATCCGGTCGGCGAGGCCCGCCCGCTTCCAGTACTCGCGGGCGATCGCGGTCCACTCCTCGCTCACGTCGAAGCAGGTGAGCCGGCCGCCGGGGGCGAGCCCGCGGGCGATGCAGATCGACGAGTAGCCGGTGAACGTGCCCACCTCGACCGCGTTCCGCGCGCCCATGAGCTGGGCGAGCATGGTGAGCAGCGGGCCCTGCTCGGGCGCGATCTGCAGTACGGCGTCGCCGCCGGTGAGCTCCACGGTCCGCTCGGCGAGCTCGGCGAGCAGCGGATCGGGCGGCGTGGTGTGCTCGAGGGCGTAGCGGGCGACGTGTTCGGCCATGTACGCGGATGCCTTCATGGCGGCCATTCTCGCCCAGCCGGGGCGACACGCGGCGGCGGTACGGCGGTGCGACGTGCGGAGCGCTCGCCGCGTGTGGCAAACTGGCAGACGCAATGCGCTTCGGTCTGCTGATTATCGGCTGGCGCGCCGGCACTTAGCACAGGACACATCGCCGGCGCGCAGACCTCTCACGTCCGTGAGGGGTCTTTTGTTTTGGGCCGAAAGACCGCGCGCGGGCGAGCCGTACCGCCCCTGAGGAGAGACAGACACCATGGCCGACGATCGGTTTCACGTTTACGACACCACGCTTCGCGACGGTGCCCAGCAGGAGGGCCTGAACCTCAGCGTCGCCGACAAGCTCGCCATCGCGCGGCACCTGGACAGCCTGGGCGTCGGCTTCATCGAGGGCGGCTGGCCGGGGGCGAACCCCAAGGACACCGAGTTCTTCCGGCGGGCTCGGACCGAGCTCGACCTGAAGCACGCGCAGCTCGCCGCGTTCGGCGCGACCCGCCGGCCCGGCGTGAAGGCGGCCGACGACCCCCTGGTCGCCGCACTGCGCGAATCCGAGGCGCCGGTCGTGACGCTCGTCGCCAAGAGCCACGACCGGCACGTGGAGCTGGCCCTCCGCACGACGCTGGAGGAGAACCTCGCGATGATCCGCGACACGGTCTCCCACCTTCGTGCGGAGGGCCGGCGCGTCTTCCTCGACGCCGAGCACTTCTTCGACGGCTACCAGGCGAACCCTGCGTACGCGCTCGAGGTGGTGCGCACGGCGGCCGAGGCCGGAGCCGACGTGATCGCGCTCTGTGACACCAACGGCGGCATGCTCCCCGACGAGCTCGGCGAGGTGGTCGAGGCCGTCGTGGCGGGCACCGGGGCGCGCATCGGCATCCACTGCCACGACGACACCGGCTGCGCGGTGGCGAACACCCTCGCCGCGGTCCGCGCCGGGGCCACCCACGTCCAGGGTTGCGCCAACGGGTACGGCGAGCGCTCGGGCAACGCCAACCTGTTCACCGTGGTGGCGAACCTCCAGCTCAAGCGGGGCTTCAACCTCGTCCCGCCGGAGGCGCTGGCGGACATGACCCGCATCGCCCACGCCATCTCCGAGGTGACGAACGTCACCCCGAACTCGCACCAGCCGTACGTCGGGGTGTCGGCCTTCGCCCACAAGGCCGGCCTGCACGCCTCGGCGATCAAGGTGGACCCCAACCTCTACCAGCACATCGACCCGGCGCTCGTCGGCAACGACATGCGCATGCTCGTCTCCGACATGGCCGGGCGCGCCTCGGTCGAGCTGAAGGGCCGCGAGCTCGGCTACAAGCTCGACGGCGACCAGGCCCGGGCCCTGGTGGAGCGGGTCAAGGAGCTGGAGGCGAAGGGGCACACCTTCGAGGCCGCGGACGCCTCGTTCGAGCTGCTGCTGCGCGACACCGTGCACGGCGAGCGGCGGCGGCACTTCACCGTCGAGTCCTGGCGGGTCATCATCGAGCGCCGCCCCACCGGCGAGGTGGTGAGCGAGGCGACGGTGAAGCTGCACGCCAAGGGCGAGCGCATCGTCGCCACCGGCGAGGGCAACGGCCCGGTGAACGCGCTCGACCGCGCGGTCCGCCTCGCCCTGGAGCGGCTCTTCCCCGAGCTCGCCGAGCTCGAGCTCATCGACTTCAAGGTGCGCATCCTCGAGGGCAGCCACGGCACCGGCGCGGTCACCCGGGTGCTCGTCACCTCCAGCGACCGCGAGGGCGAGTGGTCCACGGTCGGCGTCGACGAGAACATCATCGCCGCCTCCTGGGACGCCCTCGAGCAGGCCGTCACCTTCGGCCTGCTGCGCGCCGGCCGGGAACCGCAGGAGGTCGTGCCGGCCCTCGGCTAGCACCCGTCCCTGCGAGCCAGAGCATGCGATGGTGACGGCCGCGGCCTGCGGGCCACGGGCCGCGCCCGCCCCGGCCCTCGCGCCGTAGCGAGCGGCCCGCGCGCGGGGCCGCTTCCGCAGGTCGGGCCGCCTCGGCCACCGTCGCCGCTTGCGGATCACCCGGCCAGAAGGCCGGAAGCCGAGCCGCCCGCCGCGGCCACCACGCCGCGCGCGGGCGGCGCCCTGTTCGGACCCGCTCGAATGCGGGTGTGGCCGATGCCCCTGCGTCGCAGGTGGCCGCGGATCACAGGGCCGCGGTATCCCTTTGCCGGCCACCACCTGGCCAGGGCGTTTCCGCGGACGACCGGGCCGTGCGGGGACGCAAGAGGGACGTACGACCTACCGGCGCCACCGATGCGCCGTCGCCGCGTTTCCCGGCGCCGACGATGCCGTACCTGTGTACGGACGCGCTCGGCCGCCGAGCAGACCGCCTCATCCTTCTGCGGCAGGAGTGTCGCCGTAGCGATTTCGGTGACCTTGCAGAAGTGAACGACCGGCCTTTGGCGGACGGGCCATCATGGTGACATGCGGCGCGGGTGGCAGATAGCAGGCGGGATAGCGACAGGGCTCGCTTTTGTCGCATTGGGCGTTTTCCTGTTCAAGGCCGGCCTGGATGACGCCGACAAGTGGTCGAGTGTGATCGGTGCGTTCGTCGGGCTGGCGGGCTTGATTTTGTCCGGGTATGGAGTAGTGCTCAGCCGCCGGGCAATGCACCGTGATCCGCCACGCCCAGGAACACAGGTGACGGCCTCCGGGACGCGCTCGATCGCCGCGCACACCATCTCCGGTACCGTCTCCACCGGCGACACCGCGCCCCCGGCCGCCACCGAGGAGAACACGAGGCCGACCGAATCGGCAGCTCCCACCGGGCCGGCCGACGCCAAACCGGCCGCTGAAACCACCCCTCCCACCGAGACGGCTCAGGTGACGGTCACTGCGTCCGGAGAGCGATCGATCGCCGCGCACACGATTTCCGGAACCGCATCCACTGGCGATGAAACTTCGGCCGACCACTGAGGGTCGACATGAGGGATAGAACACCGCGGCCCCATACCGAAATCACGGCACCGGGCGAACAAGCGGTAGCGGCCGGCGAGATAAGCGGAGTGGTGACCACGGGAGACGGTTCGCCCGTGGACAACCGGACGATCAAATTGGAACCGGGAACGCTCCGGGCTCCGGCCGAGGTGGATCTGGTAGGGGAGTTGACGAACCTGCCCACCGGGCCCGCCGCGGTGTTCGTCGGGCGGGACAGCGCACTGGCCCAGATCGACCAGGCGCTGTCCGGTGATCAGCCGCAGGTGGTCATCGGCCAGGTGATCCACGGCCTGGGCGGGGTCGGCAAGACCGAACTGGCCCTGCAATACGCCATCGCCAGGGGTGACCGCTACCGGCTGAGATGGTGGATCACCGCCGAAAGCGCCGAGCAGATCCACGCCGGGCTGACCAAGCTGGCCGAACGGCTCCACCCGCCGACGGCGCTCGCCTTGACCAGGGAACAGGCGGCCGACTGGGCACAAGGCTGGCTGCAAACCCACACGGGCTGGTTGCTGGTGCTCGACAACGTCGAGGATCCGGCGCACATACGGGATTTGCTGGGCCAGCTGCGCAGCGGCCACATCCTGATCACCACACGCCGCCGGGCGCTCTGGCCCGAGGGGATCCAGCCGATCCTGTTAGAGGTGCTGGATGCACCCGCAGCGGCCGACCTGATCATCGCCCTCAGCGGGCGCAAGGGGACCGAAGACCGGCCGGCCATCGAGGCGATCGCGGCGGAGCTGGGGTATCTGCCGTTGGCGCTGGAGCGGCCGGCGCCTATATCCGGGAGACGCAGATCAGCCCCGGCGAGTACCTCGAGCTGCTGAAAGCCCATCCCGCGCACATGTACGCCGCCTCTCCTCTGACGGGAGATGCCGAGCGCACCATCGCCCGCCTCTGGAGCGTCCACCTGCAGACGATCGGCCACCGCAACCCTTATGCGGTGCGGCTGCTGCGGGTGCTGGCCTGTTACGCCCCCGACGACATCCCTCGCGACATCCTGGGCGCGGGCGCCGACGATGACCGGCTGATGGTGCTGGAGGCGCTACGGCTGTTGCACTCCTACAGCCTCATCACCTTGACCGAGGACGCCGTCTCCGTGCACCGGCTCATCCAGGCCGTAATCGCCGCCGAAGAAGAGGCCGAAACCCGCGGAGAACGCGCTGCGCCGAATCTGGCCCTGACCTGGCTGGCCACTGCCTGGGCGGCTTCGGAGGAACTGCCGCCCGGCGAGCGGCGCATGCGGCGGCGGATGCTGAGCCCGCATGTGGAAAGCCTGATCCGCCATCACCCCATCAACGCCGACCCCCACCCAGACAGCTGGCTCTTCCGGGAAGCCGCCGACCACGAGTATGCGGAGGGTAACTACCATCGCGCCCACACACTCGCCTCCCACGTACTGGCCCTCCACAGAGCCGCTCTGGGTGAGGAACACCCCGACACTCTGGGCAGCCGCCACATTCTGGCGACCGTGTTGAGGGGTTTGGGGCGGTTGGAGGAGGCGGAGGCCGAGCTTCGAGCGGTGCTGGAGATTTGTCGGCGGGTGTTGGGTGAGGAACACCCCGACACCCTGGGCAGCCGCCACATTCTGGCGACCGTGTTGAGGGGTTTGGGGCGGTTGGAGGAGGCGGAGGCCGAGCTTCGAGCGGTGCTGACGGTGCGTCGGCGGGTGTTGGGTGAGGAACACCCCTACACTCTGACCAGCCGC
>ERZ795042.1856-NODE-1856-length-12747-cov-168.621415_pt1 | contig 12747 bp, 10 predicted proteins | sample MGYA00375126_ERZ795042 | MGnify/ENA primary metagenome ERZ795042 (study PRJEB30171, sample SAMN05518105) | compost metagenome | isolation source: Feedstock adapted compost from Newby Island compost facility, Milpitas, CA | place: USA:Newby Island compost...
CTTCATGAACCTCATTCAGCCAAATCGGCTCAAAGGAAGGCAATGAAGTGCATTTCATGCATCATATTTTCCGAAAAAAGCCGATTACGGGCCAGACGGCGAAAATGTGATGCATGTTTTGCACTTCATGAAGCCCAAATCGGTCAACACCCCGAAATGAAGTACACAAAATGCACTTCGTGCAGATGACAAAGTGCATTTCATGTTCTTTATTCCGTCATTTCACCGCCTCCCCGCCGACGAGCGAAATCCCGGTGTCGATGTAAGCCGGGATTTCTTCGTGCCGGCTCGCCTTCAGCAGCTGCTGGACGATCAGTTCGCCCCAGCGTTCCTCGTCCAGGGAAACCGCCAGCGTGATTTGGCCGTTTACGATCGCTTCGGAAATTTCCGGCATGAGCCCGAAGGTGAGGGCGTAGCGGTTCAATCCCATCGCCTTCCACACCAGGATGGAAGCGGCGCCGGACATGAAATCGAGGGCGACGAAGGCGTCGAAGTGGGGATGGTCGTCGATCATCGCTTCCAGATTGGCCAGCGCCTGCTCGGCAATGCCCTCATGGTAGCCGACTTCCAGCACGTCGATCCGGGTTTCGCGATGGACGTACCCGAGAAACCCTTCCAGCCGCTGCCGCAAGTTCAGGCTTTCCGAAAAACCCGTCGACACGAGGATCATGCCGCGCCCCTTCAGCAGCCGGTCGATGGCGCCTCCCATCCGTTCCCCGGCCAGGTATCATAAGCCTATTATACTTTGGACAATTGACAAGGTATTGTCAGCGAATATACGTTTGGTCTATTTCAAGTCCCAATATCCCAAAATCGGACATTGGTTCATTCGGCATCCTTGGGAAGCGGGACCGGCTTCTCTTTTTTCATGAGCAGCGACAGCCCCTTCAGCACCTGGCCGTTGGCCAGCGCCACGAGCGCTTCCGCCACCCGGTACGGAAACGCGCCGCCCGACGACATGCTCATCGTGCGGGGCGTGTTGAGGGGCATCAGGCGGAGGAAGAAGTGCGTGTTCTTGAGCCGGCTGTCCCGCTCCAGCGAGTCGGGCATGGCCAGCGCCGCTTCGTACTCGCGGCGGACCGACCGCATGACCATTTCATAGAAGATCCGGCCGCCGAACGTGCGCCTGAAGTCCCTCAGCTGCGTCTCCATCGTGAGCGGCGGATGGCGGCGGCGCCCGGACGGCCGGCGCCGGCCGTCCGCCTTGCCGCCGGGCCCGTTTCCGCCAGTCCCGTCTCCGCCGGAACCGTCCGGCTTTCCAAGCGGCTTGTCCGTTTCGCCATGAAAACCGCCCGCCTGCCCGTCCGCCGGATCGTCCCCGGCGTCCGCGCGCCCCGCCAGACGGCCGAAGCACGCCGGCACGTCTTTCGGCGGCATGGCGTAGGCGTCCGCCACGTCGGGCGGGTACGGATGGGGCACCGTCCCGCCGATCGTCTCGCCGTCCGTCACGGACAGCTCGGCGGCCAGCCGGACGTCCGCGGCGGAGGCGGCCAGGAGCAGCTCATATGTGCCGTTTTCCACCACCCAGCGCCCGAGGCCGGCGTGCCAGAACGCCAGGTCCCGCTTGTCGAAGGCCAGCTCCACCCGCTTCGTTTCGCCCGGCTCGAGGAACACTTTCGCGAACGCCTTCAGTTCCTTGTCCGGCCGGAACACGGCGCTCGCCTTGTGCCGGACGTACAGCTGGACGACTTCCGCGCCGCGCCGCTTGCCGGTGTTCGTGATGTCGGCGGACACGGCCACCCGGCCGTCTTCTTCCCGGACGGTCATGCCGGCGTACGCAAACGTCGTGTAGGACAGCCCGAATCCGAACGGAAAGCGCAGCTTCGTGCCGGCTTTGTCATACGCCCGGTAGCCGACGTAGATGCTCTCGTAATACCGCGACACGGGGCCTCGGTTGTAATCCGCGAAGCAGCTCGTGTCCTCGAGGCGCATCGGCCAGCTTTCCGCCAGCTTGCCCGACGGCGCCGCTTCCCCGTACAGCAGGGCCGCCGCCGCTTCGCCGCCGCGCTGCCCCGGCAGCACCATGTACAGCAGGGCGGACAGGCAGTCATGAAAAGGCAGCTCCACCGGCGCCCCGGCAAACAGGACGACCACCAGCTTCTTCCCCGTCGCCGCCAGCTTCTCCAGAAGCGCCGTCTGGTTGTCCCCGAGGCGCATGTGCTCCCGGTCGAATCCTTCGCTTTCTTCGAAATCGTTCAGTCCCCCGAAAAACAGGATGACATCCGCGTCTTCGGCCGCCCGGACGGCCGCCTGCTCCAGCCGTTCGTCCCGGCCGGGATCGAAGGAGCGGTAGCCTTTTTCATACGCGTACGAAATGCCGCGCCGGTCGAAGGCGTCCTTCGGCGTCACGACATCCGTCGGATGGACGAGGGACGAGCCGGCGCCCTGGAACCGCATTTTTTCGAACATCTCGCCGACCACGAGCAGCCGTTCGCCCCCGGACAGCGGCAGCGTCCCGTCGTTTTTGAGCAGCACGGCGCTTTCCTTCGCGATGTCGCACGCCAGCGCCGCGTGCTTTTCGAAATCGGGAGCCGCCTGCCGCTCCGCCTTCCCCGTCCGGCACCGCCCGATCAGGCGCAGCATGCGCCGGACGGATGCATCAAGCACATCGGCCGCAAGCCGCCCGCTGCGGGCCGCCTCGAGAATCGCCTTCCGGTTGTGCCACGACCCGCCGGGCATGTCCAGGTCGCATCCCGCCAGGAGCCCCTCCACCCGGTCGCAGGTGGCGCCCCAGTCCGTCATCACGACGCCGTCGAACCCCCACTCCCGGCGCAAAATGTCCGTGAGGAGCCGCCGGTTCTCGGACGCGAACGTGCCGTTCACCTTGTTGTAGGCGCTCATGACAGCGTACGGCTTCGCGTTCTTGACAACGCTTTCGAACGCCCGCAGGTAAATTTCCCTTAGCGCCCGTTCGTCCACCACGCTGTCGCCGACGAAACGGAACGTTTCATTGGAATTGACGGCAAAATGCTTCACGCAGCAGCCGACGCCCTTCGACTGCACACCCTGCACGAAGGCGGCGCCAAACGCCGCCGACACGAGCGGATCTTCCGAATAGTACTCGAAATTCCGGCCGCACAGCGGGCTGCGCTTGATGTTGATGCCGGGCGCCAGCAGCACGTCCACCCCGGCGGCCAGGCACTCTTCGGCAATCGCTTCCCCCATGCGGCGGGCGAGTTCCGGGTTCCAGGAGGACGCCACCGCCGCCGACGTCGGAAACGCCGTGGCCGGTTCATTGTCCGAAACGGAGAACCCGCCGCCCGCCCGGCGAACCTGGCGCACGCCGTGGGGGCCGTCGGTAAGATGCAGCCGCGGGATGCCGAGGCGCGGCACGGGATTGGTGTACCAGGAATCGGCGCCTTCCAGCAGCGCCGCCTTCTCTTCCAGCGTCAATCGGCCGACAAGCTCTTCCATTCTCACCGCATCTATCCCCTTGGAACATCTCTTCCAGTATAATTAAATTATATCATGTGAGGAAATCGACGGCCGCGTGGCAAGCATCCGGCCACGACGGACAATTCTGGAGATGCGTCCGTGAAGCGATGGATCGTTTGGCTGGCCGCCATGGCCTTGCTGATCGTGCCGGTCGCCGGCTGCCCGGGGGAAGCCGCCGGCGGCCCTCCACAAATTGAAAAAAACGACGGCGGCGCCCTTTCGCCATATGCAGACGGGGATTCGTCGGCCGATGGCAACGGCGGGCCGTCATCCCATGTTGGCGGTCCGGCCGGCCATGAACCCAGTGAACCCGATCCGGCGTCCGATGCGGGAACCGGTGCAGGGACCGATGCAGAAACGGATTCAGGTGCCGGTGCAAAGACCGATGCGGAAACGGGCGCGGAAACAGCAGCCGGATCCGGCGCCGAACCGTCCCTTCACAATCTGGACATCGCGCAGCGGGACGCGGGTCGTTTTCTGGACCTGATGCGAAGGGGCGAGGCGCGGGAACTCGTGGCGCTCGTCAACGAAACGTGGCTGACGCAGGAGCACGAGGCGGCCGCCATGATCGAAGGATTCGCCCGCATATTCGACCTTGCGTCGCTGACCGCCGAACCGGCGTCGGAAGGGACCGTCTCGTGGGACGGAGGCGGGTCGTACGAATTCAGGCTGACGGACGGGGCCGGCGGCGGCAACGGCGGGGAACAAGTCCTCGTCATCGTTTATGACCTGGAAGGCAGACCCGCCTTCAAGCATCCGTTCATCCGGTATTACCCCCATGCCGAATCGCTGGTCGACGGCTATCTGGATCTGATCCGCCGGGAAGAGGCGGAGAAGCTGGCCTCCTGCCTCAATGCGGACGATCTGGAGGTGCCGGTGTGGGTGGCGGAAGAAACGATCCGCCGCTACCGGGAGCAGTTTGGCGACCGGGAATGGACCGTGGCCCACGTCAGGCCGTTCGAATTCACCGTGTCGGACGATCGCGGCAACAGCCACGGCATCCGCGTCAAATACGGCGACGGACTCACGGGCATCGAAGACGAATGGATTCCCGATTTTCAATGAACCGGGGCGGGCGCCGAATCCGTGGACGCATGCCCTGGTGCCCCAACCCTTGCATCCGGCGACTTCAGATCAAGTCTCCGGCGCTTCCAGCCGGAACAGGGCCGCGCCGTGGGGCGGCACGTCGGCCGACAGACGCTCCGCGAGAAGGCCGGTCTCCAAGCCGGTCCACAACTCCCTGCCATGGACGGCGCGGGCGAGACCGAGATCGGACAGCGCCACGGACACCCGCTCCGGCGCTTCGCCAACGTTGAACAGCGCCGCATATACTTCGCCGCGCGGCCCGTCGGCCGCCCACACGATCCGGCTTCCGTCCCGGTACACCTGCCGGGCGTTGGAACTTTCGCGGTGCATGGCCAGCACGTCCCGGTTCGTAAGGAGCGACAGCGTCCACTCGTCGTTGTCGCGCAGCTCCCCGCCGAACATGAGCGGCGAGCGGAACATCGTCCACAGCGTCATCATCGCCCGCTGCTCGTCCCGGGTGAACCGCGTCCGGCGGTCGCCGGCGCCCCCGTCGACATTGCGGATGCCGATGCGGCCGAGGGGCAGCATGTCGCAGTCCGGCCAGGCGCCCGGGCGCGACTTCCCTTCCCACTTTTTGCACCGGTCGAACATGTCCAAAAGCAGCGGCCATTTGTCCCAGAAGTCGTCGGTCATCCGCCACATGTTGGCGTGTTCCGCAAAGAAATCGGCGTGCTCAAGCGGCGCCGGGCCGGGCGACAGGCTCAGCACCATCGGCCGGCCGCACCGGTCGATGGCCCGGCGGATCAGCCGGATCTCCTCCAGGTGCGAACCGTACAGCCGTGACGCGGCGATGTCGTCCACCTTGACGAAATCGACGCCCCACTCGGCGTACAGTTCAAAAAGCGAATCGTAATAGGCCTGCGCCCCTTCCTTCGAGGCGTCCACGCCGTACATGTCCGTGTTCCACGGGCAGATGGAATTCGTGTGGGCGATGTCGCGCGCCGTCACATTCGTCCCCTTGATCCGCCCGCCATTGTGCACGGCCTGGCGCGGGATGCCGCGCATGATGTGAATGCCAAATTTGAGGCCGAGGCTGTGGACGTAATCCGCCAGCGGCTTGAAGCCCCGGCCGCCCCTCGCGGAGGGGAACCGGTTTTCCGCCGGCACAAGGCGCGAATAGTCATCCATGCAAAGCGGGACGAACGGCCGGTACCGGGACGAGACGGCGCCCGGCTCGTACCATTGGATGTCGACCACCACGTATTCCCAGCCATAGTCCTTCAGATGGGTCGCCATGTATGCCGCGTTGCCGCGCACCTCGTCCTCGGTGACGGCCGCGCCGTAGCAGTCCCAGCTGTTCCACCCCATGGGGGGCGTTTGGGCAACCATCGATTTCGCCAATGCCATGCCTCCCGATCATGAATCACGTTTTATTCCTTATTCTATCATGTCCGATTAAAAGGAGGATGTGGCCTTTGCGCCAGACAAGAACCCGTATTCCCGCCCATGTGACCGTTTTGGCCCTGTTGGTCCTTGTGGCCGTCCTGACGCTCCCGGGCTGCGCGGCTTCCGGGCCGGAACCCGTCGATGCGCCGGGCTGGGTCACCCATGAAAGCGTCCGGTTCGGCTTCGCCGTGGACGTCCCGGCGGACTGGCCGTCCACCGCCTACGGCGAAACGGCCCCCGAAGAAGGCTTCGAAAGCCCGGACGCGGGCATCCGGCTGCAGATTGATGGAAGCGAGGAAGACTGGCTGGACATTTTCGGCCAGGCCGGCACCCTCACCGGCTATTTCGATTTCGACGCGCACGTGTCCACCGAGCCGTTCCGGACGGACAGCGGGCTGGAAGGCACCGTTTCCCTTTTTGAAGAAGGGGATGAAGTGCGCCTCGTGTATTCCATCGACGAGAAGCAGCTGATACAAAGCCGCTTCCTCGGCGCCTTCGCCCGGATGGACAAGGAACGGTATGAACGGTACAAGGACGTGATCGACCGCATCATGAAAAGCCTGCGGCAAACGGGGACGTGAGCCGCCCGATAAATCCGGGCGGGACAAACACGGAACGAAGAAAAAAAGAAAGACCTTGAAGGAGGGCATCCGACAAGGTCTTTTTTTACTCCAGAATTCCTTTTGATTTCCGGATCTCGATGGAACGGCTGTGGGCGGGAAACCCTTCATATTCCGCCAGCGTGCAGATGGTGCTGGACAAGTGCTGCAAGCCTACCCTGTCGAGCTGGGTGACGGCGCTGTAGCGGAGAAAGCTCTCCACCGTCACGCCGGAATGCAGTTTGGAAAACTGGCCCGTCGGCAAACAGGCGGGCACGCCGATCGCATAGCTGATGGCGGAGAACGTGGTGTGCTGGCCGATCAGCAGTTCCGAAGCGCTGCTGATGCGGTTGGCCACCTCCCACGCATTCCGGGTCACGATCTGGATATGCTCGTTGCCCCAGTCATTGGCCACTTCGATCGCTTTGTCCATGTTTTCCACGATGACGATGCCGCCGTTGGCGAACAGGGAACGCTCCGCGTACGTTTTTCTTCTTTCGGGCAGCCGTTCCAGCTGTTCCCGGATCGCCTTCTCCACGCTTCGGGCCAGTTCAATCGAATCCGTGAGAAGAATGGCCGAGCTCTCCAGGCCGTGTTCCGCCTCGTTGATGAGATCGGCGGCAATCAGCTCCGGATCGGCCGAGTCATCCGCGATGATCATGCATTCCGACGGGCCATACAGAAGGCCGACCGCAACGCCTTCCAGCTGGGCTTTCATCTGGGCCGCCATCACGAAGGGTCCGCCCGGACCGACAATCTTGCCATCTTTCTTGATCGTCTCCGTCCCGTATGTAAACGCGGCGATGCAGGCTACGCCATTTCCTTTGAAGATGTTCTTGATTCCCAATAGCTTGGCGACGGCAAGCACGGCCGGGTCCACCGTTCCGTCGGGGTTGGGAGGAACGGCGACTTGAATGTCGGGAACCCCCGCCACAATGGCCGGCACGCAGATGGTGATGAACGAAGACGGATAAGCCCCTTGCCGCTCGGAACATAAAGTCCGACACGTTCCAGCGGAACCGCTTTTCGTCCGGCCCAGATGCCGTTTCCCAATTGTTCGAGCTGAAGCTTTGGCGGGGCGATTCGCCGGTTGTATTCAAAATGGTTCTCGATCGACTGCTTCAGGCTGTCAATGACGGCGGGCTTCAGCGAACGCCATGCATGTTCAATTTCTTCCTCGGACACTTCAAGGCTGTTGAGATCGACGCGGTCATGTTCTTTCGTCGCGGCGATGATGGCCCGGTCCCCGTTTTTTCTCACGTTTTCAATCACGACGGACACTTTGGCAAACGTATCCTCTGAAAGAATGCTGCTGCTTGCGCGGTGCTTCAATCGATGCAATTGCTCTTCGGTAAGTTCATGATAGTTGTAAATCATATCCTTTCCCCCGCGATTATGGGATAAGGATAATATATCAACCAGCGGATGAAAAGATCAACAACGGATTGTTCAAATGACAAATGCTGCTTCGGCTGAAGGGGCCGTCGGCAGCGCAGATCATCTGGTCGAAGAACCCCGTTCCTTTCAGAAAAATGAAAAGGCCAGGCATCCTGCCTGGCCCCCCCTCTTTTTTCCGTTCCCCGCCTTCACTTCCACACGATGGACTGCCAAATCGGCTCGATCCGCTCCAGCAGCCCGCCGATGATGCCGCCCAGTTCTTCCGCTTCGTCTTCCTCCGGCTGCCGGTCTCCCAAGAGGATGAAGTTCACGTAGTGGACGAGGTGCCCGACCGAGATCCGTTGGCCGAAGCCGGGCAACCTGTTCCTCAGGGAATTGTTCAGCAACTTCACGATGTAATCGGCGAAATTCCCCTGTGGATCCTGCACCCGCACGAAGTAGTCGTCCAAAAGGATGTCCTGCGGGTTCAGCGTCGTCCCCAGAATGTCCTTCACCACCGCCGTCGCCCCCGCCGATGGCTGGAGGGCGGCCAAGAGCTCGTCCGCGGTGGTTCCTTCGGGGATGAACTGGATTTCGTTGCCGTCAATGCGCCCGATGGCCGTCGCCAGCAGCCTGGGAAGCGGCGGCGATCCTCCGCCGTCCAGCGGAAGGACGGCGGGCACGAGGCCGATCGTGTTTCCGTTCCGGGCATAGACGCCCAGGGCGACGGCCCCCTGCGGAACGGGCGTCCCCGACGGAATGAAGGCATTGAGATACCCGGGACCATCGGAGAAATTTTTGTATACCCGCAAGAGCGAACCGGCATACTGGCCGTCCGCATCCAGGAACACGATGTCGAAGGATGTGGCCGTTTCCGGTCCCGTTCCGCTCATTCGGCCGCCGATGAAGCCCGCTGCGTTTTCCGTGCCAAAGAAATGGAAGTCGGCCGAATCCAGGTTCAGATCGGGGTCCTGACCGGTGTAGGGCAGCTCCGTTTCGGCGGATACGTTGTCTGCAAACGCGGTGACCAGAAGCCCCGGCGAGACGCTCCTTTCCTCGTTGGTGGAACCGACCAGAAAATAGGAGTGCAAAGCCATGCCGGTCGGCACATGCATGGAATTCTTCAACGCATACGAATAGCTGGCTTGTCCGTTGGCCGGAATGGACGCGATGTAGTAGCTTCCCTGGAGATGAACCGGATGCTCCGGCCTGTAGTCCATCGACAATTGATAGCCGACGATCCCGGATTCATCCTGGGACGCTTTCCAGTGAATCGTCAAATCCAGCTCTTCTGGCGCCGTGTTGGTGTCGATGACGTAACTTTCGGTCACGAGCCGCGTTTCCGGATTCCGCCAAAGTTGCGATTTGGCGCCCAGCGACCGCTCCGCGGACCCGTCGAAGGCAACAATCGCCACCGCCACCGCCTCATCGGGCACGGCTGTTTCCGGGATCTGATGCGAGTATTGATATAATCCATCCACCTTGTCCACGGCGAGCAGCGGCCCTGATCCCGACGGTTGACCGGCTGAATCGACAAAGTAAAGGCGGAATTGTTCGATCTCTTCGACTCCGGCGGCCGGACTCCGCCAGCTTACCGATCCGGCTATCTTGCCGGATTCCTGGACGAACAGGGCCTCCGGCCACAGCGCGAGCACTTCATCCCTGGGAGCGGTCTTGAGATCGAACTGATTGTCGCCGTCCTGCACATAGAGGCCCAGACCCTCGATGGCATGATAAACGTTGCTCTCGTCGTCCTCAAAGAAAATGGCGTACAAACCATGTTTCACGTGGGCGAATGCCGCGGTGCCTTCTTCATCCGTGGATGCGAATATCTCTCCGTTGGTATTCTTGTCCACCAGGCGAACCAAGCCGCCGGCCACCGGTTGTCCGTCGCTGCGAGACGTGACGCGGACCGTCACGTTCGCATTTCCGCCCACGGCATAGCCGGCTCCGCCGTTGTCATGCCGTTCCGGTTCAGATTCCTGGCCATCGTCCGTGGAGGTATACAGTTCCAATTCATAGATGCCGGGCGGCAGATCTTCGAACGAATGCTCTTTGATGGAATCAGAGGGATCGTAGGTATAGCTGTACACCGACCGTTCAAGCATGACCGCTTCTTCGGGTTCTTCCTCGCCCTGTCTGTACAACGCCAGATGAATGAACGCATGGGTGGAGAATGGCCGGTCCTTCGTCCGGACGGTCACGTTGTTGAACGAGATGTCGATGTCCAGCAGATCGACATTTTGGACCGTCAGCGCGTGTTCTTTCAGTTCCGCCATGGGAACAGGCGTCCAAGCACGATCGAAGTCGTACCCCGTGCCCAGCAGGCCGGTGTCCTCGTTCCAGCCCAATGCCCAGCCCGTGCCGCCGGACAGGAGGTAAACCTGGTAGTAGGAAACGAAGACGTCATCGATGGGACCCGGAATCTCATCATAATGACGGGTTTCGAAGGTCGTACTGTTGCTGCCCAGCACGTTCGATGAAAATCCGGACGAAAGCAGCGTTCCGTCTTTCTTCAGCAGCATCGTGAACGTACCGGCCGGTCGAATCGTCCGGATGTCGCCGGCATGCAGGCCGTCGATGACGACCGGCGTGCGGAGGTCCCCATTCGGCCCCGTGCCCAGGTTGTCGCTTTTATTTTCCCCCCATCCGTACACGGCGCCGCTCACCGTGGCGGCGAATGCGAATCGGCTGTATCCGGACGTGAAGATGGCATCCGCTTGGCCAAGTGCCGGAATGTCCACGGCATGGTTGCTGGACGTGATGCTGCCGTCCCGCGCCAGCTGCCCCTCTTTGTTGGACCCCCAGGCGTACACGGTTCCGTCTTCGGTCAGGGCGAGGCCGAACGTTCGGCCCGCCGCGATTTGGACCACGTGTTGCAGCGGATCGGCGCTTTCATCCACGACGAAGCCGGCATCGGCGAAAGCGTAGCCGCTCCCCGTTCCTTGTCCCAGTTCGCCGTTATAGTCAACCCCCCAGGAGTACACACGGTTGTCGAACGTCAGCGCATAGGCGAAGGACCCGCCGACGGCAATCGCCTGGATGCCGGAAAGTTCGGTCCCGCCAGCGTCCGTTACTTTCACCGGTGACGGGAAATCTCCCGCCGGTTCGCTCAAGGCCGGGTACCGGCCCCAATGCCAGACATGGCCGTCCTCGTCGAGCGCCACGACGAAATACTTCTGATAATCCGATCCGGTGGAAACGCCGAAATCCACGATGACCGGATCGCCGGGAATGGACACCCTGACCGGCACGACGGACGGTTCTGTCGTCCCGTCTCCGAGCTGGCCGAAATCATTGTTCCCCCACGCCCACAGCGTTCCGGTTTGGCTCAACGCGACGGTGAAATCGGGGCCTGCCAAAACTTTTTTGTACTGGTACTGAGGCTCGACCGGATTTCCGCTCGCAGCGGCTTGAGTCGTCGACATGGGCAACGCCAGGGAAACAAGCAGCGCACAAACCAACAAGCGACACGTCCATTTGCGCATCGGGATGGAAAACAAACGGCAGACCCCTTTCGTCGATCAGAATAATTTGAATATACGGCTCTTCTTCGACAATTTCAAACAAAAGATTTATTTTAACCCAAAAAAGATGCATCTTGTTCATCCAATTCCGGAACAAACAAAAAAACCGGGTCGTCCCGGTTTCTTGTTTCTCCACGGATCTTCCGGCCCGGTCACTCCGCCCGCCAGATTTGGAACACCGCGGCGAGATGGACGGGTTCCGCCGGCCCGGGGCCGGCCCCGGTTTCCGCCGCCGGCCGGACTTCGACCACAATGCGATACTGGCCGGCCGCAAGCTGCGCGGGCACCGCAATGCGCCGGCTGAATGCGTCACCCGGCTCAAGGGAGCCGGCGTCGGCGGAGAAGACGGGCGGCAGGGGCAGCCTGTACCACGCCTGCTCCTTCGCGTCAAACTGCTCGATCACCCCGTCGCCGACGGACACCGCCGCCGGTCCGGTGTTTTTCACATGAAGCGTGGTGCCGGCGCCGGCATGCGCCCGGAAAAAGGTTTCCTCCAGTTCCAGCGCCGCCAGGTCCATGGCCGAAGGCCGTTCGGCCCATCCGGCGTGTTCCCGGCCGTCCCCGCCGTCCCACAGCTGCCGCATGTGCTCCACCAAGTCGCCGTTCTCCGCTACAGGAGTCCCGCCCACCGTCCGGGGGCTCAGCAACAACATCCGTTCACCATCCGCATACAGCCCGATCTGGAAAAGGGCCCCCGCCGCCTCCGGGTCGACATCGACCGTGACGTCAAGATCGCCGATCCGATCGATCCATGAGTCGATTGTTTCTTTGTCGTAAAAGGTTTTCCATTCGCCGTCCGCCTTCCGCATCTCGATCCGGTTCACGGCGTCCATGCCCGCCGGAAAAAGGGAACGGACTTTCACGGGTCCGGGCGCTTCAATTCCGCGTGTTTCCCCGTCCGGACCGCATCCCGCCAAGACGGCCGCCAGCATGAAAACGACCCCCGCGATCCGCACAACCGGTGCGATTCTCCGCATCCTTTTCATGATTCCGACCTCCCGTTCATGTATAGGGACGCCAAAACCTCCCGGCTGGTTCCAAGGCTATCGCATCTCATTCGACTTGTGTCGAGTCTATCGGTTGACAAAAACACCCATGATGAGAACAATGAATCCAATAAAGCTCCGCTTCATCGCCGAAGCGCTCGGCGCGCAAGTGACGTACCGGAAGCTGTCCCCGGACACCGCCGAAGTGCGGATCGAAGGCGTGCATTGAAAAAACCAACAGGCCAGGCTGCGAAGCCTGGCCTGTCTGCATGATGCGCATGTTCCGTGCATGCGGGTTCTCAGCTGCACTTGCTGTAGCCGCAGTTCGTGCACGTTTTGCAGCCTTCCACG
>ERZ795042.1866-NODE-1866-length-12672-cov-3924.496394_pt1 | contig 12672 bp, 6 predicted proteins | sample MGYA00375126_ERZ795042 | MGnify/ENA primary metagenome ERZ795042 (study PRJEB30171, sample SAMN05518105) | compost metagenome | isolation source: Feedstock adapted compost from Newby Island compost facility, Milpitas, CA | place: USA:Newby Island compost...
TCAAAAGTACCATCGCCGCGATTCAACCAAACCTTATCGTGTTCATAGCCCGACTGACTTTTACCTTTCATATCCGGCCAGTTCCTTGCATCTTCTATGATGGCTTTGTTACCGCTTGTGATTTTTGAATAATCATACCAGTAAGATGTATTTTTTTTACCTGAAATAAATCCGTTGGCTACATATAAATCCTGATAACCATCGTTATCCAGATCTCCAAATTGTGCACCATAACTCCATCCTGCATTATCAATCCCCGCCAGCTTGGCCATATTCACAAAATGCGGATAGGGAGATGTTGATCCGCTTTCAGGATACCAGTAATTATTGTCTTGAAGCAGAATGCCGTTTTCTGTAATGGTGGTATTGTAAATACCTATTTTTCCGTCGTCGAGAATATCACCCAGACTCACACACATGCCACTTTTCGGAATATTGCCGATCCCCGCCTGCCTGCCCACTTCTATGAATCTTTTGCCATGATCGTTGATATACAATTCATTTACATTATAATCATCGGCAATAAACAAATCAGGATAACCATCTCCATTCACGTCAACAGCCGCTGCACCCAGTACCCACCTGGTAGAGTTTAATCCATATTGTGCGGTTACATCTTTAAATTTTCCATTTCCCATATTCATGAGCAGATATTTTCTGCCGCCATTATTGGCATAACGAAAACTTTCAGGCATCACACGCGTTGTGGATGTATGAAACAAATTGAGCTTTTCACTGTAATATCCACCAATAAATAAATCGAGCAAACCATCATTGTTAAAATCAAACCAGATGGCACAGTTGGCATTCACCCATTGGGGCAGACCACTGCTATCGGTAACATTTACAAATCGTTTTCCATGATCGTTATGAAACAACTCTGGTTTACCCCATTTGTAAATCAATACATCGGGATAACCATCGTTGTCATAATCTCCCCAAACAGCACCCATCGATACTCCGGTTGCAGAATCGTTGAGATCGGCCAGCCCCACCTGCTCAGCTACATTTTCAAATTTGCCATTGTGCAAATTACGGTAAAGTGCATTCTGGCTTCCCTGCCTGCTGTTGGTAAAATACAGATCATCCCATCCATCCTGATCAAAATCTACCACTGAAACAGAAGCGCCCATGGAGGCAATCTGAGGTTCAATATGCTTTAATTTCGGATCGAGCTGCGGCGAATAATGATGAAAATCAATACCTGCCTGCTGATTTACCGGATCTAAATAAAATCCAAATTTCTTTATCGCTTCCTGTTTCTGGAATATATTTTTTTCTCCGTGTAGAAAATCTTTCTTCGAAGAAAAAGCAGTAAATACAAGCAGAAATGCAAAAATCACAACAGTAATCAGCCAGGGTATTTTTTTTACTTTCTGCATCAGATTTGTTTTTCAGATCATACCAAATATACAATTTTATCTTTCAGTGGTTGCATATACCATTTTACATCATCTCATGCGGCATCTTTTCATAGACGCCATAATCGAATAAAATTTCATCATCAACAGGTTGAGAAAATCGTGGAGGAAGAATCCACCACGCTATCTTATAGTTTATCCTTTTACCCAATAAACGAGTTTATTTTCATCTTAAAAATGTCGCAGATATCCTTCAAATGCCATCTGTCGGCCTTCTTCCGCATAATCCTCACGATTGGCCGGAGCCCAGGTATGCAGGCCGTCCACATAGCGATTGTACATACAGAATGCAGCAGCAATAAGCACCGTATCGTGTATCTCCACATCGGTGGCACCAGACTTACGAGCTGCTTGAATAGCGGCTTCCGTTACACATTTGCCTCCCTGTTGCACCTGGCCGGCAATAACCAGCAAGGCCTTCATCTTATCTGATAATTGATCGGATGCAGGCCCTTTCTCTATTTCATCAATCATATCCACCGATTGATGCGCATGCGCACAGGTAGCTGCACCATGAGATGTATGGCAAAAATGACAACCATTTAAATAAGAAACATAAGAAGCAATCCATTCCCTTTCCAGCGGGGTCAATCCCTCATCGCGGCGCAGTAAAACTTCCGCAAGTTCACACAAAGGTCGGGCTGTTTCCGGACGATAATTTAGCAGCCCCACAATCCCTGGAAGTTGTGGATTGGTAAGTGAAATATAGCAGGACATATTTTTCAGTTTTAAAGGTGAATAAATCATGATTATGCTTTTTGCATTTGTTGACCTTTGTTTTTACGCAGATAACCCTCTATAGCCATACGCTTGCCTTCTTCTGCATATAGCCGGCGATCGGCTGGCGCCCAGGTATGCAGGCCATCCACATAGCGATTAAACATACAGAACGCTGCAGCAATGAGCACCGTGTCGTGTATTTCCAGATCCGTGGCACCGGCTTGTTTTGCAGCTTCTATAGCCTGCAGTGTGACATGTTTACCTCCTTTTTGTACCTGAGCAGCAATAACCAGTAAGGTCTTCATTTTATCTGATAACTGATGGGATGCAGGCCCTTTTTCAATTTCATCAATCATATCTATCGATTGATGCGCATGTGCACAGGTAACGGCACCGTGAATGGTATGGCAGAAATGGCAGCCGTTTAAATACGAAACATAAGAAGCAATCCATTCCCTTTCCATCCGGCTGATGCCTTCATCCGTTTGAAGTAATGCCTGGGCAATTTGAGAAAGGGGTGGTGCGGTTTCGGGCCTGAAACGCATGGGCCCCCAGATGCCCGGTAAATGGGGATCGGGTAAGTTAATATAGCAAGACATATATTGTTTTTTTATGGGTAAAGTAATATTGATCGTGATCGATCAACAGCAAAACCATTACGCTCATGTGATGATGCCTGCTAAGCAATACATCCATTGCATCATGCAAACAACTATACGGGATTATATCAACGGCATACACACTTTAGCGCTGTAGAAAGCATGCATTACCGTGCTGCTGCATGATAAACAACATAAACTTCAGCAGACTTTTCTAATCATCACATCAAGAAATGAAAGAAGATGTTCTGGGAGGAGGCGTCAATCGGTCCAGTGCTGGAGCCACTGGCGTAGATACGAATTCACCAAAATAGATGGGCATATCAGCCATATTGTTCAGATGCCAGCGAGTAAAATCGGAAATATATTCTTTGAAAAAGGATTTATATAAATCCTGATGATTATTTGAATTGGTAGTATTGCCAAAGCTGAAACGCATAAAATCATGAAACCATTCATTCAGGGTCATTCTTTCCCGATCTTTTACACATTTGACGTACAGCGTATCATGATAAAGGTATTTACTCACAGCCCGATACCAGATACCCTCTACCTGCACGCTGCCATCGGCTTTTTCTTCATGGGTTTGCTGGGGAAGATAAGGAAGGTAAACTGGAATTTTTAATACCAGCGAACCGGTGTTGTTTTCAGGATTAAAATCATCTGCTGCAGAAAAGCTATGTTGATAAAGCATCCACTCGTACGCAAAGTAATATCCTGCGGCATAAAATGCAAATAACAACAGGAATACTATGGTAGTGAGTTTGCGCACGAATGAAAGTTACGTTATTTATTTCGAATGTAAAAATCTTTTTTTTCGATTCCCACACCGGTGATGGTTAACGATTTCCATTGTGATGGTAATCGTACAGGTAACTGTTTGATGCCTTGTTCGGTGATCTGCAATCCACCAAATCCATTCAATACGGCCTGCAATATGCCTCCAGCTCCGGTAGCAAAATAAGGATTGGTTCCTCCTGCAGTTTCGGCCAGCACGCCGAAGGGCGGAAGTTCATTGGGCACATATCCACGTTTAAACAACCCATAGGCTTTATCCGGATATCCCAGACGCTCGTACAACAAGCTGAGCATGGCATAACTCATGGCCGGACCCGCACCGATGCGAGGTTCATAGTATTCCAGATCTTTCCGAATCTGCTGAGTATCGGTAACTATCCCGAGCGGATATGCCAGCAGGTTTACGTCGGCCTGCTTAATTTGTTCGCCGTGATAAGTAGCATGCTCACGGATGACGCCATCGGGAAAATGCAGCAATACAATATGATCGGCCACATCTCGCCAGCGTGGGTTGGGTTGTTTTTGCAAAACCTCAGCTGCACGAATGGCATCACGCAGATTCTCTATAGCTGCGCCGTTTGTAAATGCATCATCATCTACATTTTCCGCCCATTCATCGGCTGCTACTACATTGCGAATATGGTACCCATCCGATTGCTTTTGCACACGCGATACCCAGAAGTCGGCAGTGGCCTGCAATACGGGGAAGCCTTCTTCACGAAGCCATACCGTATCGTGCGTAACACAGAAATATTGCCAGATGGCGATGGCCACACAAGCCGTGATATGATGTTCAAAAGGACCTGACAGTGCCCATACCGGCGTTTCCTCTTCTCCGCTGGCAGCCGATTCCCAGGGATACATCGCTCCCTGAAAGCCATGTGCGTATGCATTTTGTTCGGCCGCTTTCAATCGATGAATCCGGTATTCAATCAGGGAGCGAGCCATCTCAGGATGAAGTTGCAATAACACGGGATACATCCACAGATCGGCATCCCAGAAAACATGCCCGTTGTAACCCAAACCCGATAGCCCCATAGGAGAAAGGCTGTAATCCGAGCCAGCTCGCACAAAACTATACAGGTGATACAGCATGCTATGGATATCACGTTGGGTGGAATCATCACCATCGATATGAATATCACTCTGCCAGAGCTGCTGCCAGGCGGCCTCGTGTTGTGCAACCAATTCCTCGCGAGTTTGTAGGGCTTCAAAAATGGCCAGTCGTTCAGCTTCATTTACCGGATCGGCATCCTGTGCACTGCTGATGGTGGCCCCGGCTATTGAAAATACATAACGTTCTCCTGCCTGTAAGGTTTTGTTGAAGCGCATTACATGACGATTGTCGTCCCACATTTCATGGAAGACCTGCGGTTGCTGCTCGCGCGACTCATCAAAGATAAAGCTTGTAGCAGCCGCAACCGTTAATTTACCCGTAGGACTCTTTGCACTGGAAAACAACAAATGCAAAGTGCCGTGCGGACTGGCAATGTCTTCATAAAATTCGTGTACATCACGCAACATATCCGGCGCTTCCATTACACTGGCTGCAGAAACAACAACAGGTCGCCTGGCTTCAATGGTTACGGTAATGAGTGCATTGTAGGGAAGTTGTCTCAATGCCCGCCAGGAGCAGATTACATGTGCAAAATCGCCTACATCAAAACTGGAATGAAAAACGGCTCGATACATGTCGAGTGTTTGATGAAAATGCTTGATGTGCTGGAGATCAATGACCTGGCCATTTACAGATAACTCTACATTTGCAAAACTGAATGTTTTCAGCAGATTACTTACCCTGCCACGGCCATACTGATCATAAGCGCCATTCAATACAATTTCCTTTACACGCAAAGGCTGTGGAGCCGAAACTATGCCTAATATTCCGTTGGCTACCGTGATCCCGTAATAATGAGCCGGGTCGATTTGTGTAGCCTGCAGTGTCCATACCGATGATGATATTTGCTGACTGAAGGATCGACTGAAACAACTGCACAGGAGTAAACATACATACATAGTTTTGAGAAATGGATGGAGTTTCATGTTCAATTCAATTATTTGTTCTTAAAAAACAGGATGCGATCATTGTAACGAGCCACCATGATTAATGAATCCGCCTTCCGGTGTATGGTTTTGATATCTCTCACCTCCCCGGTCACAAAAAAGCCGGATTGCCAGGGCCATATTGTGTGAAAATGACCTTTCCCGTCGCCGGTCAATACGATACCATCATTGGCATCATATCGCCCTTCCTGCGGCCATACTCCATAGAAATTACCACCTACCAAAATATCGGGATGTCCATCATGGTTAAAATCTCCTACATCAAAAGCTTTCACCGGTGCTACCTGTGCTCCCATGGGTAGTGGAAGCATTTCAAACTTACCATGCCCCAGGTTGTGCAACCATACCGATGCGAATGTATAAGCGTTCCATACCTTTGCCCGATGCAGGGATTTACCAAAAATTTCCTGCATGGTTTGCCCGGCAAAATCATGATATGCAGCATATTTCTTTTTCATCATTGCAGGAAATTGCTGTTCAAACAAATCCTTCCCGGCAAAAGGATAATATTTTCCATCTTTTGCATAAGATAATATGGTAGCTTCAGATTGGTTTTGTCCAAAATCACCAATAAAAAGCTTCAATGGATATTTACGACTGGGCTTGAATGTTGTATTTAATCCATAGTTACCTATAAGATAATCCATTTTACCATCACCATCCAGATCTGCTGCACGGATACATTGCCACCATCCCTGGGTATGTGCAAATCCCATACGTTGGGTTACGTTTATCAGATGTCCATGTCCATCATTCTCAAAAAAACTGATAGGCATCCATTCGCCCACTACAATTAAATCCATTTTCCCATCATCATTGAAATCGGTCCATATAGCATCTGTAACCAGGCCAATATGACTCAATCCCGGTGCAAGTTTATCGGTTTCATCTATGAAATGTCCCTTGCCATCGTTGATCAATAGATACGATTGTGGAATCTGTCCATAATGAAGTGCATCAGCCCTTCCTCCCACAAACAAATCGGGGTAACCATCCTGATTGATATCGGCCACTCTTACACAGGATTTGTTCTCATATATGAGCGGTAATGCGGTTGTATCTTTTACGAAATGGCCTTTGCCATCATTCAGGTAAAGCCTGTCAAGCAAAGGTTTCATACCATCATAAAACTCACCACCGCCACTCACTACGTACAAATCGGGATAACCATCGTGGTTCGCATCGAAAAAGACGGCATCCTGATCGATACACATGGAATCCTGATCAAAAGCAGGCTGATGAGATAACAGGAATTGCCCATCTGGTTGTTGAATATACAGCGCACCTGATTGAAATTTCCCTCCGCCGATGTAAAAATCTTCCAGTCCATCACCATTCACATCGGCAATGGCTATTTTAGGTGCATCGGTAGAGATCATGTGAGGCATCAAGGGTTGTCGTGCAAAATCAATAAAACTGGGATCGCCTCTATGTACAACATGCACAGACAACAGGCTATCGGTAACATTGCTAAACCATTGATGATATGTGAGGATATGTGGCAATAACCAGCTTCCAGTATCTTTAGCCTGGTTTTGATGAAGGGTTAAAATCTGATCTGCTTTTATATGCGTAAGCAGCTGTACTTCTCCCCTTGGCCAGATCACCTGTAAAGTGTCGATGAGTGAATCTTTTCCAAGGCCAAAAAAGAGTACGGGCGCAGTAGCACTCTCAAAACCGCGAGTAGGTTGCATATAAGCATATTGCAATTTGCCTTTCTGCTTTAGAATTACTTTTGCGCCAATACCAAATCTATTGCTGTCAGTTCCTGCACATCGTATTTCCAGATAATGCAGATGATATTTTTCCCGGGTATAGTTTTTATAGATGATGGCGGGAGCATTGAGGTTATTCACTACAATATCCAGATCCCCATCATTATCCAGATCAGCATAGGCAGCTCCATTAGAAAACCCTGTTTCGATCATTCCCCATTGTTTCGATTGATCGATGAACTTCAGGCTGTCTGTTCCTTGATAAATGTAATTGTGTGAAGGTCCGGGAGGCATACGATGAATAGCTTCCTGATCGAGTAATCGAGTACCGGAAAGACTTTTAGCTACCTGTGCATTGGAAATATATTGAATGTAATCCAGATCGTTGGCTCTTCGCCATACACCTGATGTGACAAATAAATCAGGAATACCATCGTTATTAAAATCTGCCAAGAGTGGCGACCAGCTCCAGTCCGTTGCCGCTATGCCAGCCATCAAGCCAATCTCGCTAAAATGCATTCCACCGTAGGTATTAAGCTGAAGCATGTTGCGTGTATACTGCTCAGTATATCCTAATTTTACTTTGTAATTTGCTATATCAAAAGGATCATCATTTGCTGTAGATTTCAATACCTTTTCATCAACCGGCAACATATCCAGACTAACCAGATCGAGCCAACCATCATGATTCAGATCACCAGCATCGGTGCCCATAGAAGATTTGCTTTCGTGTGCGAATGCCTGGCGATCCATCTGGGTGAATGTGCCATCATGATTGTTGATATAATAATAATCACTCTCCTGAAAATCGTTTGCTTCATAGATATCATCCCAGCCATCATTATTAAAATCTCCGATAATAGCACTCAATCCATAGCTGATGGGACTGGCAATTATGCCTGCCTGGCGGGTTACCTCTACAAAATGCCCATGATCATTACGAAACAGATGGCCGCCACTTACTGCAGAAAAATTTTCACGCAAAGAAGTATCTCCGTATGTTTCTGAAGAATGTAAAGCATGGCAAACAAGAAATAAATCAAGGTCGCCGTCGTGATCATAGTCAAAGAAACTGGCCTGTGTGCAGAACCCGCTGAAGTCGAGCCCGTACTCGGCCGATTCTTCTTTGAACGTACCATTATGTTGATTGATGAATAAAAGATTATGTCCCTGTAATCCTTTGTAGCCACTTACCACGCAAACGTAAATATCCAGCCATCCATCTCCATTCACATCGGCCATTACTGCACCAGTTGTCCAGCTGGCATCATCGGTAAGTCCGGCCTGATGCGTGATATCTTTAAAATGCATGTGGCCTTCATTTTCATACAAACGAATACCACCTTTATTGGATGTTAGCAAAATATCAATCCGCCCATCATTATTGATATCACCTAATGCCACGCCACCTCCATTATAGTAGTACATGTAATCCAGGATATTCATATCTGAACTATCATGTACTTCGTTGACAAACTGAATGCCCGTCTGCTCAGGACCCAATGCCTTGAAAAGCTTTGTGGACTTATGGCAGGATTCCATTCCAGCGCTGATAAGAATGGAAAGTAGAAGTATCTTTAAAAGATGATCCGATAACATACGAATGCTTTTAACGATCAGAATTGCTCACATTCTTCTTTTTATCAGACGTGCTTTTTGAAATTCTCCGGAATAGCAATGCGTTGTCATTGTTACGAGCAATCAAAATATATTGAGTATGATTTTTTCCTGGAATTAACGCAACATCTCTAACCTCTCCTCTCACAAATAATCCCGACTGTTCGGGTGTCAAATATGTAAAATGTCCCTTCCCATCGCCTTTCAGGAAGCAACCATAACTTGCATCATATCGGCCGACCTGAGGTTTCACACCGTAAAAATTCCCACCCAGAAAAATGTCTGGATATCCATCTCCATCGAGGTCCTCTACGAGAATGGCAAATACAGGAGAAAACTGAGCTCGAATCGGCAGGGCTTCCAGATGAAATCTGCCGTCCCCATCGTTGATCAATAAGGCCGTTTGCATATACTCGGCCTTCTTCAGCAGTGCGCCTTTCAATTCATCAGTCTTAAACAGTTGCTGGATGGTTTTTCCTGCATAATCGGCATATTTCGGAAATCGCTTTTTCAACATCGGAAACTGTGCATACATTTCATCTTTCATATAAAAGGGATACGATTTACCATCGTTTCTATATAATGTAAGGATACAATCGATCTGTCCATTCTGATCAAAATCATGTACATACAGTTCAACAGGGTGCAAACTATCTGCCTTAAACTGGCTATTTAATCCCAGGTTGCCCAGCACAAAATCCATTTTCCCATCACCATTCACATCTGCCGGCTGGATACAGTGCCACCATCCCTGGCTATGCTGAATTTCTATCCATTTTTTAAACCTTCCTTGTTCATTTTTAAATATTGTGATAGGCATCCATTCACCCACTACCACTAAATCTTTCAGGCCATCACCATCAACATCTGTCCAGCAGGCATCGGTTACCATACCAATGCTGCTTAAACCCGGTGCAAGCCGATCGGTTACATCGAAAAAATGACCATGGCCATCATTTTGGAGAAGATACGATCTTGGATCGGCACCATAAATTCCGGGTACATCCCTCCCACCTATAAACAAATCAGGATACCCATCGCCATTGAAATCAAATACCTTTACACACGATGCATTGACTGAAATTTCGGCGGGGAACGCATCCATTAATTTTTTAAAAATACCTTTCCCATTGTTCAGATACACACGTGGCATGAGCCAGGGAGAGCCCACATCATCTTCATTTCCACCCGATACCACAATTAAATCAGGATAACCATCGTGGTTCACATCAGCAAATGCAGCTCCTATATCCTCGAAATGTCGATCGGCATCTAAATCAGGTTCGGTGATGCGTTTGAAATGCCCATCGGGAAGTTGAATGAATATCTTACCTGGATCATCCCTTGCACCTCCGATGAAAAAATCGGTTAATCCATCGCCGTTGATATCTGCTGTAGCTATTCTGGGACCCTCTGTAGAAAGCAATTCAGGCATAAGCCTTTCTTTTTGAAAATCAACATAAGATAAGTCTTCCTGATGCCTGATGTTTCCCGATATATATGAGCCGGAAACATTTGCAAATAAAGGATGGTACACGGGTGGGTGATAAATAAATTGTTGATGTGCATCTTTTTGATAGAGGGTAAGCGTTTGATTGACAGCTACATTTTTCAGCACCTGCATTTCATGCTTCCGATCAGGCCAGATCACCACAATAGAATCAATTTTTCGTGCATGTTCGAGACCGAAAACAAGCACTGGATCCATACTCGATTCAAACCCCCGTTGTGGAAACTCCTGCTGCATTTGCATGATACCATCAGCATATACCGTCACTTTTGCTCCTATACCAAAGGTATTCATGCCCGAGCCTTTCAATTTAATCCGGATATAAGATTTATGATATTTTTCAGACGTCATGTTCCGATAAATAAAACAGGGCATGTTTACATTATTCACCACCAGGTCTAAATCACCGTCATTATCCAAATCTCCATAGGCAGCTCCATTGCTGAATCCAGGCATACCCAGTCCGAGCGCATAAGCTTCATTTTTAAATGTGAGGTTATGTTGATTAATAAATGCATAATTGGGAATGGGCGTTGAAGATATTTTGTTTTGGAACTCTTCATAATTGAATGTACCTTGCTCGGCTACTCTTCGTTTATTAGCATCGCTGGCGAAATAGCCAATAAAATCCTGATCCGTAAGATTCTTATAAATACCATTCGATACAAATAGATCCTTCCATCCATCATTGTTCATATCAAAAGCCAGTGCACCCCAGCTCCAGTCGGTTGCATAAACGCCTGCTAACTGGCCAATTTCACTGAAAGTAGTATCACCATTATTCAATTGCAACATGTCGCGCATGTACTGATGATGAAAATCGTGATTCAATCTCTCCTGATTCACATCATAATCATCGAAATAAGAGGTAGTTTTCAATCGGTAATCATCTTCAGGAAGCATATCTGTAGTGTAGATATCCTGCCAGCCATCATTATTTAAATCAGCCATATCAGCTCCCATGGATGACAAGCTGATATGCCCCATGGCCGTATCCATTACATCCACAAATGTGCCATCCTGACGATTCAGATATAGATAATCCCTTTCAAAAAAATCATTTGAAACATATATATCAGGCCACATATCTCCGTTAATATCGCCCACGCTTACACCAAGACCAAAACCAATGACGCTTCCATAGATATGAGCAGAATCATTTACATCTACAAAATGTCCATTATCATTTCTCAATAATTTATCACCACCGTAAGGGTCGCGTTGATTACGTAATAGATAACGATCATAACCAAAGCTGCTAATAGGTCTGAAACTATTTTCAAGAATAAAACAATCCAGATCTCCATCTCCGTCATAATCAAAAAAAGATGCATGGGTGGTGAATCCGCCTTTATCCTGTAAACCATATTTTGCTGCTTCATCTTTAAAAGATGGAATTCCCTGCTTATTTACACCCATATTGATAAAGAGCTGATTAGCACGGTCATCACCCGGTAAGTTTCCGCTATGACACAGATAAATATCCAGTAGTCCATCACCATTTATATCTACCATAGCCACTCCCGTACACCAACCTTTGATATGATCCAGGCCGGCCGCTTGAGTTACATCTTTAAAATGCCAGTGCTTTTCATTGAGATATAATTTACATTTCCCATCATTTCCAACCAGAAAAATATCTGCCCATCCGTCATTATTCACATCACCGATGGCCACTCCACCTCCGTTGTAAAAATTTCGATAGTTAAATACATTAAACTGAGCTGATGGCTTCACCGTGTTTTCAAAATCAATTCCTGTTTGTCGGGCCGATAATTGCATAAAAAGCGGATCCGCTGGCGGTGTATAACGTGATGAAGTGGAATGGCAACCTACCAACCATACAACGGGATATAATAACCATAACGGGTATTTTAATACGCTTCTGCAAATACCAGAAAAAAACTTCATATCCAGTAGTATAATGCCGTACATAAAACCATCAGGCATCTTTTCCAGACCTGGACAAGATCTTCAAAGATGCCTGATGCTAAAGTAATGCAAAAGATGAAAGCCCGTTGTTAATATCCCGGGTTTTGTTTGAGATTGGGGTTCGCTGTAATTTGTTGTGCAGGTATGGGATATATATAGAGGTGATGATCTGCAGGATCAGCTGGTTTTGCGGGTGTACGTGCGCCGCTGAAATAAGGCGTGCCAGAGGCTACTTCAAAGCGAATTAAATCCTGCCGGCGATAGCCTTCCCAGGCCAGTTCGCGGGCACGTTCTGC
>ERZ795042.1875-NODE-1875-length-12611-cov-63.347404_pt1 | contig 12611 bp, 11 predicted proteins | sample MGYA00375126_ERZ795042 | MGnify/ENA primary metagenome ERZ795042 (study PRJEB30171, sample SAMN05518105) | compost metagenome | isolation source: Feedstock adapted compost from Newby Island compost facility, Milpitas, CA | place: USA:Newby Island compost...
GCGCTAACATCTCGTGATTTTACCGAAACAATGGGCTTTCGAAATTTAGGATGAAGTCTCTTGTTTGTTCACCGTTACCGTAAATGACAGGAACATCATTTGACTCAAACTTTTTTTTGAAGATGGATATGACTCCGCTTTCCCCCTTTGCTGACTGACGTTTGCCATAAACGTTTGAATATCTGAGAATACAATAATTTAGCTGGTATAATTCTGAATAGAGGAGGATATACTGCTCTGCCGTGTATTTGGAAATGCCGTAACACGATGCAGGATTGCAAACATGGCCCTCATCTATGGGCAAATAGGTCGGTTTTCCGTAAATAGCGGCGGATGAAGCATAGATAATTTTCCGGACTCCCGTTTTCCGGCAACACTCCAATACTGAAATCGTTCCAACGATATTGTGTTCAGCATCTCTGCAGGGGTTCAGGATTGACTTGCCAACATCTGTCTGGGCGGCCAGATGATAAACGACATCGGGTTTGAACGAGGAAAATACTTTTATCAAATCTTCATGACGAATGTCCATATTCACGAAATGGGCATTTCGATTCAAATTTTCTACGGTTCCGGAAACCAAATTATCGACAATCAATACTTCATGACCTTCTTCTACCAATAAATCAACGGTATGCGAGCCGATAAATCCGCAACCCCCGGTAACTATGACACGCATATAAAAACCATCTGCCTTTATGCATAAAGTTACAGTCTCTTCGCAAAACGGAGCCTTTATCTTGAGATTCACTCCATAATCAACACGCAAATATTCATTTGGCTTCTCCCGCTTTATTTAAATATTCTTCAACTCGTTTTATATCTTCAGGGGTATCAACTCCCAACAATTGTAAATCCGTTTCGATAACACGGATCCGCACACCGTGTTCAACCGCCCGAAGTTGTTCCAAGGATTCCGCCAACTCCAAAGAAGTGCGGGGCATTCCGACATATTGTCGCAAAAAAGCCGTCCGATAGGCGTAAACTCCAATGTGCTTGTAATATTGCACATCCAGTCCATCTCGGTTATATGGAATGGGGGATCGGGAAAAATATATCGCATTACCATTTCGGTCGGTAATCACTTTCACGACATTCGGATTCTCAATGTCTTCGGTATTCTTAATTTTCGTTTTCAGTGTAGCCATCTGCAGCTCAGGTTCCCGCAAAAACGGTTGTATCAACAAATCAAGCACATCGCCCTGAATCAAAGGTTCATCTCCTTGGACATTTATGACGAGATCAGCCTCCAATTTTTCCATAGCTTCCGCAATCCGATCCGTTCCTGTTTGATGTTGATCGGATGTCATGAGGCAATTTCCGCCAAAAGCCAACACGGCTTGTTCGATTCTTTTGTCATCCGTGGCAACCCATACTTCATGGATGGCCTTTGAGGTACATACGTTTCGGTAAACACGCTCAATCATGGATACACCGTTGATTTTGGCGAGCGGTTTGCCGGGAAACCGGGTTGATCCGTAACGCGCCGGTATGACCGCAACGGTTTTCATCGGCTTTCTCCCCCCACATATCGCGCCACCAGTTGGGAAGCTTTGTTCAAGGACGTTTGGTTTTGAAAAAAACAATATGATTGGTAATTACTCAAAAACGTTTCAAGTGTACATTCGTCATAAAATTGATCAGGATTTTGGAGGGCTTCTTTAAGGATTTCAGTCAGACTTTCTCCTTGATGCAGCTGTCTGGCGAGACCTGCCCCTGTATAAACAGATTCTCCCAATACGATAACGGGTTTTTTCCGTTTCATCGCCTGATAGCCGACACTGGAATTGATCGTTACGACAACCGTACTATTGTCAATTAATGATTGAATGTTCCCTCCCTCAATGAAAACCACATAATTCGAACGGATCTTCTTTTTCAGGGTACGAATATATTGGATGGTGATTTGACGAGGATGATCTTTTATATATAGACAGGCCGGAACGTTTTCATCTTTATTCAGTTTTTCGATGGACTCAACCAGTTGCAGGACGGCTTGTTCCTGATACCCATGAAAGTTCTCCAGCAATTGTGAATCCGTCACGACCTGTAACGGAAATAATACAATATTTCCCCGCGTCTGTTTGGGTATCCGTGATGTCCCGCTTATACTTTGTGCAATTTGGCGTGCTTTTTGGAAAACCGAAGGCGAATGCTCATAGCGAATGAATGCCCCGTATTTTCTTCGGTAATGAGGAATTCTGGCTTGAATGGCGAGATAATTCAATATTCTCTTTACAAACGGGCGATCTTTTCCTGAAAAAGTTACTGGGCATGGATGATCACTTTCAACAAACGTTGTATTGGTTTGTTTCCACATTGGGACAAACGAACTTTTGGCATTAATCCCAACCGGATCAATCACAAATGATCCGGGTTCATAACCGTTTTCCAAATAGAGAAGAGGGATCCCCAGTTTTTGCGCGCGTCCAATTAGTGTTTGTTGCGGCAAAAAATAACCGTTCCATATCAGGATTGCACGAACTTCATGATCATCGAGAAATTGGTCCCAGTATAACGAGTAGCTGGCTGCCTCTTTTTCCAACCGATCCGGCGTAATATGCAGGTTAATATTCCATTGATGTTCCACTCTGAGTTTTTTTAGTTCATAACTTGCAAACGGTAATGTTTCCCGGGAGATCGTCAGGTCGTCATGCAAACGTACTTTGGCAGGCAGAAATATTCGTTCAAATTTTGAGCTGACAGAGCGGTACGCTCCGATCGTCGGACATAAGAAAATGGCCCTGTCAACTTCTTTGGAAAGGATTAGACGCTGCGCGATTTGTTCCATGATCACCGCCTGATATCCGACTACGGGAAAAAAACAGGCTGTAGAAGTCCTCATCGTTACTCCATCCCAGTCAACACTGCTAACGCATGGTACAATTTTCGGAAAATACGCAAGCGACTGCTATGCTTCAAAATCCTGAACAAATTTTGCCGTTCTTCTTCTTTCATTCTGGCAAGTTTCCTCAAAACCGATCTGCAGTCACAAGGTTGTTTCAGATGATGATTGAAGTATTTGGCGTAATATAACAAAGTCCCCGCTATCAACTCCTCAATGGTCAGTTTGCGTGTTCTTCCCGGAAAATCCAAATAATCCACGGTCAACCCCCAACCGGCATAAAAGGGGCCTCCGTAGGTATAGACCGGCTTGTTCCGCAATAATGCATCAAATCCCGCTTGAGAAGTCAGAGTATGCACTTCGTCACAGATTTCTATACAATCCAGCACACTCGCCTTGGTTTCAATATGATCGCAGTACTTCAAGAATTCATGATCGATGAGGTCTCCTTTTCGGTTTCGGCTAAGGATATCCGGATGGGGTTTGAACAAGATGAACGAATCGGGTTCACGCTGCCGCAAATAAGCCAACAACTTTTTGATGGAGTTCATTTCGTCAATGCATCCATAACGTATGGACGCATCATCCGGTACCTGGCCCGGAACAAATATGATTTTTTTCCCCGACGGAATCCGCAATTGAGCGGTCGGTTCAACATTGTATTTGGTCAAACGATGTTCGACGATCCATCGTCGAATTTCCCTTGCCTCTTGCAGATCGATTTCATCAAAGTGCCGCGTATTCAAAATGTTTTCCAAATCACTTGGTTGTCGAAAATTAAAGTAGAGACCACGACTATCCATGACAATGGACCATGGTTTGAAAAAATTGGAACCCAAACCCACCGAACGATAAAAGCCGTCTTCGATCCTTAAGACGTTTTGATTTCTGATTTTATTGACAGCTTCTTCATTTTGGTAACTCCATGAAACCACAATATCAGTGTTTGAATTCCCCTTATTAAAATATTGAACGTCTGGCAAAAAGAGCGTTTGGTGACCCGATTGGTTCAAGAAAGGCCGAACAAAACCTCTTTTCCAGAACGGGATGTTAAGACAAACATATCTAGTCGCCATAGTCGTGGCGTTTCGTTCTTTATCGATATAATGAAGAACATCCATGATCGTTCCGGCCGTGCCTGTACTTGGGCGCAGATAGCGCGGATACAGAATGTAGGCTGCCGCAAAAATCTCTTCAACCGTTCTCCTGGACTTTCTCCGATCACAATTCAGATGATCCTTTGTGACCCCCCATGATGCGTAATATGGCAAGCCGAATGTTACAACTTCTTTCCCCATTACAAGCGCTTCGAACCCTAACTGGGAGGAAGCGACGACAACCTGATCCATCTTCTCAACCAGGTGAATAGGATTTACCTCTTCGGAAATTACGACAAATTCTTTTGGAAGCGGAATTTCACTCAAATAGCCTCTTTTCTTTCCCAATAAAACATCCGGATGAATTTTCACGTACACATTTGCTTCATGGAGCCTTTGCCTTCCGAATTCCACCATGTTCAAAAAAGTGGTTCGATCCGCTGCTCCAAGAACCACCGACATATCGTTTAACGTTTGATCCACAAGCAAAATGTTGGGTTTGCCGTTGCGTTTTGGTTTAAACAATTGATGAGCATGATTGTATTTGCTGATTTTTCGTTCTTTCATAAAGGCCATGGCTTCCCTGGCCTGATTGAGAAGCTCGTCAGTAAAGAGCAGATCATTGTTCAGAACATTTTCCAGTTTGGACGGCCTGGTCGAGTCGTAATAAATTCCGATTGGATCCACGACCAGAGACAACGGCCGAGAGTTCAAGACCCCCGGGTAAACGGACCGCAAGAAGCCGTCCTCCAACGCAAGGTATGGAATATTGTATTTTTTCGCGATCCTGATCGCGTGTTTTGCATTGGGTTTCATGCCCCATCCGGCTACACCGGTCAACGACTTCATGTTACGAGGCTTGAAGACAACTTCATCCTGCAAAAATGATTCCAAATATGGGATGGCAGCGATGCCCCTCGAAAAGATCCCGATCAAAGTGGCCTTCCCCTTTACGTCACTTAATTCTGTTCCAGCATTCGATCCACCAGACGTTTCACCGAATCTTTATCCGGAGACAAATAATAAATTTCAAAAAGATAGTTAAATCTCAAATGGTATAAAAATCTTTGAACCAGATCCATGTCCTGCCGGCCGTTTATCAAGTCGGAAATGACATGAGGGATATTGTTCGGATCATCCACATGCCAAACCATTCCCGGTATATTGTAAAAAGCTTGCCCAAGCGTCATCACTTTTTTTCCATATGATAAAGCTTCGATCCCAACCGTGGAATTGACGGTCGCCACAAATTCGCTTTGCCGAATGAGAGTGTTCGTATCAACCTTTAAAGTGATATAAACATTTTTGCGATCACAGTATTTAAATATTTCTTTCAAGTTCAGTGTGGGATTTTTCTGTTTGTATAGCGGATGCGGCTTAAAAATAATGCTCAAATCCTGATGACAGTTGCTGTTATATCGATCGACTGCTTCCGCCATCAATTGAACCAATTGAACCATATTCCGAATATATGGGGAAAAACATATGATTTGGGTGTCGCCTTCCAGTTGAAGCGGAACAAAGACAAATGGCTTCTGTTTTTCGAGAAAGTTTCGGGTCCTCAGCTCCTGCTTTTCAAATTGGGTTTCAATATGAAAGTTCCGTATGGAGCGACTTATCTTTTGATTCAATTTTACCGCCAATGTTTTGAACTTCTTCTCTTTAATAGCTTTTAAAGCGAGCGAAACCTTCTTTGTAGCCAAATATCCGTTGTCGATTTTATGCGCTTGGCATATTTTTCGGTAATGCTCTTCAAATTCCAGGTCTGGTCTGGCTCTTTCCGGAGATAACAAATACTTATGATACCGCTCGCTATCAAATTGTATTGATTTATAAAAGTCTTCTTGACGGGGGAGAGAATTCTCGTCGTTCAACCCAATCGGATCCAATGTAAGGGTGTACGGACGAAAGCAGCCGTGCTCCAACAAAAATATTTTTTTATTATGACGCTTGGCATAGTAATAAATGGTTCGCTCACGCGAACGCATCCCCCAAACTACCAACATGTCGATCCCGTACTTCTCATCGGCGGTGCGCAAGTTCTCAAGATATCGTATAACATTTTTGAAGTATGGATCCTTCGACAAATTTGGATCAAGAAGGCGTTTCGTTTCAAAATCGCATCTGATCATGTCCTCCAACTGACTTTGGGTATAATTCCGGTATTCACGGGCATGTTCCCAGTCAATTTCTTCGTTGATCGGAATGCGAACCGCCTGAATGTTTAAGGCTCTGTACAATTCTTCGTTTCCGTCTATTCCTTTTCCGTTCTTGATGCCAAAATAAAAACAACGATGTCCCCTTTTTTTAAATTCATCGGTCATCCGCATCAGTAACATCGGAATCCCAAAATCAACATTTCCCATACTCGAGAAAAAAATATTCATTGTTCCTTCTCCGCACTCAACTTTATCTATTGGCGAATTTTTTATATTCTTTCAATATGTCCGATGTTTCTCCTTGGGCAATCAGTTTCCCTTTATCAAGCCAAATCACTTCATCACACAGTTCATTTATAAGGTCTTCACTGTGAGAAACCATAATGACGGTGCGTTCAGAATTGATCAGTTCTCGAATCTTTGCACTGCTCTTCTTTCTGAACCGCGCGTCTCCCACACTGAAAACTTCATCGATCAGGAGCAATTCCGGATCAACATGGCATGCAATCGAAAAAGCAAGCTTGGATCTCATCCCCGATGAATATGTTCGAACCGGATTTTCCAGGAATTCACCGATTTCCGAGAACTTAATAATTTCCTCCAGCTTTTCATCCAAACGTTTTTTGCTCAATCCGAGCAGCAAGCCATTAATGTAAATGTTCTCCAGCCCCGAAAGTTCAGATTTGAATCCCGTCGCCAATGTCAACAATGACACCGAATCGGTATGAACTTTGACGGTTCCGCGATCAGGTTCGTAAACCTTTGCCAACACGCGAAGCAATGTAGATTTGCCGGCGCCGTTTTCCCCAATTATCCCAACCGTGCTTCCCTTCTTGATTTTAAACGAAATGTCTTGGAGAGCTTGGAATACTTTATATTTTGGAGGACCGCCTTTTTTTGAAAAAGTGGAAGTCAACCACTGTTTAAAACCCATGGGTTTCATGAATTTGTATTCCAAATACAGATTTTCAACCTCGACAATGTATTCCATATTCGCATCCTGATCTCCCAAGTTAGATCATTTTGGAATAATGTCTATCATGACGATACAACTTTTTCAACCCAAAATAAGTCATGATCAGACTTATTACAAACCAGATTAGAAGTTGACTATAATACGGCGATCGATGATATAAAAGTACGTTACGGTAACTCTCAAAGAAAACCGTATTCGGATTCAACCAGAAAATACCTCGATATTTTTCCGGAATAGCAGTAAGACTGTATATTCCTGGAGAAATATACCACCAAATTCTAAGTGTATGAGAAAGGATGTTTTTTATATCAGCAATAAAAACGCCATAATGTGTGAGATGCAAGGAAAGTCCATAGATGAATAAGAAATTAACGGCTATGACCAGAATGATCTCAAGGTTGTGGATGGAGGGTGAAACGCGAAAGAATGCCATCATGATCACCATGACAAAGAGCCCAAAACAAAATTTGTACAAATTGGAGATACATTCTTGTAACGGGAAAATAAATTTGGGCAAGTAAACCTGATTCAAAATATTAGCGTTTGCTTTTATTGAGCCGGCACTGTATGTTACCGTTGAACTTAACCATTTCCAGCTCAAAAGGCCGCAAAAGACAAATAAGGGGTAGTCTTTTCCCCCCCTGTCAAAGATAAAAACAACAATAAACGTATACACTAACATTTGCATAAAAGGATCAATGAGCCACCACAGATATCCAAGTATGGTGTTCGATACCTTTAATTTTATATTGACATGTACATGAAACAATACAAAATCTTTGTACTTTTTCAAATCTTTTAAAATCAAATTCATCATTTTACACGTCATCCTGTAAAAACAATTTTTTTCATTTTCTTTCTCAGCCAGCGCTTAAAATCAGAATAAAACTTTTTGGGGTCTGTGATCAATTTAATGAATTGTCGGGTCAACCATGAATAATAACTCTCTTTTGTAGATAGTGAAACCTTTTCTTTCTCTTTCTTTTTTTCTTTTTCTTTCGACTCTAGATATACTCTATATCTATCAAATAATGGTGATGTTGTCGGTATAGCCGGTTGTTCCCTGATTACGCCGCGAAATTTTTTGCAGCCAGGGAAAACAATCTGGTAAAATTGGATGTTTGTTGTTCTGTTAATATAACTTCCATCGGGTTGCCTGACTAATTCAGATGTTATTTTTCCAAAAGAGTAGAATTCATTAATGAGATAATGAATAAACCGTTTTACAGTTTGCATGTCTACCGTGAAACCCTGTTGCAATACTCTAACCGCTTCTTCTGGAGTATTCACTTTGACATTTATTTTTGGATGGCCATAAAATACTTCCCCCACATACAGGACAGGTTTCCCCCAAATCATGGAAAGCACGCCGACCCCGGAATTGATTAGCAAGACAGCGTCAGCCAGATCAAGCAAATCTTTAATGTGCGTATCCTCATCCACTATCAAAATTTTATTTGAAAGTGGTGTGTTAATTTCAAGCGGATGTTTTTTTGCCAAGACTATCCATGAGTCGTCAAGTTTATTTGCTACTGCTTCTACGAACTTTGCGAAATCATCCATATCCTTGACTGAACCAGAAAAATACTTCACTACCGTATCATTCGGCCTTTGAAAAGGAATAAACAGCACTTTCTTTCTATGAGAAATTTGATATTTTTCTGCCAGCTTTATTTTTCCTATTCGAGCTCCTTGATGTTCCAGCGCAATATCCGAAAATTTTTCAAATTCAATATACTTTTCAACAGATCTTTCTTCTTCAACCGTTAATGGCCTGTCCCATCTTTTCGGATCGTACGAAGAACTATCGGCATTAAACCCGTTCTCGTCAAAAAAAATCGAATCAGGCAATGCGCCTCTTTCTGCTACGATGTATTTTATTTTTCGTTTTCGCAATACTTGATATATTTCTAATCTCTTTTCGTTCCCGTAAGGATTATGCATAAAAACCCGATCAAACTTCTCTTTTTCAAAATAATTTACAAACTCTTCTTCTGAAGAAAAATCATATTCAGACTTGAATTCAACATCGCCTAAATAAGGCATAATTTGCCATAATGATTTATAAAAAGCACTTTCCTTTTTTCCTAACGCTAGAGTCCTCCCCCTATAAATATCAATCAAAGGGTTGGGATGCTTTTTCGTTTCATCAAATTCTTTCATTTTCTGAATTAATAAATCTGCATTTTTTTTGTTCTGAATCACATAAAATGAGCCTTTTTTATATGGTGGATGCCATAAATGACAAATGAACAACCCTTTCATCATCAAGATATCCCCGAATAAACGATACATGCTTCTGAATCCAATATAATCGTTGGTCTGCCATTTTTTGAAGTCTTTGTAATAATTACTGGGACGACTAAACTTGTTAGACATATAAGCCAAGCGATGGATTAATTCAAAATCTTCAAATCCATGTCCTGCAAATTCTTTTTGATGGCCTCCTATTGAAAGATAATGCATTCTATTTACAACAAGAGCAGAAGTTCCCGGGGCATAAGAATGAATTTTTTCCTTATTATTGCTAATGAAATGTTCAAAAAAGATCGACTTTCTATCTTTTCCTTTCAATTGTATATATTCTTTGCTTCCTTGCTGTGTTAAAAAAAGGCATGGAACCATTAAAAAATCATATGCATTTTCATATAAACGCTGGTTCTCAATTTCATTAATCAATTCGTGATAAAAAGTATCATAGGGTAATAAGTCCAAATCTTGAAAAAAAACAAAGTCAGTATTTGAATACATTGCACCTACATCTCTAGCCCTTCCAGCTGAAAATATTTCATTTGAACTCGGATAATATATATACTCTGCTTCTTTTTTCAAACACATTTCTTTTATCAGTTCTGAAATGTGGGAGGGACTCCCTGAGTCTACGATATATATTAATACATTATCTGGACGGTTAACCGACAAAAGCATTTCCATTCTTTCCAAGTCATCCGGGCGATCTTCCGAATGCCTAAACGTTACAACAACCCCCAATGTTTCACGTTTGCGATTTTTATACACGCCGAGAATTTCTGTGCCTTTTAATAACAACCTGAACACCCTTTCCAATATCTCGAGATCCAGCTTGTCATTTTTTTATTTTCAAAATATCATGAATTCTAAGTATGCCAATATATTTGGCGCCATCCAATACGGGAAGAACAGATATCGGACGTTCTCTCTGCTCCATCAATTCCAATGCTTGTGATACTTTTGCACTCTTTTGTATGGCGACCGGGTGCGGAGTCATGATATCAGCGGCAGTCAAAGCAAATGAATTCTCCTGGTATTTATCCAATACCCGTTTGAGATCACCATCCGTGATAATGCCCGTCACCCGATCGCCTCTCATTACAACGGTTGCCCCGAGTCTTTTTTCGGTCAATTCGACGATGACGCGCTTAAACGATTCATCTTCTTGGACGGCTGAATAACTTTGATCGGATAATAAATCTTCCACCTTCAAAGTCAACCTGGCTCCAATGGCTCCGCCCGGATGGTAAATCGCAAAGTGTTCCTCCTTAAATCCTTTGAGCTCCGCAACAACGGTTGCCAGCGCGTCCCCAATGGCCAAAGTCGCCAAGACGCTGGACGTCGGAGCCAAGTTCAAATGCCCCGCTTCCTTTTCCACCCCGATTTGCAAGACCACATCGGAATAAGAGGCCAGGCTGGATTTGGGATTGGACGTGATCCCGATAATCTTGACCCCAAAATTCTTGATGAAAGGGAGTATGGTTAAAATTTCCTGGGATTCGCCGCTTTTGCTGATTGGAATTACAACATCCTTCGCTCGGATCAATCCCAGATCTCCGTGTATCGCATCGGCGGGATTCATAAATACTGACTCAATTCCCAGGCTGACCATTGTAGCCGACATTTTGCGAGCCGCATGTCCCGATTTCCCGATTCCGGTTATCACAACTTTTCCTTCACACTTCAAAAGAATCTTTACCGCTTCGAAAAAGGCCTTTCCAATATTGTCTTTTGTCCGCCGCATGGCTTCAATTTCTTCATCGATCAGGAGCTTCGCTTTCCCAACCACCGTCTCATAGGAAATATCTGTTATGGCATGGGACATGAAATGTCTCACTCCCCCAATACGTACAAATCCAACAATTCTCTTAGCGCCCCTTGACCGCCATAGGATTTCAGCACCAAATGCGCTTCTTTTTTGGCGGCCGGATGAGCATCTCCTACAACAGCGAATAAGCCGACCAAATCTTTGATCACCACATCGTTGACGTCGTCACCCAGATAGGCCACCTGTTCCTTCCGCAATTTGTATTTAAGTCGCAATGAACGTACAACTTCTTTTTTGTCTTCCACGTTCTGGTAAATTTCGTCGATTCCCAAATCCCTCGCCCTATATTCTACAATCTCCGACTTTCTTCCGGTAATAATGGCAAAGATAATTCCTTTCTTCTTCGCCAACGTAATCCCCATGCCATCTCTGACATGGAACGATTTAAACAATTCTCCATTAGGCCCGATATATATTTTTCCATCCGTAAGTGTGCCATCCACATCGGTGCAAATCAACTTTAGATCTAACTTAGCCATATCAATGCCCTTTTGCCAATATGTCAAATTTTTTTAACACCGACAATAAATCCTTTAATTGATGCAATGGAACCATATTAGGCCCGTCACTCAAAGCATGATCCGGATCATGATGAATTTCCATGAACACTGCGGCTACTCCAATACTTACAGCCGCTCTGGAAAGGACAGAAACAAATTCCCTCTGTCCCCCCGAAGAAGTTCCTTTTCCTCCAGGAATTTGGACACTGTGTGTCGCATCAAAAACAACCGGATACTGGAAAGATTTCATAATTTCAAGCCCTCTGAAATCAACGACCAGGTTATTGTAGCCAAAACAGGTTCCTCTTTCAGTCAGCAATATGTTGGAATTTCCGCTATTTTCAATTTTGGTGATGATGTTTTGCGTGTCCCATGGCGCAAGAAACTGTCCTTTTTTCACATTGATGACTTTCCCTGTTTTAGCCGCTGCCACCAATAGATCCGTTTGACGGCACAAAAATGCCGGAATTTGAAGAATGTCAACAACATGAGCCACTTCATCAACCTGATTTGTTTCATGAATGTCGGTTGTGATCGGAACGCCATAAGTGGCTTTTACTTTTTCGAGTATTTTCAATCCCCTGTCCATCCCAAGTCCTCTGAAGGAACTTCCGGATGAACGATTAGCCTTGTCAAAAGAACTTTTGAAAATATAAGGTATGCCTAAATCCTCTGTTATCTTTTTGATCTCTTCCGCTAATTGCATTGCCATTGCTTCCGATTCAATAACACAGGGCCCCCCAATCAACACAAAAGGATGATTGTTGGAAATTGTTATATCGGACACAACTACCTCTTTCATATTACCTCTCCTCTTTAATATGGAGTTTAATTCGGCGTTTGTGTCAATACGCGCCTTTCCCTTTGAGCACCACCGGAATGGTTTTTAGCAGAATTTTCAGCTCCAGGCCGATGCTCCAGCGTTCGATGTACTGGATGTCCAGATCGGTCCATTC
>ERZ795042.1876-NODE-1876-length-12610-cov-9.336679_pt1 | contig 12610 bp, 8 predicted proteins | sample MGYA00375126_ERZ795042 | MGnify/ENA primary metagenome ERZ795042 (study PRJEB30171, sample SAMN05518105) | compost metagenome | isolation source: Feedstock adapted compost from Newby Island compost facility, Milpitas, CA | place: USA:Newby Island compost facility...
GAAGAAAGCATTCCTCCCGGGCAAAGCGATTTCCCAGTTCCAGCATCCCCTCGTTGCACTGTGCGAGGATTTCCTGCGCCGGCACACCCGCGGCAAGCTGTTCCCGAATAAGCCGCATGGCCGTCGCTTCATCACACCACGCGATCGCCTCGGCAAGCGTTTTTTCGCTCATCCTTTCAATCCCCTGAGAACGCGGGGGCGGGCCATTTCCCCTCACCCAATGTCCCCCTCATCACGGCTTTCCAATCAAAGTTTTCCAAAAGTCCGTTTCAGGAACGAACTAAAACGACAGTAACACCTGCCAGATATACATGTACCCAAGGGCGTCAATATTCTCCCAGATTCTTTTCACTAATTCCTCATCGCCCTTGATCTCACCCAACTCGCGGCGTTTTTCTTCCCAAGGGATACACGTTCCCGGCGGGCGAACACCGCAACCCGGTCGCTCGGGCACTTCTTTTTCACGCGTTTCATCCACCATGGCACGTCTCCGTCACGAGTGCATCATGGACCGTTTTTCACGATCATTCCTGGTCTACTGCATTATTTATTGCTTCATTCAATCCAGCAGATAACAGCCTGTCGCCATGACGCAAATCCCGCAGCTGTATCCGATAAACCAGTTGCCGCACACCCGACCACTGTTTCAATCGACGGATTAATCCCCACCTTTCCGACGGCGTCGGAAACAGCCGCCGAGCTTCAATAGACCCCATATTCGCGGGTGAACTCTGTCATCGCGCGGACGTTTTCTATCTTGGCGTCATTCTGCATGATGGCGCTGGCATCCATGATATAACCGCCATCCCGCGCCACGCCATCAATGACCTTTTTGCAATACTCGCGCACATCCTGCGGGGTGCCAAAGGCCAGTAAATCATTCGGTATTCCACCGCTAATACAGAATTTATGTCCTATCGCCTTGTAAACCTCGAAAATATCTCCCCGATCAACATGATAGATAATACTTAAATCTGGAAGCTGCGCGATGTATTTCAAATTGGGATTCCATTCCCCTTCGGCGTAGAATAACACCTGGTACCCTTCCGCCCAGAGGGATTCGATAATCCACTTCAAGGTCGGCCAGTAGAAGCGTTCGAATTGCTGGGGCGAAAGAAAGGGCACGCATCCCCGGTGCATCCACAGGCCGATGGGAACATTTTTCTGTGGATCGGCACCCGATTTGGCGACATGAAGAAGATGTGGCGCGAGGGCTTCGCATGCCTTGAGCACTTTGTCCGGCTGGCGATAGAGGTCCAGGCACAGCCCCTTATATCCACGCAGCTTGTCGGCCAGAATGTCAAACGGCGCCTTGAGGATCCCGGAGATCGCTGAGACAGTGCCCGTCTCCCGCCGCAACCGTTCCACCTGCCGTCCCAGGGCGTTGAAGTAGTCAAGCATCGCCATGGCACCCAGCACGAACGACATATTGTTTCGAAACGTGTTGGGCTGGCCGGGAGGAACCACGTCCCGCGACACCCGCGGCAACCAGACGTTGTACAGATAGCCTGTGGGATCCTCGATAAGTGCGTCATATTCATCGGGACGCATCCAGGCGTTCTCTTCGGGCGGCTCCAGATACTGAAAAGGGACGTCCGCGGGAAGATCGACACCGGGAACCGCGTAATACCGCAGGTTGATCGCCTGGACCAACCCCGTCCACACATAGACCATATTGGGGACCACGGCGTCCCAATCGAAGTCCGCGGCGCAGCGAATGACGGCGTCGAAGGCCTTCTGATAATCGTGGGTCACTTCCTGGATGGTGTAGCCGGCGTAAACCGCCGTGAACTCCGCCACGAACGGCCGGATTGGAATGCGGTCGGGCTTGCCCTTCCGCATGGCCGTCACGTAGCGGCGGAGCCGTTCCTGATACCGCTGCTCCATGGGATCGAGCTCGGCCATTCTTCCCTCCCGAAACCAGAGATTCTGGCGCGAAATGGCTCGCGCTGGGTCAGCACAGATCGCTTACCACCTGTTCCGATCACAAGAACGCCCTGCAGACCCCTCCGAGGACGATTCCTGGCATAGGTGGCAACGAATTGGGTCAAACGTGCCGTTAATATGCCACATCAGCTGTGGGCCTGTCAATCGGCAGCCGGAATCGAATGGTCCCCGCCCACGGCAGCACAGGGGCAGACTACGGTTCACTCCCGGAACTGCGCACACGGGGCGCAAATCACGGGGTTGCCCATTCCCCAGTATTTGCGTCAAAGATTTTTTCGCCCGCCCCCTCTCCTTTCACCATGAGCGAAAACACCTGAACTCCGAGAACGCGCCGGTCGTTGGATTGTTTGGTCGATTCGGCAGGAATCCAGCCGGGCGAGCGAATCTGGAGAGTGAGTTTTTCGGTTTTCTGGGCAGGAATGCGCACTCTGTTTTCTCCAGACTTCAGCACCGCGAGCACCTGGTCGCCCAGATTCAGCGTTACCTGCTTGCCTTCCAGGGCTCTTGGAATACTGGCCTCCAGAAGCAACTCGTACGTCCGGTCGGGCTCGACGGGCAGAATCAACTGCGATTTCGGTGTGCTCCAGCGGAAGGTTCGATCACTTTTTTCCGGACCGTACCAACTAAGCAGATACCGCGAGTCTCCCGGCTGACCAATATCCAACCGGTAATGAAGACGTGCTTCCGGTGTCCACTGGATGGGATCTTCCGCATTAAGTCCCATCTGGAGTTTGCGTCCCCCTTCATTGTTGACCCGTAAACCGCCAGGGGCCTGGTTGGCCGTCACGATGACCGAGCGGACACCGCTGTGGACATGGATGTGCTGGGCCGTATCGAGATCGAACGTGCATCCCTGAAGGGTGGCGAACCCGGCCTCGATCTCCACCGCGGGCGACCCTTGGTTCGCCACATCCCACTGGCAGAAATGGCACGCCGAGAGTGTCAACTGGGCATGGGGACTCCGCATCACCACGCACCGATCGATCGGGCCCCAAAACGAACAGTTGACCAGACTGACCTTCCCCTGCACTTCCGGACCGATCTCCAGAGTAACCGCGTCCTGGCTTTCCCATCGACCCACGAACTCTCCATTGGTGATGAGCAGTCCGGGCGGCTGCGCCTGTTCCACGACCACCGCCCGCTGGCAGGAATCGGCCCCGATCCCCAGAAAGTTCCCGTTGGCGCTCCCATGGGCCGATTGTGAAAACTTGTATCCAATCCCATAACCAAAACAGAAGGTGTTGATCACATAATGCCAGTCCGTGCGGGCGAACTCGAAGGCCACTCCATTCAGATTGATCCACTGGCAGTAGGGGTCGTCCGGTCGATAGCGCACTCCGAACGGCCAGAAATGCACATTCTCGATTCGGCCAATGTCGTAGCATTCATCGACGTAGATTCCCCGTCTGATGGGATACCCCGTGACGTTACGCACGAGGTGACGGTGCGCACGAATCAGCCGAATTCCCTCGTAAGGATTGACCAAAAGACAATTTTGGATGCAAACGTTCTCGGTATTGGTGGAGGCAATACAGGGCGGATAGGGTACCGGGGGCACATCATTTGGGCTCGACTCGGGATAGACAACAGAAATCCCGGCCACGGTCGCATGACTTCCCGCCAATCGCAGAAAGGGCTCACCTTCTTCGCTTCCCCGCCCCTCATATGCGAGGAGCACGGTTCCTGCCGCTGTGGTTTCACCCCATCGTGCCGTAGTCGGAGCCGTCTGGAAAACCCCCTGAAGGGTCACGTTGGCGGGGATGACGAGATGTCCCTGGACGCGATAGACACCGGCAGGAAGTTCCACGATGCCACCCCCCATTTTCCCTGCCCGGTCCAGCGCCTTCTGAAGGGCCTCCGTGCAGTCGGTCTTGCCGTCCGGCACCGCTCCCGCTTCGCAGGCATTGATTCGAAAAGCTGCGACGGCGGACGGTGATTCCGGCACACCCGGCAACGTCCGTTGCTCTGCCAGTGCAACGCCCACCACCATCGCCAGGTAAAGCCACGCCGCTGCGAAGGACAGACGGCCCAGGGTATTCCACAAGGCCCGTCGAGCAGGTTCTTTCACTACCAACAACATGGTCCTTCCTCCTGTGGGAAACAATCACTTGATGCGACACGCGTTGCAAGCTGCGAAAGCCTCTATAATACATCAACTTGCACGAGCCGCGAGAGGCGCAGAAAGGTCCGCGTCCGAAGGGCCGTGGTAGTCACAACCCTTTTCCAGCACTGCATTGCAGGGGCGATTCATGAATCGCCCCCACCGGCCCGAATAGCCACGTCTCCTGGCCTGTCACAGTGATCCGTGAAGTGTCCCTACCGGAATCCGGCTGGTTCGGCCGTGCGGTGGCCAGCGGATCGACCGGTGTCTTTTACCCCGCAGGCGGAAATTCTCACGGAACGGCGACTTTGACAGGGAGGGAACTTCAGAAAGTGGAAATAATTCTTGGAAAGTGGTAAGTTAAATAGCGATGGAGAAGTGTGTCCAGGGTTGCCCAATACTTCAGGCGAGCCAGATGAGCGGACGGTCGGAAGGAAGCGTCGATGCCGGGGAAAACCGTTGACTGATGCGGGCGCCGGTGCCATTGTGAAACGACAGAAAGGTTGGGCATTTATGCGAGCGGAATGAAAACCTCGAGTAGCGAGACCTTCGATGACGGTCGAGCAATTCCTCGATCTGGTGAAACGCAGTCAACTGGTCGAGGCCGACCAGTTACAGAAGGTGGTCAAGCAGTGGCTGCCACCTGAGGGAAGCTCTTCGCTGACCGCCGAGGAACTGGCGGGCAAGCTGGTCGAGGCTGGCCTTCTTACCCGGTGGCAAGCCGGAAAACTCCTGGAAGGTCGCTACAAAGGTTTTTTCCTGGGCAAGTACAAATTGCTTGATCACCTGGGCAGCGGGGGGATGAGCAGCGTGTATCTTGCTGAACACGTGCTCATGCAGCGCCGGGTGGCGATCAAGGTTCTGCCCAAACACCGGGTCAACGACGCTTCCTATCTCGCGCGATTTCACCGTGAGGCAAAGGCGGCGGCCGCTCTCGACCATCCCAACATCGTCCGCGCCTACGACGTGGACAGCGACGGTACGAACCATTACCTGGTGATGGAGTACGTGGAGGGCCAGGACCTCCAGCGGATGGTCAGAGAAAAGGGCCCCCTGCCCCCTCACATGGCGGCCGAATATATCCGCCAGGCAGCGGAAGGCCTTCACCACGCCCATCAGGCGGGCCTCATCCATCGCGACATCAAACCTGCCAATCTTCTTGTGGACAAAAAGGGGGTGGTCAAGTTACTAGACCTGGGTTTGGCGCGTTTTTCGGACGACGACCGCGGGTCACTCACCCTCGCCTACGACGAGAACGTGCTGGGGACAGCCGATTATCTCGCACCAGAACAGGCCATCGACAGTCATCGGGTGGATCTCCGGGCCGATATTTACAGTCTGGGGTGCACGCTGTATTTCCTTCTGACGGGACACCCTCCGTTTCCCGAGGGAACACTCGCCCAGCGCGTCATGAAGCATCAGCGGGAAATGCCGCCCGACATCCGCAAAGAACGCCCGGATGTGCCCGACGATCTCGTGGCCATCTGTATGAAGATGATGGCCAAGAAGCCTTCGGCTCGGTATCAATCGGCGGCCCAGGTGGCCGAAGTGTTGCGGTTGTGGCTGATCAATCACGGCTACCAGATCCCGGACGAGAGCACGCTGCGCCGCACCGCGACAGCAGTCCCAACGGCGGCACCCGGAACAGTCCAGGCGGCGGTGACGAAGCGGTCTTCTGCCAAACCGATCAGCGATGCTACCGGCGTTCAGTCCACGCCTTTGCCGGTGGCCCAGGCCCTCCAGGATACGCCCCCCAGTGCACCGCTTCCCAAGGCGAAACCGCTGGAAGATTCACCCACCACACCAACCCTGCCGGTGGCCAAGCCCATTGTGGAAACACTTCCCATTCCGGAGGAACTGACCCACGAGCCCGCCGACACGGCAAGCACCGGTCGTGAGAGCGACCTTCCCGGGGAGCCAGAAACGGCAGCCGCCATCCCGCTGCCATTAGACGTCAAAGAAGATCCTCTTTTGGCGATCGTCCGCCGCGACCGGGCGCGCCGGGCCCCGCCGATGCCAGCGTGGATCTGGCTCGTGATCGTTGGTGGCCTGCTTCTCGCTGCGGTGCTTGCGGCCATTCAGTTCCTGCGATGATACCGGCCCGGATGGACTCGACCCAATCCCGGCTAGGCCACATATCCAACAAAAAACACTCGCTGCATGCCGAACAGCGAGTGCGAGCGGGAAGGATGTCAGGTGTTTCTGCGGGGGGACGCTGGAGTCAGCAAACGATCAGAAGCGGATCTCCGCTCGTCCCACCAAACCATCGAACACCACCGTGTCGTCCATACCACTGAAGTTGTTGCTCTGCACGCCGCGGATGAAGGTGTCGGCGTCCACCGCATTGAACCAGGCGCTCACCATATAGCCGACGGTGAACATGACGCAGCCGTCGTCGCTCACCCAGCCGCTGCCCAATTCGAGATCAAGGATCGGCACCACCCGGGATGCACGCCAGTTGGTATCGACCTCCACGCTGGTGAAGGACTGTCCCTGGAAATACCGGGCACGGAAGTCTCCCGCCACAAAACTGGCGGCGCTGCGGCCGTAAACCATCAGGTTGCAGTTCTGGAAATGGCGTTCGCCTTCCAATCCGAGCCGAATTCCACCACCATAAAACCGGATGTCCGTGAGGATATTTTCCACACCGTTGTTAAAGAATGTGGAAGAGAAATCCTGCTCCAGTTGGGCGTACCGACCACCCACCAGCCAGTTCCACGAACCATAGCAATTGCTGCGGAAGATGTGGCGGTAATCAGCATCGATCAACTGAAAATCCACGTCGTTGCTGGCGATACCGCGGAGATAGTCGGCAGCCGCCGTCAGCGTTCCCGGATGAGCCACCAGAGACCGCAGGACAAGCGGGGCGTCCGTGCTCAGCGAGTCGTTCGAGTGGCTCTCAAAGAACGTGTAGCTGACACCGGCACTGGAGCATTCGTCCACCACCCGACCGACACCAACGCGAAAACCGGAGTCGAAATCGATATCGGCGTTGGCAATCCGGCCGACCTGAATGGGAACATCGCCCTGCTGGATGGCCCCGTTAATGGCCACAGCCCAGGGCACATCCACGTCGGAGGGACGGAGATAGAGGTACTCACCCCAAACCTGCCAGACCGGGAGGCGGCCGGTCGAACACGCCTCCGCCGGAGCGGCGGAACCCTCTGGAACGGGCGCAAGTGGCTGTGGTGCCGGACCCTCCTGTTCAAAATATCCCACCGGCATGGCGCTTCCCCAGGTATTCGGATACGCACCGGAGGGGCTCCATTGAGCCATCGCCGTGCCTGTAACAAGACAACCGGCTGCCAGAACCGCTAAAAACGTCCGTGTTTTCATAGCGTCCCCCATAGACTGGAAAGACCATCCAGGATTTCAAAAGCGCATTCCCGCTTCCAACGGGCAGCGTTTCCGCTCGTATCGAGAATATCGCTTTCTCGCGGGCTGTGCGGAAAGAAAAACAGCACGACAAGAAAAGTTTGTGTATTTTTCGCAGATTAACACACAATCCTCGCTGTTTTTCAACAGCGAGGTGTCTGTTTCCCGTTCTCAGCAAAGAGGCAGCCAGTGATCCTTCAAAGCGAGAGAAGAAGTTCTTTCAGCCTCTGGCGCGTGTGCAGAAGCTGCTCGGCCGGCTGGGGCCATTGCTCCATGATGATCAGTCCGTCATAGCCTCGTTCCTTGAGAATCCGGAACATCGCGCGAACGCCAGAGTCGTCCATCCCCGCAGGTCCTGTAAAAAGGGGCAGGTGGCTATCGCCGTCCCCCCAGTTCTCGTGGACGTGGAGATGCACGATCGGCACGTCGGACGATAACTTTTCCAGAAAGCCCACATAATTGTTCCGCGTCGCCGAGCAGAGATTGGCGTGTCCCATGTCAAAGCACAGTCCCACCTGACCGGGCACATACCATTCTTTTTCGCCCAGAAGTGCGAACAGGTCGTTGAATTCCTCCGGCCCAACGAAGACAGTATTTTCAACGCTGATCTTGATTTGAGCGGGGGCTGCCGCTTCCACAATGGGGCGCAGCGCCTCGGCGAAGCCTTCCACGCCCTGCGTCCCGTGGTAGTAGACGTTCACGAGCTTCGCGCCGATGTCGTTAGCAAACTGAATGCTGCGGAGAATATCCTCCCGACCTTCTGGTGTGGTGATATCCGCCTGGCACCGGGCATGGACGCTGTAGGCGATGTGCTTCTCTTCGCCCGTCTGACGAATCTCCCGCCGGTCGTACTCATCCGCGTCTTCCTGACACCAACCCCAGCCGTGTCGCTTGTCGTTGAACCATTCGAAGGCGTCAAAACCGTGTTCCACAGCGAAGCGATAGGGATCCGTGGGATCACTTGCACTGAACGCCGTCTGGTTTCCGATTCGCAAAAACGGCCAGGCCATAGGTTGTGCCCTCCCGCTGCTGAAGCCCATCATAGTCCCCCATCAGTATAGATGCGCCTCCCGACAAAAAGCAACAATGCAGAAGAGCTCCCTGCTTGTCATGTGCGGCGGAAATAGCGATCGAGTTCCTCACGCGAAAAGACCAGCATCGTCGGTCGACCGTGCGGACAGTGATGAGAGTGAAGGACCTGGCGACTTTGTTCGAGGAGCGCCTGCACCTGCTCGGGGGCAAGCCGTTCCCCCGCCTTGATCGCGGCTTTGCACGCCAGGCTGTGAAGAATGCTGTCCAGTAGTGTGGCGCGATCCGGCTGGTTTCTTCCCTCGGCAAGTGCTGCAAGCACGGAGCGAAGCAGATCACCGGCCGACATGTGCCGCAGCATCGCCGGATAACTGTGCACGAGCACCGTGGTCCCTCCGAAAGGCTCAATGGAAAGCCCCAACTCGGCGAGAAGTTCCTTGTTCTCCAGAGCTAGCGCCGCCTCCACGGGAGAAAGGTCCACAGGTTCGGGGATGAGAAGCTGCTGAGTGGTCAGCGGCCCCTCCTGGAGGCTCTGTCGAAGCTGCTCGTACAGAATCCGTTCATGCAGCGCGTGCTGGTCGATGACCACCAGGCCCTCATCGCTTTCGGTAATGAGATACCGATTGTGGATTTGAAGCACCTTGGGCGGGGCCTCGCTGCTGAGTCCCAGATCCGGATGACCACCCTGCTGGGGCTTTCGCCCCAACGATTCGTCAGTCTTCAGGTGGCCCCACACCCGCGAACTGACACCGCGGAGTCCCGCCGCCATGGCTGTGGCGAGTTCTTCCTCATCCTCGGCTCCACGCTCCCCGTACGCAAGGGAGTCTCCCGAGCTCAATCCCGTGGCACCATCTTCACCGGAATGCGAGGCGACGTGGAACGAACCCGGCGCGTTCTTTGAGAGTTCTAATTCCGGCCGTGGGTTTCCCGCCAATCTCTGCTGAAGTTCACCTTTTGCCCATTCCACGATCTGCTGACGCGTTGCCCGAATTTTTTCCGGATCGTGTGGTGACCGCCAGGAATCGCCGCCCTGATCGGGCGTGGGAGCAGGAACACGTGTGCTGAGGTCACTGCTGAGAAATTCCCTGCGCAGTGTGCTGAGGAGCTGGCTGTAAAGTCGCCCGCTGTCCAGAAAACGTACCTCCTGCTTGGTGGGATGGACGTTGACATCCACCATTTCGGGCGGCATTTCCAGGACCAGGAAAGCCACCGGCTGGCGTCCCACGGTCAAAAGGCCCCGGTAGGCCTCATTGAGGGCATGCTGAAGGTTGCGATCACGAATCGCCCGACCGTTTAAAAACAGAAATTGCATTTTGGCATTGGGCCGACTGAACGCCGGATGGGCCACATACCCGTACAACCGCACCGCCCCATCTTCACTGGACACCGGAATGAGTGCGTCGGCCAGGTCCTGCCCGTAAAGGGCCGCTATGCGTTCCAGAAGGTTGTCTGCTGCCGGCAACTGAAGCACCGGTCGATCGTTGTGCGTGAGTGTGAAATGCACGCGGAAATGGGCCAGCGCCAGTTTCGCCACAGTTTCCGAAATATGGCCCAGCTCCGTGGTTGTCGAGCGAAGGAATTTTCTCCGCACCGGAGTATTGAAGAACAACTGGCGGACCTCGACGACCGTTCCCACAGGACAGCCGCACGGCGCAAGGGACCGCACCAGGCCGCCTTCCACGTAGATTTCGCCGCCGGAGTCTGAATCCGGAGTGCGACTGCGAAGACGAAGATGGCTCACCTCGGCGATGGACGCGAGCGCCTCTCCCCGAAACCCCAGCGTTCGCACGTGGAAGAGGTCTTCCGCATCACTGATCTTGCTTGTCGCGTGGCTGGCTACCGCCAGTTCCAGGTCTTCAAAGGCGATGCCACAACCATTATCGGCCACGCGGATAAACTCGATCCCGCCCTTGGCGACCGAAACATCAATCCGCGTGGCACCAGCGTCCAGGGAGTTTTCGACAAGTTCCTTCACGACACTGGCAGGTCGTTCGATGACCTCGCCAGCCGCGATTTTATTGATCACGCTCTGGGGAAGACGGCGAATCTTCGCCATCCGAACCTCCGTTGGCTGGTTCCCGCGCCCCTGATAATCTTCCGCTCACTTTCCTTCAACAGCACCCGACAACAACAATTGTTGGGGCGATCAATAGAAGAGAAAAGAGTCACGACAGTCCGTATTCCTTGATTTTGCGATAGAGCGTCCGCTCACCGATGCCGAGCAGCCGCGCAGCCTCCTCACGGTTTCCCCCCGTGGCGCGGAGCGTCTCTGCGATGAACATCTTCTCGATTTCTTCCAACGGCTTGCCCACCAGCGCCGCCAGCGAAACATTATTGGTGTCCGTGCGACGGGCGTCGCCATCGGCGAATTGCTCGGGCAAATCATCCACATCGAGAATGCCGTCGTAATCCACGACGGTCATGCTCTCGATAACGTTGCGGAGCTCTCGGACATTTCCCGGCCAGGAATACATCTGCAAGCGGCGTCGGGCAGCGGGGGTCATCCCTTTGATGTGCTTGTTGTGTTTTTTGGCGAACATTTTCATGAAGTGGTCGATGAGGATGGGGATGTCCTCCGCCCGCTCCGCCAGGCTCGGCAGCCGAATGCTGACCACATTGAGACGGTGGTAAAGATCGCGGCGGAAGCGTCCCTCCTCCACCAGCGCTTCCAGGTTTTGATTGGTCGCCGAAAGTACCCGGACGTTTACCTTGATGGGATCGTTGGAGCCCACTCGGGTGATCTCCCCGTTTTCCAGAACGCGCAGCAATTTGATCTGCGTGGCCATGGGCATATCGCCCACTTCGTCCAAGAACAGCGTGCCGCCGTGGGCGTATTCAAACTTTCCCACCCGATCCGCGCAGGCATCCGTGAACGCTCCCTTGACATGGCCGAACAGCTCACTTTCCAAAATATTTTCACTCAATGCTGCACAATTGAGGGCGACGAAGGGCTTGTTCTTTCGCGGGCTGTTCTGATGGATGGCCTGAGCAATGAGTTCCTTGCCCGTCCCCGTTTCCCCGAGAATGAGCACCGTGGCGTTTGTGGGGGCAATCCGTTTGACTTTTTCCAGAACAGCGCGCATCTGGGGGCTGTTTCCCACAATGCCCTGGAAGCCAAACGTCTCGTCCAACCGGCGATGGAGTTCCACATTGGTCCGCCGGAGCTGCACACTTTCCACCGCCTTTTCGGTCACCGCTCGGAGTTGTGCCAGATCCAGAGGCTTGAGCAAATAATTGAACGCCCCTTCCCGCATTGCGGTGACCGCGGACTGAATCGTGCCGTGACCTGTGACGAGGATGACCTCCGCTTCCGGTTGCTCCTGTTTCGCCAGCCGGAGGATATCCAGACCGTCAATTTCGTTCATCACAAGATCCGTGATGATAACATCAAATTCCTCCTCTCTGATCAGTTTTGCGCCCTCCGGCCCGGATGTCGCCACGCGACACCGGTACCCTTCCCGCTCCAGCGCCTCCGCCATGACCTCCGCATGACCGGGGTCATTATCGATAATGAGGATTCGAGCGGTGGGGCGATCTTTGGCTTCAACCGCCGTCGACCTGCTCTTCTGCTCGGGGGGACTGACTCGCTCGCTCATCACGCGCTACTGTCTCTCCTGGCAATTGTCGAGGGATAGGAAGCTTGATAGTTATTTGCGTGCCGCGGCCAACTTCGCTCTGAGCCGTGATAGAACCACCGTGGGCCTCGATGATTCGACGGGCGGTGGGCAGCCCCAGACCGGTACCGCCACGCTTGGTCGTAAAAAAAGCGTCGAATGCATGGGCCAGGGTTTCGGGATCCATCCCGCAGCCGTTGTCGATCAAATCGATGACCACACCCTCGGGAGATGGCACCGTGCGGACAACCAGCTCACCCCCCTGGGGCATCGCCTGTAGGGCGTTGATCAACAAGTTTTGAAGCGCCGTCTGAAAAGCCGCACGATCCAGCAACACCGTGGGCAAATTGCTGGCCAGAAAATCCATGATGCGGATGTTTGCCTCGCGCGCCCGCGCCGCGTAGAACTGCAAGGCACGTCGGATCTCTTCATTCAAATTGGCCGGTTCCAGATTCAGCCGATCCGCCCGCGTGAATTTCAGAAAATCGTCCAGAATGCTTTGCAATCGTTCGCATTCCCGCTGGACGATCTGGATGCGGTTGAG
>ERZ795042.1878-NODE-1878-length-12601-cov-3675.784154_pt1 | contig 12601 bp, 8 predicted proteins | sample MGYA00375126_ERZ795042 | MGnify/ENA primary metagenome ERZ795042 (study PRJEB30171, sample SAMN05518105) | compost metagenome | isolation source: Feedstock adapted compost from Newby Island compost facility, Milpitas, CA | place: USA:Newby Island compost...
GGCGGCTTCACCAGCGGCAGAAAGGAAATCATCGAGTTGTTGCGCCAGCGCTCCCGGCCTTATCTATTCTCCAATACCCTGGCGCCGGCCGTGGTAGGCGCTTCCATAGCCGTAATCGATATGCTCAGCGAAACATCGGCCCTGCGCGACAAATTGATGGAAAACACCCGTTACTTCCGCGAGAACATGACGGCAGCCGGCTTTGACATCAAACCGGGTGAACACCCCATCGTGCCCGTGATGCTCTACGATGCTGTGCTGGCCCAGCGCTTTGCCGAGGAACTGTTGAAGCTGGATATCTACGTCATCGGATTCTTTTACCCGGTGGTGCCTAAAGGTCAGGCTCGCATCCGCGTGCAGCTCAGTGCGGCTCATGAGCGCCAGCACCTGGATAAGGCCATCGATGCGTTTACCCGCGTGGGTAAACAGCTGGGCGTGTTGAAATAACCTGTAGGCATCCATTTCAAATGATGTTGATTAACCTGAACACGGATGAGGAAAACAGTTATTCGCCTGATGCTTTTAGGTACATGCTTGATGGCCGGTTGCCATTCTGGAATCAAGGAAAAACCTTCCTGGAAAGGCTATTTAGACGATGCCCATCTGCAGGGCTGCTTGATGCTCTACGATAATATGCACGACCAGGTCAGTGTTTATCCGTTACCGTATGCCAGCGAGCGATTTGCTCCGGCCGGAAGTTTTCTGCTGTTCGGTGCACTCGTAGCACTCGAATCGGGCCTGGTGGCCGATACTGGTAGCCTGGTGCAGGTCGCTCCGGGTGATTCGGCTACCATGGCACAGTTGTTTCGTGAACAGCCCGAATGGCTCAACCAGTGGCTATCCACACATATACCCCGACAGGTGATGCAATTCTGGATCGACTCGGTTCATTATGGAAAATCCTTAAACATCGATACCACAAGGGCTTACTGGCAAAACGGACAGATACGCATCTCTCCCGATGAACAGCTGGGCCTGCTCATTCATCTGTATTTTCACGAATTGCCTTTTCATGAACGACCTCAGCGCCTGGTGCAACAACTGATGTTAAAAGAATCCACACCTGCTTACGCGCTGAGTTACCTCACGGCCACCCTGCAAACCGACAGCACAGCACAGGCCTGGATGATAGGCTGGGAAGAAGAAAACAAGCATCCTTACTTCTTTTCCATCCATGTGCAATCCCGGCATGAAACACCCGATCAATTGCAACAACATATCCTGACACTTACGCGCCAGTGGTTACAGGATCAGGGATTTTTTAAAGGGAACAAATAATGAAGAGAATGCTTTCCTATTTAATGAGTTGATTTCATTTACTCGTCAACGATTTAATTTTCTTTTTTCGTTTCCCTATCCAGATAAATAATCCGGTTATCGGCAAACTCGCACATATCATACTTCCTAAAAAGGCTACACATTTTCCCATTATCCCTCCTATTGCTCCAACATGAATATCATAATTCATTTGAAGTATTTTTTCGCCTACTGTTTTATAGGGAAAAGATTCATGGAACAAGAGTTCTCCAGTTTGTTGATTAAATGCAAATACACTTGCATCATAATACACCTCCTTTTGATGATAAACAATAATGGTAATTGGCGAACAATTATCAGGAGGCAGTTGTAATAGAAATCTTGTAGCATGGGGGAATTTATGCCTTACTGTATATAAAACCTGATCTGGTATGAACCCGTCTTCTGCACGGATATGAAAATGTAAACTATTCTTGGGTTTACTTTGATGTTTCCCCTGATATGCAAATAAATTTCTCATCCAATTAAAAGCGAATAAGCTACCTGTTAATGCCAGTAGAAGTGCAACAAGAAATACATAAAATCCAAGTACATTATGTAAATCATAGTTTAATCTTTTCCACCTACTTTTCCAGCTAATCATAAATGCTCTTTTGATTTTACTTCGTTTCCATTTTGGAGGAAACCACAAGATAACGCCGGTGATGAGTATAACAATAAAAATTATTGTACACCAACCAACTATAGGCTGCCCATAACGTGTATTGAGAAATAAACTCCAGTGAATGTTTTTCACAATTATAAAAAAATCATGCAGATAATTAATTTTACCGGTGACTTCTCCGGTAAAAGGATTCACGAATACCGATTCGTAATATTGTATGGTTTTAGGAAAAAATATACCCTTCGGGTCTCCTGGCGCAAACGCCATAAATTCCCATGCACGTGAAGAATCTGTATATACTGTGACGTATGATATATGCTTTTGCATCCCTATTGCACACTGAGCTCGATGCAGAAGAGCTTGCAATGGAAGTGCATGTAAGGTATCATGTCTGTGGATAAATAAAGTTTGTTTTCGTGTAACTTCAGATATTTCTTTCTGAAATACAAATATGGCCCCAGTAATAGAAACAATAAATATAACCAATCCCGAAATAAGACCCAGCCAAAGATGTAGCCAGGCTACGATACGAATTAGGAAATATTTTTTATTCACTGGCATAATTAAAAACGATAATAAACTCCCAATTTATAATTCCTTGGTGGTTCAGCCTGCCAGTAATAAAAATTTGCATAAGATGCTCCAGAATATAAATTAGTGTTAAGCAGATTATTTGCTGTGAAATTTATTTTCAAATGATCTTTCTCCCAGAACAAACCACCATCCAATCGGAAATAATCTGGCAAAGGCATGTTAAGAATTTCATGTTGCAAGACCCATGAACTTCTGTCTTTCTGATAAAAGCATCCTGCTGATAATCCAAAGCCTTTCCATAAACCATTCTGCCACTGATAAGTGAGCCACACATTAGCTATATGGTGTGCATATCCAGGAATGGATTGTCCAATCTTATTTTTATCCACATCCCTGGTGATTCTGGAATCTGTGTAGGCATAATTCAATATCATTCTTAATCCGTTTGCAATATGACCTCTCATATCCAGTTCTATCCCTTTGGCTGTAGATTGGCCTATCTGCAATGAATATCGATTATCTGGATTATCGGTAGTATCTGGATCGTTCACGAGTAATCCATTTTTCTGGATTCGGTAAACCGATAAAGTAGTACTCCATTTTTCATGCATCCAGTCTTTCTTGAGGCCCATTTCCAGGTCATTGCCGGTTTGTGGCCTGGGCGTTTTGTTGCCACGCAACAATCCGGATTGCGGAAGAAAAGATTGATCAAATAACAGATACAATGAAGTTTGCTGGTTTAAGGATATATTAAGTCCTATACGCGGAGTAAAATGATTAGCCTCATAAGCAGTACCATAGTCAGATTGCTTTACATCAGTGTATCGGCCTGCTAATGTAAGCCTGATGCGGTCGTTCCATAACCCCAGCTCATCCTGCAAGTAAACTGCTGTATAATTCTGATTTACGGTATTATTACCTGCTCGTTCCCTGATGCTTTTAGAGCGATCAAAATCGGGTAATCCATTTGCAGGAGAACCATATATAGGTTGATAAATATTGAAGGGCCTGTCTCTGGTATCTAGAGCATGATATTGGCTCCAATCATACCAGTTTTGCTTATTTCCGAGGTCAAGTCCAGCAAGTATACGATGATGAATATTTCTCGTCTGGATATCACCATTGAAAAAGGCTTGGCCGAAAGCATACTGGCTAAGCACATCAAAATTGGATACGCCACGAATCATATTGCCCGCACTATCAAGCGATGATGGCCATATATCCGATCCTTGCTGTATGTCATTAAAATAGGCAGCTTGAATGGTGAGCCTCCAATACATATTCAACTGATGATGGAAATACAGAAACAGGTTCTGATCTGTAATCCGCGTAGGTACCAATCCGGGTTCCAAAGTGGTAAAGTTTCTGGAAACATCAGCAAATTTTTTCGGTGAGTATGCATAAGGCGAACCTACATCCGACATATTTACCTGTTGCAGGGTATATTCGGCTGTAATATCAGTTTGATCATTGATCCGATAAGTAACCACAGGATGTACGCTAAGTCGATGATCAAATTCATAAGGTCGAAAAGAATTCTCTATCTGACCGATTAAGTTAAAACGATACAACCATTTCCCTTTCTGATCTATCCGATCATCTAAATCTACACTTGCGCGGTAAAACGCATAACTACCCATCATCATTGAAATTTCATGTGTCCTACTTCCCGAAGGTTTTTTCGTTACCACATTCATAATGGCGCCAGGTTCTCCGTTCGACAACATAAACCCTGCAGGCCCTTTAACAAACTCGATTCGATCTACCAGACCCATATCCACCGAAAGCGGCCCCCAGCTTGAACTCACATCCATGCCATTCCGAAATTCGGAAGCACGCCCACCTCGCATATTAATGCGCGTGTACATGCTCCAGTGTTCTAAATGTGTAGCACCACTTACGCTATGAGTAACATCATTCCCCATCACAGTCACCTGTTGATCAGCCAATACTTGAGCCGTAATGATCTGAATGTTCTGTGGAAGTTTTCGCAAAGGTGTGGTTATCCTCAGGGAAGAGGAAACGTGGTTCGTTGAATAATCGGTTTTTCGTTCAGTAATTTCTATTTCACGTAAGACATGAATCTTATTTACCATTGATGAATCTACATACTTAATCTGTGCATAAACCGATTGCATGCACAATAGAACAGAAAGTATAAAGCATAATTTTTTCATCGCTGAATTTTTTATTTTCTGCAAAAATGATTCAGACGGGAAATACTGCTTATTCAAATCAGGAAATTCTTTTTTCTCAAAAAGGAAAAACTTTGTACAGGGTTAACAGACAATAATTTCTGTCAAGCAATAGATGTTATCTATTACTCAATAAAAATTATTAGTTTGATTAATATGCGGAATGCCTCTATGTTTGTGAAGTTTTCAAGTATAAAACCCGTGCAATATGGAAAACAAACAAACTGCTGCTAAATGCCCCTTCAGCGGGGCCGTCCAGCAAAACGGATTCAAGTTAGGAGGTACGAAAAACTCCGACTGGTGGCCAAATCGACTCGACCTGTCGATGCTCAGGCAAAACAGTGAGCGCTCAAATCCTTTAGATCGGGGATTTGATTATCGACAGGCTTTTCTTTCATTAGATTACGAACAACTCAAAAAAGACCTGCGCGAGCTGATGACACAGTCGCAGGACTGGTGGCCGGCCGATTTCGGCCATTATGGAGGCCTGTTCATCCGCATGGCCTGGCATAGCGCCGGCACCTACCGCATCTGGGACGGCCGTGGTGGCTCCAGAAAAGGTTTGCAGCGTTTTGCGCCCCTTAACAGCTGGCCCGATAATGCGAATCTCGATAAGGCCCGGCGCCTGCTATGGCCTATCAAACAGAAATACGGACAGAAAATTTCCTGGGCCGACCTGCTCATCCTGGCCGGTAATGTGGCTATGGAATCAATGGGCTTTAAAACTTTCGGCTTTTCCGGCGGTCGGGAAGATGTCTGGGAACCCGACCAGAGCATTTACTGGGGTTCAGAAAACAAATGGCTGACCGACGATGCTCGCTTTTCTGGCAATGGCAACGGTGTTCATCATCCGGAAGCACTGGAAACACCCCTGGCTGCCGTAGAAATGGGATTGATTTATGTGAATCCTGAAGGGCCCAACCGCAATCCCGATCCTGTTGCCGCCGCCAAGCATATCCGCGAATCGTTCAAACGCATGGCTATGAACGACGAAGAAACCGTGGCCCTGATTGCCGGCGGCCATACTTTCGGAAAAACGCATGGAGCGGGCGACCCGAGCTACCTGGGACCGGAACCGGAAGCCGCCGATATCGAACACCAGGGGCTGGGCTGGATCAGCCGTTACAAAAGCGGCAAAGGCCCCGATGCCATTACCGGCGGGCCTGAAGTGATCTGGACCACAAAGCCCACACAATGGACGCACGACTTCTTCAAACATCTCTTCGAATACGAATGGGAGCTCACCAAAAGTCCGGCAGGAGCCTGGCAATGGGTAGCCAAAAACGCCGAACCCATCATTCCCGACCCCTTCGATCCGTCCAAAAAACGTTTGCCCACCATGCTGACCACCGATCTGGCGCTGCGTTTCGATCCGATTTATGAAAAAATATCCCGGCATTTCTACGAGCATCCCGATGCGTTTGCCGATGCTTTCGCCCGCGCCTGGTTTAAGCTCACCCATCGCGACATGGGACCCAAAACGCGGTATATCGGTCCGGAAGCGCCGACGGAAGACCTGATCTGGCAGGATCCCATTCCGCCTGTAAATCATCCGCTCGTCGATGAAGCCGACGTCCAGCAGCTGAAACAACGCATACTCAATTCCGGCCTGTCGGTCTCCGATCTGGTAACAACCGCCTGGGCGGCTGCTTCCACCTATCGTGATTCGGATAAACGCGGAGGTGCCAACGGTGCCCGCATCCGACTGGAACCCCAGCGCAGCTGGGCAGTGAACAACCCCCAGCGGCTCGCACGGGTGCTGCAGGTGCTGGAAACCATCCAGACGGAGTTTAACGATGCACAAACCCAAGGCAAACGCGTCTCCCTATCCGACCTGATTGTACTGGGCGGAGTGGCCGCTGTAGAGAAAGCCGCACGTGATGCAGGTTTCGATATCAAGGTGCCCTTCACGCCCGGCCGCATGGATGCAACCCAGGAACAAACCGATGTGGAATCGTTCAGCTATCTGGAACCCTTTGCCGATGGCTTCCGCAACTATATCAAGGCGATTACTTCCGTACCGGCCGAACACCTGCTGGTCGATAAAGCTGAACTGCTTACCCTCAGCGTTCCGGAAATGACCGTGTTGATCGGCGGCATGCGCGCATTGAACGCCAATTACGACGGTTCAGACTGGGGCATCTTAACCGACCGTCCGGGCCAGCTCACCAATGATTTCTTCGTGAATCTGCTGGATATGCGCTATAGCTGGCATCCGCTCGACGAACAGAAATACTATTTCGAGATCCGCGACCGAAAAACCGGACAGCGCAAATGGCGGGCTACCCGGGTTGACCTGATCTTTGGCTCCCATTCCGAACTGCGAGCCGTGGCGGAAGTATATGCCAGCGACGATGCCCGAGAAAAATTTGTACGCGATTTTGTAAAAGCCTGGCATAAAGTCATGGAACTGGATCGCTTCGACCTGCATCCGTAAGAAAACCCATCTGATCGTTTAAATTTTAAACAGGTTGTGGCCCCGGGCTACAGCCTGTTTTTTTATGTCTTTGCGTCGGATGTCCACACATTATTTTTCCGATCCACATCAGGCAATAGATGATCGGGATCGATTTCCACCTGCTTGAGCGGCATATGGGTGGGCAATTTTACTTCATACCGCGCGCCCTGTTGCCAGATTTCTACAGGCAAATGATAACGAAGCGTATCGCCATTGGCTTGGGTAATTTTCAATACCACGGGCATCACCATCTGCCGGCGGTTTTCGAGCGTGAGCAACGTCCCCTGCGCAGGATCATCATGGATATATCGCACCTGTTGAATAGCCTGATCGAGCTGCCAGTGATGCTGAAACCACCCTCGCCAGAACCAGCTCAGGTCTTCACCCGATACATTATCCATGGTTCTGAAAAAATCATCGGGCGAGGGATGTCTATATGCCCAGCGCCGGATATAGGTTCGAAAGGCGGAGTCGAATCGCTGATGTCCTAAAATGAGTTCCCGCAGCAAGACCAGCCCGTATGCCGTTTTGAAATATTCCAGCGGATGCAGGTACTGCGGTGGAATCACATCGGCCCGGGTCATGATGGGTGGCACAAGGTTATTGGTCATATAGGGAATGAGTTCATCGGCCGGATTGCCGCCATGCGGGGCGTATTCACCGTCGCGTTTGGGCGCATATTCACCATGATGAAAGATTTCTGAAGCATACACATCGATAAAAGTGTTAAAACCTTCATCCATCCAGCCATTTCGCCGCTCATCGCTGCCCACGATCATGGGAAACCAGTTATGGCCGATTTCATGAGCCAGCAGCGCCCAGAGATCTTTACCTTTTTCTCGCCAGCTATCGAACGTAATGCCTGGATATTCCATGCCGCCTACGGGTCCAGCAACATTGATCGCCACGGGATAAGGATAAGGAAACCATTGCCGGGAGAAGATTTCCACGGCCCCTTTCAGGTATTCGGTGGCCCTACCCCAGGCACTGTCGCCTGCACTTTCTTCGGGATATACACTCATGGCCAGCGCCTGCTTGCCATCGGGCAGCTGAATGCGGGCGGCATCCCAGATGAAGGCGGCCGACATGGCCCAGGCCACGTCGCGTGTTTGATGCATCTGAAAATGCCAGACCTGCTTACCGCTGTGCAGACGGGTGGCAAGTTCATCCGTCGAACGAATGAGCACGGTGGCATCACTCCGCCGGGCTTTTTCCAGGCGCTGCCGTTCTAGGGGTGTCAGCACCTCATCCGCATTCTGCAACATGCCCGAGCCCACCACCAGCAGTCCGGCAGGAACGGTCAGGGTATAATCGATATCTCCATAATCCATGTAAAACTCGCCTTCACCCAGGAAAGGCAAAGTGTTCCATCCATGTAGATCATCGTAAACACACATGCGGGGATACCAGTAAGAAAATTCATAGATCCGCCCATGACGCGTGTCTATATATCCAGAACGACCTCCACCACCTCGCGGCTGGAGATGATAGGCGTAGCGGATAAACAAATGTAAATCCTGATGAGGAAGCAACGGCCGGGGAAGCCATACCTGCATGCGGGAGCCGTGTACCTGATAAGTTAAATCTCGCCCGGAAGAGCGGACGGCGTAAAGGATGAATCCTTTGCTCGTATCGGCCGGAACGGCATGGCCCTGTTCCCATTGCTGAAGCATATCCCCCCGATCGATGTTTTGATCGAGCTCCAGCCACACGAAACGAAGGGTATCCGGACTATGATTCACGTAATGAATGTCGACCTCGCCGGCCAGCCGCAGGGTGGATGTGTCGAATTGAGCCCGCACCACATAATCGGCCCGGTTTTGCCAGTACTGAGGGCCGGGAGAGCCATCGGCACTGCGATACACGCTGGCCGAATGCCGGTAAAATCCCGGCGCAAAAGCTCGATACGGGTCATATTGCTGGGCGGAAGCAAGAAAAGAGAAACAGCTGGTAAGCCATAAACAACAAATCAGCAAAAGGCGTTTCCGGATATACATAAAATTCAAATTAGTCAGGCTAAAGTAGCAAATCATCAAATCGTATTGTGTTATTGCCTGTTTACCCGTCTTCCTGTCAAGCAGGCTTGTTCCGGACCCTTTTGCAGCGTAGGCATTGTTGAGCCGATCCCTCGCAGCGCCCTGGATCGGGATGGAGACGGGAAGCACACGAAGGGATTTACCAAATTATCCCATCCGCTTACGGCTTACCGCGTATTTTTGCAGGGTTGCTTACCGTCATCCGCCATGTTATTTACTGATGTCATCAATCAATCCCGGACAAAGCAGTACCTGCTACGAATGGCGCAGCAGCAGCGCATCCCTCATGCCCTTTTGTTTCGCGAACCTGAAGGCAGCGGCGGCCTGCCCCTGGCACTGGCGTTTGCCACCTACTTGCTCTGTGAACGACCAGGTGCCGAAGATGCCTGCGGTACCTGCAACAGCTGTCGGAAAATGGCCCAGCTCATCCACCCCGATGTGCATTTTTCCTTTCCGGTAGTATCTAAAAAATCGGGCTCCGAGCCCATCAGCGATGATTATATCACCGAATGGCGGGAATTTATACGCGAATTCCCCTATGGGGATGTACAGGACTGGCTCCAGCAAATCCAGGCCGAAAACCGCCAGGGCAACATCACGGCAGCCGAATGCCGGGAAATCGTGCATAAACTTAGTTTAAAAAGTTTTGAAGGCCGGTATAAAATACTTTTGCTCTGGCTGCCCGAATATTTAGGTCAACAGGGCAATCGCCTGTTGAAATGGGTGGAAGAGCCTCCGGACGATACCCTCATGCTTTTTGTAAGCCAGCAACCCCAGCGCGTACTAAGCACCATCGTCTCACGCCTGCAAACGGTGCAGCTCAGCCCCTTACCGGCAGAAGAAATCACGCAGGCGCTCATATCCAGAGCACAGGCCAACCCACAAATGGCTGCTCAGATCGCCCTGGCTGCCGGAGGAAACTATCGCCAGGCGCTGCGATTGCTTCATGATGCGCATGCCGACTGGCTTGAAATGCTGCGTAACTGGCTCAACGCCATAGCCCGACAACAAATTCCCGCCCTGGTGCAATGGATCGAGGAAATGGGCAGCAGCAAAGTTGGTAGAGAGCAACAAAAATTCTTTTTGCATTATTTCCTGAATCTGGTAGAAAAAACCATTCAGGCACACTATCTCCCACCCGAGCTCCTACATCTACCGCCAGCCGAACAGGATCTGGTAAACCGGCTCAAATCACAGTTTTCTTTCTCTCAATTACATGTACTCGCTGAGCAGCTCAATGCGGCTATCTACCACATTGAACGCAACGCCTATGGCAAACTGGTATTTCATGCCCTCACCCTGCATTTGCAGGATATGCTGGCTCGTACACCCACCAAAACCTGAGCCCGAAAGCGGATTTCAGGAATAACTTTATCTTTGTGAATGGCATGCAAATTCCGTGAATACAGATTGAACATGTATGCGGCATGCATGCAGGATCATCTTTGACAGTAAAAAATCAAACAGATGGGATGTGGACAATGTGGGTCCGGCGGATGTGGAGGATGCAGCAGAATGGATGTGTTCAACTGGCTTGCCGAAATACCTTTATCACCGTATGATAAGCCTTTTGACATTGTTGAAGTAAGTTTTAACAACGGTAGCCGAAAAGACTTTTATCGTAATACGACCCGGCATACTTTTGAAAAGGGCGATATGGTCACCGTTGAGGGTATGAATGGGTTTGATGTGGGCATGGTAAGCCTCACGGGTGAACTGGTAAAGCTGCAAATGAAAAAACGGCGCGTAGCCGATACACCGGACCTGAAAAAAATACTCAGACGCGCAACCGCCGACGACCTCGCTAAAATGGAGGCCTCTAAAAAAAAGGAAAAAGATTTTCTGATCCGGAGCCGGGCCATTGCCCGAAGCATGGGGCTGGAGATGAAGCTGACGGAAGTGGAAATCCAGGCCGACGGGAAAAAAGCTACTTTTTACTACACGGCCGATGAACGGGTCGACTTCCGCGAATTGATTAAGGTGTATGCCAGCGAATTCCGCGTCAAGGTGGAAATGCGGCAAATTGGTGCACGGCAGGAATCCGCCAAGGTGGGCGGAATCGGCACCTGTGGTCGCGAGCTGTGTTGCTCTACCTGGTTATCCGATTTCAAATCGGTGAGTACTACCGCCGCCCGTTATCAAAATCTTTCCATCAATCAGGCTAAGCTCTCCGGTCAGTGCGGGCGATTGAAATGTTGTCTGAACTACGAACTCGATACCTATTTAGACGCGTTGAAAGATTTTCCAGAAGAAGCGGATGTATTGCAAACCACTTCAGGCCCCGCCATCCTGCAAAAAAGAGATATTTTCAAAAACCTGATGTGGTACGCCTACGAACATAATCCCACCAAACCCTATGCCCTGACTATCGAAAGGGTAAAAGAAATCCTTGCCCTGAATAAACAGGGAATTGCGGTGGAAGAATTAAAACCGGTAGAAGAGCTTCCTGTCAAAAATAAAACCGAAGAACCCGAGTTCGTGGATGTGGTAGGGCAGATCAGCCTGAAATCCCTGGAAAAAGCCAGCAAACGCCGAAAACAACGACAGAAAAAAACACAGGGACAAAACAAGAAAAAAAACAATTCCTGATCCACCCTGTCGGCAACGAGTGCTTTAAGTTTCGCGTTTGATGATTTGAATGCTTCCATCAGCACGGGCAATAATGGCTTCTGTAGCCATATTGAGAAAGAGTCCGGTTTCAACCACACCTGGAATTTGATGCAGGCGTATATTCAGGGCATGGGCATCGTCAATATGTTCGAAATAACAATCCAGGATGTAATGACCATGATCTGTAATAAAAGGTTGCGACTGCCCGCGCAATTCCACCTTTGGGCAATGCATATCTAAAATGCGCCTTCGTACGTGTTTCCAGCCCGCAGGAATGACCTCCACGGGTAATGGAAATTTCCCTAATTGTTGTACCAGTTTCCGCTCATCCGCTACAATGACCAGCCTTTGTGAAGCGGCAGCCACCATCTTTTCCTGCAGCAATGCCCCACCTCCACCTTTGATGAGCTGAAGCTGCGGATCCACCTCATCTGCGCCATCAACCGTAAGCATGATTTCATCCACATTATTGAGCTCCAGTATCGGAATCTCAAAAGAAGAAGCCAGCAAAGCGCTTTCTTTTGAAGTTGCCACAGCCTGAATCTGTAAGCCCTGTTTTACCCTTTCCCCCAGAGCCTGAATAAACCAGTAAGCCGTGGATCCCGTACCAATGCCAATCAGCATGTGAGGCTCCACATAACGGGCCGCAAACTCACCCGCCAGCTTTTTCATCGTTAAAGCATCCATCGAGGTCAGTTAACAAATGTTACGAATTGCCGGATCGCTGATTTAATAACTCCTGCTGACGCATTTCTTTAGCATCCTGTAAAAACTGAGAAGCAAAAATAAATTGATTCAACTTCTCGTCTTTGCTGAAGATAATATCTTTATTGGTGCCCTCCCATTG
>ERZ795042.1879-NODE-1879-length-12600-cov-3.594340_pt1 | contig 12600 bp, 12 predicted proteins | sample MGYA00375126_ERZ795042 | MGnify/ENA primary metagenome ERZ795042 (study PRJEB30171, sample SAMN05518105) | compost metagenome | isolation source: Feedstock adapted compost from Newby Island compost facility, Milpitas, CA | place: USA:Newby Island compost...
GCAAATGTTCTAGGAATTCAAAGATGCCGGTGTGGTCCCATTGGTGCTCGCCAAAGGTTTCGTAGTCCATGAAGAGGTTGAAGTTGGTAGCTTCGCCGCTTTCATTGAGCCAGTGGACGAACTTATCAGCGGTGAGCGGCCAGCCAGCCCAGTTGCGGTCGCCAAAGCGGAACGCGATATCGTCGCTCAGGCGGTAGTTCTTCATGAGTAGGCGGATATTTTCGGTGTATGCCGGGCGGTATACAAAGTTCGGGCTGCGCCAACCAAGCACTTTGTCCCAACCTTCGGCCAAAATACCCTTGTAGCCGGCTTTGTCGGCCCAGTAGGCGAGATCGTTGTTATAGGCAAGCTCAGTGTTGCGGAAGACTTTCGGGGTTTGACCAAAAACCTCTTGAATCTTGCGTTCGTGCATCTTTACTTGCTGCTCGAACTCGCTTCTGGAATAGAAGAACGCTAGGCTATGGTGATACGTTTCGGCGACGATTTCCACCCGGCCGGTCTCGGTAAGACGTTTGAACGATTCCAAGGCTTCCGGTGCCCAAGCTTGCATCTGTTCGATTGCGGTACCGGTGATACTGAGACTGAGACGGAATTCCGGATGGCGATTAAGAAGCTCCAGGAGTCGCTTATTCGTTGGCAGATACGACTTTTCGGCCACCTTCTGCATGATTCGCTGATTGTTGGTACGGTCCTCGTACGGCGCCTCGAAGTAGCTGTGGTCAACGCCCACGTCAAAGATAGTGTACTGCCGTACGCGGAACGGCTGGTGGACGTGCAAGTACAAAACAATCGCTTTCCGGCTCATGCAGCCACTCCTTCATAATGACGTGCATAGTGGCCGTAAATCTCCCAAAGGCGGTCTGCCGAATGGTCCCAGCTGCGGCTAAGATACTCGCGGTAGGCATTCGCATGCAGCTCGTCGCGAAGGGCATCGTTCTGGACGACGGCCGTAATCATGTCCGCCATGCGGTTAACGTCCCAGAAGTCGACCTTCAGGCAGTTCCGCACCACCTCTGCTACACCTGATTGCTTGCTCACCAGCACTGGTGTCCCGTAGCCGATTGCTTCGAGTGCGGTCAGCCCAAACGGTTCAGATATAGACGGCATCACAAACAAATCGCCTACGGCAAACGCGTCGCGGAGATGCTTACCACGCTGGAAACCGGTAAAGAATACATTGTGGGAAATGCCAAGGTCGGCAGCCAGATTAATCAGCTCGACTTTTTGCTCGCCGTCGCCGACAAGCAGCAGGAATGTCCGCGGCGCCCGTGCCAGCACTTCTTTGAAAGCGTGGAGCAGATTGGGCAGGCCTTTTTGAATGGTCAAACGGCCCACGTTCACGACCGTGCGATACCCCAAGCCCTTCATGTACGCGAGATAGCGGTACACATTCTCGTCATCGCCAGGCAATAGGTCGGCCGGGTCGGAGTGGTTATAGACAACCTCAATCTTGTCGGCTGGCACGCCGTACTCGCGGACGATGGCGTTCTTTGTCAGGTCGCTCACTGCAACAACCTTGTCGGCAATGTGTGCTGCCAACGCCTCTATCTCGCGGACCATGGGATTGCCGCCGAATTGCCGTCCGGCACGGTCAGATTCGATGGAGTGGAAGTGGACAATAAGCGGCTTACCTGTCATCATCTTGGCGCGCAAGGCCGCGCGACAGGTCAGCCAGTCATGGGCATGGATAATGTCAAAATCCGCCCATTCAACAAGCTTGCCAACTGCATCCTCGTACACCTTGACCTGGCCGTACAGGTCCAAATACACAACTTCGCCGTTGTGTTTGACGTACTTGAAGCTCTGGTATGCTGTGCCAGCTTTTATAACCTCTTTTACGTCCTGCTGGTGCGCGGACGTTACACGCATAAAGGTAACGTCGGGGTGTGTGGCGGTGTAGGGTAATACGAATTCAATGTCAGCACCTTTTTTAGAGAGCGCCTTGCACAGTTGGTAGCATGCTACCCCTAAGCCGCCGCTATTATGTGGGGGCAACTCCCAGCCAAGCATCAATATCCGCATATACCCCAACTGCTTTATCTTAGCTACTCAAACATTAGTATAGACTATTAATAACCATAAGCGCAACTACTTTATTGCTATATGATTTGCGTCACAGTTTGACAAGATTTTATTCCTGGAAAGGATTAGTGCGATCTTCCTTAAACAATGTCTGAACGTTAACGCTGTTGTCTTCTAGTAAGAGTAATTTTTGGGCTGCATCCTCATCAATGCCGCTGGTTGGAGACGCAGAAACTTTGCTTACTACTTCGCTATAGTCGATCTCAGGGTCGCTATATGCGCTAATCCGCACAATCAAAAATCCATAAGTTATGGCAAACAGCAAAAACAGGAAAAATCCGGCATACGTCTGTAATATAGAGCCGGCCTTAGCAACGATTGGAATGAGCGCCTTAAACGAAATATCCTTCATGGTTTAATGTACTCCACAAGCTTAAGAACGAATTGCAGTCTCGATGGGTCATCTGCATCTGGTTGCAGTGCAATGCTCTGTACGAGCGCGGTCCGCCGATTGTGTTCAAGCGCCCTCAAAAACGCCAGAAAGTCGTCGTACCGTGCAGACACGTCGGCAGCAGAATTAACAGTAATTTCTAGGTTATACACACCTTTGATATTTTTAACCTCTTTCAGTTGCGACCGATCAGCATTCTTGCCCCCCAATGAAGAGCTGGGGAAGGTAATTGATCCCAAAGTGATATTGTGCTCCCTGGCAATCTTAACGATCTCGCGCACGGTTTGCGCCTGGTCTTTGTCCTGCGGCACGATATACTTTGCAATCTCAGCCAGCGATCTGTATTTCTCAATGTCGACCTTCGCCTTCGCGAGGCGTCGCTGTTCCTCTTCGAGCACCATGCTTTCCATCCTCGCCGCACGGACGTCTTCGCCCTTGCGTGCCAATATCCTGTCTGCGGCATATGTGCCGGCTAAAAGCACCGAAAATGCAAGCAAGCAGAGCCCAATCAGACAAAAATATAGGTTTTTAGTCGAAATGTTCATTGACCGGCCCCCTCGTCGCTCCCATCATAAATAAAGTAAAACCGGCTACTGTCACCAAATTGCGCCCTTATTCTAACAGTGCATGGGTATGGATCCTCGCTTGGGTTATCGGGGATGATGCAGCTTATGCTGATAATGTCTGCCTTTGTAAAGATCTTGTTATTAGAATCGGCAAGATTTACCTGTAGCTGCGTGGCTGCATCATAATTGACAGCCTTGGCCGAAATGTCAATTGCTCCCTGCAGCTCGCTAATAGCTATGTCAGTCAGTGTAGCACCTCCCGGGATGACGGGTGCAAGTTCTGTCAGTAGCTTCGAAAAGAGTATTTGTTGCGACAACACTTGAACCGCCAACTTCAAGCTATTGGATATGTCCTGAGCCTCAGCATTTACTTCGTCTTGCTTCTGCTGTTTAAGGCTCTCCTTTAAGCTGGAAGCCTCTGCGGCATAACTATTGGCTGCTTGGTTAACATACAATACGCCTACGGCAACAATGATAGCCAAACCGACAAATCCCAGGGAAAACACGGCAAGTACGCGCAACAATTGGCTATTGCGCCGTGCGTAGCGGTATTCAGTCTTTAGCTCTGGCGGTAGGAGGTTGATCATCATGCGAACACCTCCTTTGTTTTGAGCAAGCTAAGTCCAGCAACAGTCGCATACATCAGCCGGTCGGCGCCGTCTGGGATGTCAATATCTGTACTGTACTTAAAGACCGACCATGGGTGCTCATGAGTTCGCACCGGCATTTTTAGCGCGTTTGTCAGGTAATCGCTCAAGCCCGGCATGTTGGCGCCGCCGCCAAGCGTCACAATTTGCCCGACGCTCCGCTTGCTGCCCGCATGCTCTTCGTAGTAACGGAGCGCACGCTTAATTTCAGCAACAATTCCTTCGAGTGACGGGCCAAGCGCTCGCAAGATCCGCTCTTGGTACTCGCTCACCCCAAGGCCATAGTTAGTCTTAATTGCGCCTGCTTCCTCTTTACTCACGCCAAGTTCTTTACTGATTTCCTCTGTAAACACTAAGCCGCCGCCCGGGGCGGTACTCGTTGCCACAATTGTTTTGTCGATAATCGTAATCGTTGCCGTTAGCGAACCAAAGTCGATAATGACACTCGGAATGTCACTATGCTTATCCCGCGCAAAAAACCGTGCGCCAGCAGTCACAGTCGGCTCTATAAGGATCGGCTCAATGCCAAGCCGGCGGGCAAAATACAGGTAAGAGTCTACAATCTTCTTGGGTACGGCAACGACAAATACGTTCTGGGTGTTGTCCGAGGCAGGGGTAGTAATGTAGTCCAGATACAGCGACTCAAGCGCCATCGGCACATACTGCTCAACCTCAAGCTGCACTGCCTCGTGCAGCTCTTCTGGGGCGAGTTGGGGCAGCTGGAGCGAGCGGGTGAATGTGCGGTATGCAGGCAATGCCATAGCGGCACGCCGGGTGGTAATTTCGCCATGCAATCGATTCTTGAATAAATCGTGCATCGCATCGGCCAGAACTTCCGGCTTTACAATCACGCCGTCTTCAAGCGCGGACATATCAAAATCAACGGTTCCGTAGCCGATGATCTCTGGCACGGCATCCGTGTGCTCAAGCTGCATCACCTTCATGGAACTGCGGCCGATATCCAACCCGAACACAGGTTTGTCACTAAAGAAGCGGATTGGTTTTGATGTGTTATTATCCATGCCCAGCCAAACGTAAGCGCTATTTACTAGCATAATAGCACAAAAACCATATGCATAATGAATTTTTTTGTATAATGCTTGGTAGATATGGGGCACCAAAAGCAAGAAGGCTTCTCGCTCGCCGAACTAATGGCCACATTAGTGGTTGTCGGTATTGTCATATCCAGCATTGCACTACTCTTTAGCACGATCCAACGCACCCAACGGGAGACAGCATATATCGAACTCGCAACACGCGCAGCCCAGCGGCAGATCGAAGTAATGCGCAACAATCAATACAATCAACTCATACCGGGTGTTGACATTAGCTTTACTGACGAATTGCCGGATGCGCTGCCAGGTCCAAAAAGTGGCGTGGTCGTCGTTACCGAACCAACGCCAGGTTTAAAGCGTGTAGATGCGACAGTTACCTACCAAAGCGGCGGTAAACAAAAATCAGTTAAACTAAGTTCGCTTATTGGCGCGTTAGGGATTGCACAATGAGGGCCAGCAAAGGGTTTACTACTGTTGAATTGACGATCGCAGTGGGCACCATAACTATCCTTATAATTATTGTGCTGGTATTCCTTGCAACGTATCTGCGTCAATTTGCTATTGTTGATGCCCGTGCTGATTTATTAAACGAAGCGCAGATTACACTTGAGTCAATCAACGAAGATATACGCCTGTCGGCTACTGCTGACGAGAATAATCGCTGGGAAGATGACAACGCCCCAGTTGCCGGCGACCCCTTCAGCTGGCAATCTAATGCCAATACATTAGTTTTAGCAACCGCCGCGCTGGATGCAAACAACAATATCCTCTTTAGCGATCCGGCGCAATATATAAGCTGGAAGAATAATCATATCTATTATCTGCAAGACGATATTTTGTACAGGCGGGTTCTAGCCGCGCCGATTGACGGTAATACCGCCAGAACAACCTGCCCGCCTGCAATAGCCAATGCAGATTGTCCACCGGACAGAATCATGCTCAATCGCAAAGTCGACAAGTTTGTCGTGCGTTACATGGACGGAAATAATAATGAAGTGCAACCGACACAGGCGCGCTCAATCGAGCTAGAAATCGGCATTTCGCGCCAGGTGTTTGGACAAAAAATATCAGCCGAGCACAAAACCAGGATGGTATTTAGGAATGAATAAGCGGACTATTAGTCGAAAGATTGAACTGCAGCGCGGATCGGTACTGGTCATGGTCTTTGTATTAGGCGCCGTGTTTACTGCAGTCGGCGCCTCAATCTTGCAGTTAACTGTTACACAGCGATCAATCGCCACCCGCAACGTGGCCAATACTAACGCCTTGCTGGCTGCCGAGGCAGGGATAGAGCAGTCGCTCCATGAGCTCAACCAACACAGTGATTTTGAAGGCATTACCACCGAACAAGTATTCTTCGACAACGAGATTCAGGGCAGGGGAACATTTGTCGCCACTGTTGATGAGGTAGAAGGCAGCAATGCCAAAACAATCACTGCAATCGGCAGAGTATATCGTGGCAACTCCAGCAAGCCGCTCAGCGAACGAAAAGTGCGCGTCATTGTCGTTGGAACAAAATCCGAGGGGCATCCGGTGCACACAGGCCCAGGAGGGCTGATCCTTGACGGTAGCGCCCGTATCACGAATGCTGATGTCCATGTAAACGGCACCATCACACTGAAGGGCGGCGGCACCGGTATTGGCACCGACACACAACCGCTGAATGTCAGCGTGGCAAACATTGCTTGCCCGACTGGCAATAACCCTGGCCCAACATACCCCACGCTCTGCACCGGCACGCAACCAATCTCTATTCCTGATTGGAGTAACGCTTCCATTATCGGTACCGTATGTGCAACCGGCCAAACTCAATCCAAATTCCCCGACTCTCCATTCAACAACAATCCACCCCAAATACGTCAGGGTGCGGCTGGCGGCTCAGGATTAGTTCCGTACTGTATTGCAGAACCAAAGCCAACGCCTACGTACAACCGGGCGGCGCACAAAGCAGGCGTCACCGTTGTTTCCCCGGTAAACAACAATTATGTCTGCCAATCCTGGCCATATGATAGGACTTGGCCTGACGGCCTGCAACTCAACGGCAATGTTAATGTGGGGGGCAGCTGCAATGTCACCATTAACGGTAACGTCTACATCACCGGAAACCTTAGCATTGGCGGAGCTGCACAAATTAGAGTCTCGGAGAGCGCAGGCACAAAACGGCCGGTCATCATGGTAGATGGCGAAATTACAGTGGGGGGATCAGCACAATTAATAGCCAACTCATTCGGAACGGGCATCTACCTTATTAGTTTCAAGAGTAATGCGCCATGCAGTCCTGAATGTACAGAACTAAGCGGTAACGAACTGAAAAGCTCGCAACAAACAACAACTGTTGATATTGGAGGCGGTGTAAATTTGCCGGGCATGATTTTTCATGCCTACTGGGGCAAAGCGCGCCTTGGCGGTAGTGGTCAGGTGGGCTCGCTAATAGGTCAAACCGTTGAGATCCAGGGCCACGGCTCGATCACATTCGGCACCCAACTTTCTTCCGGTACGGAAACATGGAGAATTACTGGCTATCAACGAATTTATAACGATTAACAATTAACCAACGAAGAGGAAAATAATAAATCAATACCGGAATCGAGTAGCACATTATGCGCCTTGCCGCGTAATCGCGTACTACAGCAAGCTCGCGACACATGCCAAGATTACGGCAAACTGCACCAAAAGCCAATTGCGTTTATCTACAAATAACAACTGCAACGAACATAGCTCCGTTTACGGGTTATCCGGACCTATATACTTCGTGCCAGTGTAGCGCTCAGGGTGTATTATGGCACCAAACCAGAATTGGATAAGCAGCATGGAACATCCGGGCAAACCATAATATAAGAAAAGCTCACAATTCGGATTCCAGTTACGGAAAATACATAAAAAGAGAAGCGGTACCCAATTCGGGTACCGCTGTAGTATCTCCGAAGAATGTCGACTATCTATTCTTCTTCGTCATCTCCCTCTTGGATTGCAAGAGAAGTTCTGCTGAAGGTTTCGCCATTCTCAAGCTTAGCTGCTAATGTGTACCTTGTGCATAGTTCTGAGGTATTGTTGCAGCCTTCTGGTTCAGGCTTGTATTGATACCTTTGAGGGGTTGGATCTGCTGCGCTAATCTGTTCAGCATCCTTCCCTGGCGGAACCAAAGCGTTTTGATCCATACCGGGCAATCCAGCCTGAACATTAGCTAATGTCGGGTAGTAGCCCCGGTCAGCGTAGTAGACTTCAAGTACGCTGTGGATTGACTTGATGTCGTTCTGGCGGTCCGTATCACGAGCCCTTCTCTGGATGTTCGAGAAGGTGGTGATGACGAGCGCTGCCAGAATGGCGATTACCACGATCACGATGATAAGCTCAACGATCGTGAAACCCCTTTGCTGCTTTATGCTTTGCAGTGAACGCATGTTTTTAGGTCCCCCCTTTTAAGTAATGCTTGGATCTAATGCCCACTCTTTAGTAAGCATTAGCATCTACAACTGATTATAACCATAAGCGTAATGGCGTCAAGCCAAAAAACGAGCCGGCCTGTGGTTAACCCTGGATCTTTTCACTTAAGGAGGCAATTGGCCCCATCACGCTTGCCGCAATCAGACCAACAATACCACCAAGTGCAACGATCATCAGCGGCTCAATGAGCGAGCTTAAACCGCTAATGAGCGCATCGACCTCTTCGTCGTAAAAATCCGCAACTTTCACAAGTATCATATCTATCTGGCCGGTCTCTTCGCCGACGGAAAGCATTTGCGGCACAATGGGCGGAATGTGGGAACCCATTGCCAACGCCTCGGACAACGGCTTACCGTTCTGCACCTCTTTCGCTGCGGCAGCGATTTCTTTCTGAATCACTTTGTTGCCAATAGCGTTGCCGGTAACCTCTAATGCGTCCAGCACAGCAACACCCGCCCCTGCGAGCGACGCGAACGTGCGCGCAAACCGCGATATGGCTATCTTGATAAGCACATTCTTAAGTACCGGCACCCGAAGGAGCAGGCTGTGGAATTGGTATTTTCCTCTGGGAGTTCGAATATACCGGAGCGCCATGTAACCAGCAGCTATCAGTGCTCCGACGATAAACACCATGTTCGGCAGACCTGGAACGATTGTTGAAGAAAGGGAAAAATCAGTAATATCGAGCAATGCCTGCGTATAGGGCGGCAAAGACGCGTCCGGCCCGGCCATTTCCCGTATGATGTCACCGAGCTTGGGGATGACAAATATCATAAGCCCAAAGAATGCAACGATGGTGATACACAGGATGACCGTCGGGTATGTCATGGCACTTTTGATCTTCTTGCGGATAGCGGCATCCTTTTCGGTCTGCATAGCGAGGCGCTTTAGGATATCGTCCAAGATACCACCAGCCTCACCGGCGCGGACCATACTCACGTACACTTCCGAGAACACATCCGGGTGCTTGCCAAAGGCGTCAGCGAGCGCAATACCGGATTCTACGTCGCGGCTAATTGCGTTAATGACCGATTTAAAATATTTGTTCTCGGACTGCTGCTCAAGCGTGGCGAGCGCCCGGGGCAGGGGCACGCCTGCCGAAACCATAGTCGACAGCTGTCGGGTAAAGACAACAAGCTCACGGAGTTTAACCTTTGGTTTAAACGGCCCGCGCTTTTTGATGCCACCTTTTTGCCCGCCGGCACCAGCCTCGCGGATTGATATGGGCCGGGCGCCCTGTTTTTCCAGAAACTCAACTACCGCTTCGCGGTTGGCTGTTTCTATCGAACCGTTAATAACGCGGCCGTCTTTTACCCTTGCTTTGTAGTCGAATTTCATGCGTTGGCTCCTCTATCAACCCTCGCTCGTTACCCTTAGGACTTCCTCGATGCTCGTTTCGCCGCGCAATGCCTTAATAAAGCCGTCCAGTTGCATCGTCACCATGCCTTCTTGGATTGCAACATCTTGTATTTGATCGCTCGTGCCGTTTGACACAATGAGCTTCTGAATAGTGGACGAATTTGGTAACACCTCGTAAATGCCGATACGGCCGCGGTAGCCAGTGTGGTTGCATGCATTGCAGCCGCCCTCGTGCGGCTTCCAGAGGCGGTGGATGCTGCTTGGTGTTGTGCTAAGGTCTGCCTCGCTTAGCTGGTCGCCGGTAGCTTGTGTTTTTCCAACGCCACTCTTCGCCGCATCCATTTCAAGTTCATGCAGGCGCGAAAGCGCATCCCTACCCTCAATACGGAATGTCTTGCGCAGCTGTTCGAGCTGCGTTTCGTCGGGCGTAAACGCTTCGCGACAGTCAACGCACAAGCGGCGTACCAGACGCTGGCCCACCACCAGCCGCACGGTGCTGGCAATTAGGAACGGCTCGATCTGCATGTCGAGGAGACGCGGCAGACATGTTGCAGCATTGTTGGTGTGCAGCGTCGAGAAGACAAGGTGGCCAGTTAGCGCAGCCTGCACAGCCAGCTCCGCAGTCTCGCCGTCACGAATCTCACCAACCATAATGATGTTGGGGTCCTGACGAAGCAGCGCCCTCAGGCCATTTTGGAATGTCATGCCGGCAACAGGGTTCACCTGCGTCTGGTTAACGCCAGGGATGCGGTACTCTACTGGGTCTTCGATGGTCGAAATGTTGACTGTCGGATTGTTGAGCGAGCTTAACACACTAAAGAGTGTCGTCGACTTACCTGATCCGGTTGGACCAGTAACTAACACCATGCCGTGCGGCTGACTAATAGCATGCTTGAGTCGCTCCTTGCCTTCGCCCCAAAAGCCAAGTTCATCAAAATTGGCCGCGCGGCTCGATTCGTTCAAAATACGCATCACGCACTTTTCGCCATCCACCACTGGTAAGGTAGAAACACGCAGCGCGTACACCGAGTCGTTCACCTGGACCTTAAAGCGGCCGTCCTGCGGCGCCCGGTGTTCGTCGATCTTGAGGTTTGACAAGATCTTAATGCGCGAAATGAGGGCACTCAGCACATTGCGCGGCAGTCGGTCAACTTCGCGCAGAATACCATCGATGCGGTAGCGCGTCACCACCATATCTTCGCGCGGCTCAATGTGGATGTCGCTGGCACCAGATTTGATAGCGTATTCGATAATCAGGTTGACTGTCTGGGCGATGGGCGAGTCTTCGGCGATCGCACCTTCGTCAACCTCTTCTTTTTCTTCCTCTTCTTCAACTGGAATAACTTTGGTTAGCTCAGACGAGATGTTTTCGCCGCGGTATTGGTCGAGCGTGGCTTGCAGCAGGCTAGGCGGCACGATGTGGATGTGGATGTTATTGCCAAGCTGCTGCTGGAGGAAGTTGCGTGCCTGGACGTCGTCTGGATCCTCCATCGCAACCGACAGGCTATTGTCGTCGGCAGCAAACACCACGGCGCGGTATTGGCGCGCCAGACGCTCCGGCAAAAGATTGAGTACTTCTTTCTTAATATTTTTGGGGTCAAATTCGGCAAATGGAACTTCTATTTCTTTGGCATAGAGCTTAGTTAGATCAGCTTCGGACATGATCTTATTCTTAAGAACAATCTCATGCAGGGTCTTTTTGCCGGCAGTCGCCTGATTGCGCAGCTCAGCAATCTGACTGTCAGTCAGGCCATGCTGCTTGAGCAACTTCTCCATTAGGGAGTCGATAATGCGCATGCTCACACCTTACCAGCTACGTTTTTAGTTCTCATTTATTGAAAATTGTAGCAGCAATTTGCTAAAAGCAGAAGCGGTTTGATTGGTACTGTATGGCTAGATGTACTAGCCATCTACTGCTAGTCTGGCTAGTAACTCGCGCGCCGCCTGCGGATCGGACAGACGATGTGCCGCCGCCGTCCCACCCTCACCGATTTTGATGGTCCAAGCCCCCTCCGGCATAGCGCGGAAGAGATCTTCGTCCGTCACATCATCGCCCATTGCCAGCACAAAATCATATGCATTTACATCAAACCAGCGGCGAATGCTTGCGCCCTTATCGATGCCAACTGGCTGCACCTCGACAACCTTATTACCCCGAAGGATACGCAAGTTGTACTCTTTGGCCAAATCTTCCAGCTTAGCCATTAGCACTGCGAGTGTTTGCTCGGCAGTTGCTTCACCTGCCTTGCGGTAATGCCAGGCAAGAGAATTTGTTTTTTCCTCTACGAGCGAACCAGGCACCGCCGCGGCGCTCTCTTCCATCGCCTGTCGTACAGGGGACTGCCATGCGGTCGAAGGCATATCGGCAAATTGCCAGTCCTGACCGGGCGCACGGAAAGCCATACCGTGTTCTGCCACAAAATAAACCGGTAGGTCACCGAGCCAGTCGTCTAGCGTCTGGTGGTCGCGACCGCTCACGATAACCACGGCATTCTTGCTATCAGATGCCAACTTTTGGAGTAGCACTTTTATTTCCGGTGCGGGCACGGCAAGCTCTGGCGTAGGCTCAAATTCGCGGAGCGTACCGTCATAATCAAGCAACAGCAAACGCTTACTCGCATGCGCGTACCGACGCTGCAGTTCCTGCTCCATACGCACATCGTACCATAAAACAGATGTAGTGCGCGGCGTGGTATAATACACACTATATGGATCACTCGAGGCAGACGCTTGCGGTGGTATTAGTGGTGGTGGCTATCGTCTCACTCGTCACCTTCGGTTTTACGTTCAGCCAGGTCAATCAAGAAAAACAGCGCCTTGAGGCAGACATTGAATACCGGTCATCGTTACTTGCTAATGCACTAAAGGATCCGGTCGGCACCAATCTCAACGACAAACAAGAAACACAAGCGATCGTCGACCGCTTTACCGACGATCAACGGATCGCGGGTGTTGGCATTGTCAATAACATCAATAGTCTAGTTGCCAGTTCATCGAGCCTGGTCGAAAACATTCCGGTCACACAGCGCCTGGCAGCCGACGCCATGGATTCCGAC
>ERZ795042.1880-NODE-1880-length-12593-cov-317.897113_pt1 | contig 12593 bp, 11 predicted proteins | sample MGYA00375126_ERZ795042 | MGnify/ENA primary metagenome ERZ795042 (study PRJEB30171, sample SAMN05518105) | compost metagenome | isolation source: Feedstock adapted compost from Newby Island compost facility, Milpitas, CA | place: USA:Newby Island compost...
TCCACGCGGCCGGGATACAGCACCGCGAGGGTGCCGAACTGCTCCGCGACGATGAGCGGCGAATGGTTCGGCAGCAAGACGCCGCCGGAACCGACGCGAATCGTGGAAGTCCGCTCCAGCACATGCTGGATGAGCACCACCGTCGCCGTGCTCACCAGCGTCGGCATGTTGTGATGTTCGGCGATCCAGTAGCGCACATAGCCCAGCTTTTCCACGGCCTGTGCCAGCTCGGCCGCGGACTGGATCGCTTCCCTGGGCCCCTGCCCTTCGCGGATCGGGACCAGGTTCAGGACGGAAACCGGAAGCGAAGACATGGTGCAAACCCCTTTTTCGAAATACGGTTACCTTCATTCTAGCGAACGGACGGTGCGAAAAAAACCGCCGGGCTGTTTCCCGGAGAAGCCCGGCGGCCGGGACCGCCGGCGTACCGGTGCCGGACCGGCCGGGCGAACGCCGCGTCCTTCCGAAGAGATCGACGCGGCCATCGAGCGGCGGAACATGGATCTCGACGCCCCATTGACGGATCAGCTCCGTTGGATGGAAGAAGCGGGCTTCCGGGACATGGACTGCATGTACAAATATCTGGATTTCGCCGTCTTTTTCGGCAGGAAATGAGGAAATGACAGGAAGCCCGGGGACCGCTGGACCTAAATCCGGGAACAGGTTCGGTCCCGGGCTTGTTTTTTTGCGGTGACCCGTCGCGGTAGTCTGGGGATGGATAGCATTCCGGAAAAAACGGTGATGGACTCATGACGGGTGATTTGTTCAGTCCAAACTCGTTCACCGCGGTGATCCTGTTCATGGTCTGGTCGCTGGCGGCCTTCTGGATGGGGCGTCCGGCTGCCGCGAAACAACTGGGCCGGTTTCGCCTCCATTGCCGGATCCTGCTCGGGCTGGCCGGCGCCGGCCTTGCGCTCACGGCGGCCAGGATCGCGATCGCCTGGAGCTTGTGGCCTTCCGGCTGGTGGCCGCTTCGGAACGGGCTGATCCTGCATGTGCCTTTGCTGGTACTTCCAGCCGTCTCCGTCGCGGTCTTCACCGTTCCGCGCCTGTGGAAAATGGCACGGGCGGGATTGGGCGAACCGGACCAAAAAATGGGCAAAGCCTTCAGACGCAGGGTGTCCGATCCGCGTTTTGTCGTTCCCGTGCAGGCAGCGATGTGGGGGGCGGGGACGATGGTGTACTTCATCTATTTCACGGCGGTGCCGCTGGACACCATGGATGCTCTGATTCCCCTGTTGGTGACCGCTTGCGTCGTGGCCGCCCTGGCATTGAGACAACGGTTCAGGTGGATGGAAGCGCGCCTTCCGGATGAGAAGCAGCCCGGCCGGATCAAACGGTTCGCCCGCGCGTCTTTTACCCTAGTGCTGGTCGCCGCCGGATGCATCACGCTCATGGTCATGGGGGCATAGGCCAGCCGGCTGACGGGAAAACGGCACGGGTCCGAAAAGTCATGCCCTCCGCACCAGATCTGCAATCCGGTCCAACTGCTCCGCGATGCCACTTGGGGTGGCGAAGGTCGCAGGTTGGGATGGCGGTACAGGCTAGACAGTTGTTGATCGTCGAAAAACGAAAAAACACCGGCAAAACTCGCCGGCATATTAGAGGTTAATTCGATCCATCTTTCTTTTTTCTATTTTTTCCATAAGCACTTTTTGTATAATTGACATCGGCATCGAAACGGTGGGGTGCCGCCTGCGGCGCAGCCTCCTGAAAGGAGGTGATGCCCGTGGGACGAGACGAACTCGCCGTCCTTTGCTACATCCTCAAATGCCTCTCGATGATCCTGAGGCTGCTTATGCAGATCAGGAAAGTCGTTCGAGGAAGAAGAAAGTCTCGTAAAACGGCGAAGACCCACCGTGCATAGGTTGGACGCCTGACGGCGGGCTTCATCATCAAGCATGCCTGATACGCCTTCACGAGGCGGATGTTGGTCAGCACCCGGCCCAGATTGCCGGAAAACTTTGCCAGCTCGTCCTGGTGGGCCAGCGCGATCGTCTGCATCTTGTTGCCGATGGGCAGCATCACGCCCACCGCCAGCACCGCCGCGAGCAGGATCACCAGCATCATTTTCCAGTCGATCCACAGCAGCATGGCGACGGCGCCGACGATGGACAAGAGCCCGGTGAAAAAGGTGATGATGTGATTGGTGATGAGGTTCCTCACCACATTGGTGTCCAGCGTGATGCGGCTCATCGTCTCGCCGGACTCGTGCGCGTCGAAGTAATTAACCTTGAGCCGCAGCACATGGTTCCACACCCGCTCGCGTATGGCCGCAACGATCCGTCCGCCGATGGCCGACATCAGATAATAGGCCAGCCCGCCCAGGGCCGCCTGCCCGATGAGCGTCAGCGCGACCAGCAGCAGCGTGGTGTAGGAAAAACCACCCGCCGCAAACGAGTTGACCGCCGTCATCGTGAGCAGCAGCACCGCCAGGCCGCTCACCGCCTCCAATACGCCGAGCAGCACCGCCGCCGCGATCATCGCCTTCGGCGGGAGCACTTCGAGAAAACATCCCCCATGCTTCAGCAAATCCTCCCGGCTCGCTCGAACAGCTCGTCCACCAGATCTTCCGGCAGAGTGACTTCAGGTATGCCTTCTGCTCGTCTTCCTTGACCAGATTGTGAATCACGGACAGGAAGATTTCCGTATCGATCGAATCCCGCTGCTTCGCCAGCGCAAGGGCGGTTTCCAGCATCTCCAGCACCTTCTCGATGCGCTTTTTCTCATGCAGCATCTCTTGGTGCTGCCGCTTCAACGAGGCGCGAAAATCTTGCCCGGCGTCCGAACGCAGCATGGTCCCATTTCGTCCAGCGAATAACCTAAATATTTAAACACCAAAATATTTTGCAGCGTTAACAGATCCTTGTCCGTGTAAAATCTCCTGCCCGACTCCGACAGGTTTGAAGGCTTGAGCAGCCCTTTCTTGTCGCAGAACCGCAGGGTACGCGTCGTCACGCCCGTCTTCCTGGCGAACGGTCCGATCGTGTACATGGCCCGGGCCGACTCCTTTTTATATGGATTTCTTTGGCGCCGGCTTCATTATAAATGTTGACTTTGCGTCAAAATCAATACCCTGCGGGCAGGTCAATGCGCCTCAATGAGAAAGGCTCCTGCCGGTAGCAGGAGCCTCCCGAAATTGCCAAGGAACCACATTACCCGCCCGACGCAACCCGCTCCATCGCCATGCACGCCCAGACGAACGTGCCGACGCCGTGCAGGTCGTTGCGGCTCCGCGGCCGCGCGATATAGTGGGCGTAGTCGCCGACGCCGGTGCCGATGCAGATGTCCGGCAGGACGAGCCGGCCTGCCCCGTCCCATTCCAACCGCGCCGTGATCCCCTCAAATCCGCGCTGCGCCGCGTCCGGGAGCGCCGGGTCCGCCGCGCCGGCCCGGACGGCTTCCGCGATGATGTACACGAACAGGCTGCTGCACGAAAGCTCTAGCCAGTTGTCCGGCCGGTCGCCCTTGTCGACCACCTGGTACCACAGCCCGCTTTCCGCATCCTGATGGCGGACCAGCGCTGCCGCCAGCGCTCCGAGCTTCGCCGCCAGATCGCCGCGCGCCGGATGATTCTCCGGCAGCGCCTCGCGGATTTCCGCCAGCGCGACGCCGTACCAGCCGAGGGCGCGGCCCCACACTTCCGGCGCCTTCCCGGTGGCCGGATCGGCCCACGGCGCGCGCCGGCTCTCGTCCCAGGCGTGGACGAGCAGCCCGTCCTCGCGCAAGGTGCCCTGCCGCATCAGCCGCTCCTGATGGAGCACCATGTCCACCAGTTCCGGCTCGCCGTACCGCCGGGCATACCGCGCGGCGAACACGCCGCCCATGTACAATCCGTCCAGCCACATCTGGTACGGGTAATGGTCCTTGTGCCAGAAGCCGCCTTCGCGGGTCCGGTTGAACGTCCCGAACAGGGCGCGCAGCTTCCGCGCCGCTTTCCGGTAGCGCACGTCCCCGGTCTCATCCTCCAGCACATACAGCAACAGCCCCGCCTGGATGGCGTCGAGTTCGCCCTTGGCGACAACCACGTTGCCCGGCTCGTCCACCAGATGGTCGATGTACCTTTTCGCGTAGTCGAAATACCGCCTGTCCCCCGTCCGCTCCCACACCTGCAGCGCACCCGTGAGAAAAACGCCCTGGTGATAGTGCCATTTCCCCGCGGGCGGCAGCTCCTCCGGCGCAAACGCGGCCATTACCGCATCGCACGCCGCCTTCGCCCATTCGACCGGCGTCAGCCACGCTTCCCGCTCACCGGCAGATGGCATCGTCATCCCGCAATCCCTCCTATCCTTTCAAGCCGCTCGTATGGATCCCTTCCACGATATAGCGCTGGAACACGAAAAATACCACGATCACCGGGATGAGGCTCAGCGTCGACATCGCGAACAAGGCGCCCCAATCCGTCACGTTGTCGGGGTCGGAGAACATCTTGATCGCGAGCGACACCGTGTAGAGCGACACTTTGTTCAGGTACAGCAGCGGCGCGAGAAAATCGTCCCACCGCCAATAGAACGAGAAGATGACGCACGTCATCATCGCCGGCAGAATGAGCGGCATGATGATGCGCACGAACGTCATGAACTTGTTGCACCCGTCGATCTCCGCCGCCTCGTCCAGATCGTAGGGGACCGACCGGATGAACTGCATCATCAGGAAAACGAAAAACGGCGTGCCGAAAAACGTCGGAACGATGAGCGGCAAATACGTGTTGATCCAGCCGAACTGGTTGAACAGGATGTATTGCGGCACCATGACGATCTCGTACGGCAGGAGCATCGTCAGCATCATGCAGACGAACCAGATATTCCGCCCGCGGAACCGAATGCGGGAAAAGCCGTAGGCGATGACCGCCGACGACAGCACGCTGCCGACCGTCGCGAGGCCGACGACCAGAAACGTGTTTGCGAAAAACGTCGTGAACGTGACGCCGGCGACCCCTTTCCAGCCGCTCACGTAGTTGTCGAAGTTCCACCGGTTCGGAATGAGGGAAGCCGCGTCCACGAAGACGGTCGAGCTTTCCTTGAAGGAACCGGCGACCATCCAGGCAATCGGATACAGCATGAAGACCGTCATCGCGATCAGGATCGCATGCGACAGATAGGGAATGCGCCGGAGTGTCATCGTCAGCGGCCCCCCTTCGTTTCATAGTGCACCCAGTACTCCGAACTTTTGAAAATGAGCGCCGTAAGCACCCCGACAATGACGAGCAGCACCCACGCCATGCCGGACGCGTAGCCCATGTCGAAGAACGTGAACGCGTTCTGGAACAGATAGAGCACGTACACCAGCGTCGCGCCGAGCGGCCGGCCGTCGCCGAAAATGACATACGCCGGCGTGAACGCCAGGAATCCGTTGATGAGCTGGATGACGACGTTGAACAGAATTACCGGCGTGAGCAGGGGAATCGTGATGCGGAAAAACCTCTGGACTTTCCCCGCCCCGTCCACGCTCGCCGCCTCGTAGTATTCGTGCGGGATGTTTTTGAGACCGGCGAGGAAAATGAGCATCGACGAACCGAACTGCCACCCGTAGAGCAAAATGAGCGTCCAGATCGCATACTTCGGATCGCCGAGCCACGACACCCCCGGCAGCCCGATCCACCGCAGGATCGTGTTGATCGCGCCGTCCAGGCCGAACAGCTGGCGCCACATGACGGCGACGGCGACGCTGCCGCCGATGATCGAAGGCAGATAAAACACCGTCCGGTAGAAGCCGGCGCCCCGGATGATCTTTGCGACCAGCATCGCGATGGCGAGCGCGACGATCAGCCGGAACGGCACGGCCGTGAACGTATAGAAAAAGGTGACGCGCAGCGCGTGCCAGAATTTCTCGTCCTTCGTGAACATCCGCTCGTAATTCTCCAGGCCGATCCATTCCGGCGGCCGGAGCATGTTGTAGTCGGTGAACGACAGGTACAGCGTCATCGCGATCGGGATGATGGTCAGCCCGAAGAAGCCGATGAGGAACGGCGAGATGAATGCGTACCCCGTCAGGTTGCGATAGCCGCCCGTTTTGCGTTTCCTCCGCCTTGTACGAAAAGCGGTTCCCGCCGCGGGTGCGGCTTGTTCCGTTGCCACCGGCACATCCGCCCTTTCCCCGAAATTTCCGATGGAAAAAGCCGGCCCGGCTGCGGCGCAAGCCTCTTCGCGCCGCCCCCGGACCGGCCGCAAATCTCACCGCTTGCGGGCCAGAATCTCCGCCGCCTGTTCGCGGAATTTCTTCGCGCCTTCTTCGGGCGACATCTCGTCAAACAGAATCCGGTCCTCGATGTCGTCACCGAGCAGGCTCAGCACTTCCGCGGAACCCGGCGGATAGTTCGTGTCGATCGGGCTGCTGTTGGCCGCCGCCAGGTCGATGTATTCGAACATGTTCTTCTGCACTTCGTCCAGCGCTTGCGATACCGCTTCGCGGATCTCCGAGTTGATCGGCACGCCGCGTTCGCCTTTCTGGATCTGTTCGACTTCGAGGGTGTTGACGAAGAAGTTGATGAACTTCGCCGCCTCTTCGGCGTTTTTGGAGCTCTTCGCCACCGAGAAGAACATCGACGGCTTCAGGAACAGCCCCATCTCCGTGTTCGGGCCGGGCAGCACCGTCAGTTTGAGCGGGCGGTTCGCCGCCTTCGACAGGGCGACCACCTGGTTGGACCAGCGGACATCGAACGGCGCCTTGCCATGCACGATGAGCTGGTCTTCCAGCGCCGAATGCTGCTGCATCACATCCAGCGTCGGCATGACGCCTTCCTTGATCAGCTCCGCCTGCATGTTGAAGTAGTCGATGAAAATCCGGTCGTCGAATCCGACGCCGGTGCCCTCGTCGTTGAAGAACTTCCGGCCGTTCTGGCGCGCGTAGTATTCAAGGATGTTGTTGGCTTCCAGCGTCGGCGAGCCGTAGATGCCGAGGTTCTTGTGTACCGTGCGGGCGATTTCCTTGAAATCGTCCCACGTCCAGCCGAGCGCCGGCTCCTTCGCGCCCGCCTTCTGGATCAGTTCGGGATCGTAGATGACCGTCAGCGCGTTCATGCCGAGCGGGATGCCGAGCAGCTGGCCGTCGACGACGCCGGACTCCATGATGCCCGCGTCGAGCTTGCCCGTGTCGATGATGCCGCTTTGGACGAACGGATTCAGGTCGGCGAGCACGTCGTTCTTGGCGTACTGGGTCAGGTATTCGCCGAAGTTCATCTGCAGCACGTCGGGCGTGTTGTTGCCCGCGACCATCGCGGACAGCTTCTCCCAGTAGCCGTCGAATCCGGTGAACTCCGCTTCGATCGTGACGTGCGGATTCTGCTGCTGGTACAGCTCGATAATCTTCAGCGTGTTGTCATGCCGCGTCTGGCCGCCCCACCAGAGCACCTTGAGCGTGACCGGCTTCGGCGCTTCGCTGCTGCCGCCTCCGCCGCCCGAGCCGGAACCGGCGGGCGATCCGCTGCCGGCCGGCGGGCTTGCCGCCGGGGAACCCGATCCGCCGCCATCCGAGGATTTGCCGCCGCCGCAGGCGGACAGCACCGTCGCCAGCGCAAGCAGCACCGCAAATAAAACGGTGAACGTCCGTCTTCGATTCATCGCCGAATAATCCCCCTGACCTGAAAGTGTTTTCAACACCCATTAAATCCGATTCGCCGCGGCGGCGATACGAAAGCTTCCGATCACCTGCGTTCAAAATTCCGGGAAAAAGGTTTCCGCTTGCGGCACCCCGCAATCCGTTCCCGGAAACGGTCCGGCGTGCGCGTCCCGCATGCTCATTTTTCCGACCAACCGTATTAAAATTCCGACATCTTCCGCTTGAACTCCGTGGGGGTAAGGCCCGTATGCTTCTTGAACACCTGGCTGAAATATTGCGGGTTGTTGCCGAACCCCACCGCCTCGGCGATCGCGCCGACCCGCAGGCTGCTCTGGCCGGAATCGGCGATGAGCTGCTTCGCGCGCCCGATGCGCGCGGCAAGCAGGTAGTTGGAGAACCGCTCGCCCGTCTCCTTGCGGAACAGCCGGCCGAGGTAGTCCGCATTCATGAAAAACACTTCGCTCGCAAGCTTGCCGAGCGTCAGCGTCTCATCGCCGAGCCGCTCCTGCACGCAGGCGATCATGCGGCGGACGAGTTCGCTCCGGTGCCGCAGGTTGGCGTCGTAATAGGAAGAAGCGATCTCCCGCGCGATGTCCAGGATGGTCCGCTCCATCTGCCCGAGCGTCCCGGAGGCGAGGAACGGCACCGCCCGCTCGAAATAGCCGGCCAGCCGGTCCTTCGGCGCCTGGCGGATGAGCACCATGTACAGCTCGGCGAGGTACGTTTTCGCGACCTGCACGTCCAGGCGCATGTCCTTCAGCCTCCGGAAACAGTCCGCAAGGAGCGCCCCGGCCTCGTCCACGCTGCCGCTCCGCACGGCCCGCGCCAGCTCCTCGGCATCCGGCAGATCGAGCATGTTCGCCGGCTGCGGTGTGTCCGCCCGCGTGATGATGCTGCCGCCCCCGAGATAGAAGCGGCCGGACAGGCTTTCCAGCGTTTCCTTGTACAGCCGCCGGAGGCGGCCGACGTCCGCCTCGTCGCTGACGGCGGCGGTCGTCTCGATGTCGTAATACTCCTGATAGACCCGTTGCACGCTGCTGATTACGGGCATGAGCCGATCGAGGGGGGCGGCGCCGCACAGGACGGCGACGCGCTCGCCGATGGCGGCGTCAAGGTGGACCGGCGCGCATTCGCCGATCATTTCGGAGGCGATGTTCTGAAGCGCGAACAGCTGCTCATACTCGGGCCTGGCCGCCGCGTCCGGCTCGAACAGGACGAGCCGGACCCGCGCATCCCCGCCGGGAAGGCCGAAGACCGCCCGGCAGCTTTCCCAGTCCTTGAGGTCGTAGGTCTTGTTCGTCAGGAATTCCTTCAGGAGCTGTGCCTTCAGCTGCGGCTTCATTTTTTCGAACTGGGCGCGGATGCCCTGCGTGTACCGCCGGCGCTCCTCGGCGGCACGCAGCTCCGCCACGACCTTGTCCAGCGTGTCCATGATGTCCTGCTCGGCGCACGGCTTGAGCAGATAGTGCCGCACGCCGTACTGCATCGCCCGCTGCGCGTATTCGAATTCGTCGTATCCGGACAGGATGACGAAGACGATGTCGGGATCCTCCTCACGCACGGCGGCGATCAGCTCCAGGCCGTTCATGTTCGGCATCTTCAGATCGGTGATGACGATGTCGGGCTTTTTTTCGCGGATCATCTCGAGAGCCTCGGCGCCGTTCTTCGCCTTGCCGGCAAGCGTCGTGCCGTGGCGTTCCCATTCGATGACGACGGACAGCCCCTCGAGGATGATCCGCTCGTCGTCCACGAGCAGCACGCTATACATCCTTCTCCTCCTTCCGCCGGACCGGCATCCGGATCGTCACCGCCGTGCCGCCTGCCGGACGGCGCTGCACGTGCAGGTCCGCGTTTTCGCCGAACAGGAGCCGGAGCCGCTCCTCGATGTTGGCGAGACCGATGCCGGATCCCTTCGGCTTCATGGTGCCGGCCTTCACCGCGGCGACCACTTCCTCGTCGATGCCGGGGCCGTCGTCACAAACGCGGATCTCCATGCCGGATTCGGTTGGGCCGATGTCCACTTCGATGGTGCAGACGCCGTCCGTCGCTTCGAGCGCGTGCACGACGGCGTTCTCGACGAGCGGCTGGATCGTCAGCTTCGGAATGAGCGCATCCTTGAGCGATTCGTCGCAGGTTATCAGAAACTCCAGCCGGTCGCCGAACCGGAACCGCTGGATTGTCACGTAGTGCGACAGGATTTCGAGCTCGTCGGACAGCCTGACGAGCGTCTCCCGCTTGCCGATGATGGCGCGGAGCAGCCGGCCCAGCGACTCGACGAGCTGCGAGATGTCGCGCTGCTTGTTGATGCGCGCCATCCAGGCGACCGTGTCGAGGGTGTTGTAGAGGAAATGGGGATTGATCTGCGCCTGGAGCGCGCGGTATTCCGTCTCGCGGATGAGGAGCTGTTTTTCGTAGTTTTCGGAGATCAGCTCGTTGATTTTCTCGATCATGATGCGGAAATGGCGGTGGATCTGGCCCGTCTCGTCGCGGGAGAGCTGCCGGTCCTCCTCGGTCACCGGAAGCACGAAGCCGCTTTTGGGCACCAGCTTCATTTTCTCGATCAGCCGCTCGAGCGGACGGGTGATGCCGCGCGCCGCCCGGCTGGCGAGGAGCAGGAACAGCACGCCCATGACGACGTAGAACGCCACCATGCCGCTGCGGATCGCCGCCGTCTTGCGGGCGATCTGGTCGAAATCGATCATGTTGACGTGCAGGAATTCGCCGTCCCGCGAACGGTACCAGGTGGCGAACCGCTTGCGGCCGTCGAATTCGAAGATGACATACCCCTTCATCCCGGTGAACCGCAACTGCGCATCCGCCAACACCGCGCCGCCCCCGGTAGCGTGCAGGAGCTCGCCGTCCTTGAACACGTAATACAGCCGGTTGTCCGACAGGTCGAGGAACCGGTCGACGAGCGTCCGCATGTTGACGTAGATGACGAGCAGGCCGAGATGGTCGAGCTGCAGGTTTTCCTTGTTCCGGATGAGCCTAACGCTGGTCAGCAGGTCGTCGCCCGGCGCACCCGGCAGCCACCGGTTCCCGCCGGCCGCCAGCTCGGCGTGCCGGGTCAGCTCCGCCGCATCCTCCTTCTGCCGCGGGATGTAGCCGGCGATCAGCTCGACGCCGGTCGCGTCCACGAGCCGGATCGAGGCGATGTACGGCTGATCCTGGGCAAGCGTGACAAGCCGGTCGAGCAGATCCGCGCGCCGCTGGTACAGCTCGTAGCCGGGTTCCTGGGCTTTCACCTTGCGCAGGTGCTCCTGGATGGTGTTGTCGGTCATGATGGAAAACGAAAGGTCCTCGATCTTTTTCAGCTCGTTGTCAATGGTCGTCGAGGCGAGATGGAGCACCTCGGCCGCCTCTTCGTACAGCTTCGTCTCGTAGGCGTTCGCCGCCGTGTGGAAGGCGATGAAGCCGAAAGCGGCCGAAAGGAGCGTGATCATCAGAACAAGGACCAGCACCTTGTTCTTGATGAGCAGATTGTCGTACAGCGAGCGAAGCCCCATTGGTCTCCTCCCGGTGATGCCGGATCCCGGCGTTTGCCGGTTCCTATCTGTTCGACACAGCAACCGGAAAACCCTTTCCATGAACAAAAATGGGGAGGATTGCCGTTTCGGCCGCGGCCATGGGGCGCCGGGCAGATTTTCTCCCATCTTCCCCGACGATTGGCGCGAACGCCGCCCGGTCTCCTTTTGCCCATTTGCCCCCGGAGAAAAAAGAACTGGCCGAACGGATGGAACGCCAGGCTGCGGACGCCCGGGAGAAGCTGAGCAACCAGGCCGTGGAAATGAAGAAGGCGGAAGAACAAAAAAGAGAACGGAAAACAAAATCGGAGTCTCCGGACGAGACTCCCATAAAGACAGAAATCATCGATTTTGTGGATGATCCGATGAGAAACAGGGTGATTGGTCGTCAAAACTCCCGTAAAAACCGGCAAGGTGACCGTCGTCGTCGCCACCGAAACATTCCAAGCGGCCGACGGGCCGTGATCGGAAGCGCGGGACGGTTTGATCGTTTCACTGCAATCGGACCCGCACGTTTCGCGTGACCAACCGGACGAGCCCCAACAGGATGGCCAGCAGCAGCAACGATCCGGCGACGGCCACCAGAAATTCCACGGCTTCGGAAAGATGGAGCCATTCCCTCGGCACCGCATCCCAAAGAGCTTCAGCAGCAAACGAAAAGGGCACGGCCAATGCGATAAACAGCACCCCTCCCGCTCCGTACCGGTAAAATCCGGCGCCGATCAGCCAGCCGATGGCATAATAATGCAAAATATTGAACGCAAAAGCGATCACGGCGGCGAGCCACATCCGGTCCAGCGCGATATCCGCGGCGGTCAGCATGCGCTCCGCCAGATAAATCAGTCCGGATCCCGCCGCCAGCGCCAGCGACAACACGCAGGAAGCGACGGCGGTTCCGATGAAACAGGCTTTTCGGGTGACTCCAAGGCGGACAAAATACGGCAGAAACCCTGCGGATATGATGCCGCACACCAGCATGAAGATTTTCGCCGGATGCGCGATGAAGGAGAAAAAGCCGCTGTCCGCCCTTTCGATTTCCCCCTGCCAGTTTCCGGTCAGAATGCGCGTCATCAGTTCGCCGATCTGTGCGCCCGACCGGATTTCAAACCCAAACCGCTCGGAAACGATATAAACCGCAAACACGATCACCGCGAATCAGATCGCCCAGGTTCCCTGCACGTTGGTCATATCCGCCGCGGTTTTGCGATATTGGCTAGACGGCATGCACGTTTTCCTCCCCCGTCAGATGAATGAACAACTGCTGGAGCGACACGGGTTCCGGCTCCAGACCGAGCCGCCGCGCCTCCGCCAGTTGTTCGCCCGATTGCTGCCCGTACAGGACGGACCGCTCCGAGCGCCCCGGCGTCCCGGCGATGATCTCCCGGCCAACAAAAAAACCGTCTTTGACCGCCGGTTGGAATTCATCCTGTTCACGGCGGGGATTGGGAAAGGAGCCCGAAAAATCGAGTAGAAGGGGGCGGCTAGCCCCCGTCCTCTCACACCACCTGGCAT
>ERZ795042.1881-NODE-1881-length-12591-cov-7.831605_pt1 | contig 12591 bp, 6 predicted proteins | sample MGYA00375126_ERZ795042 | MGnify/ENA primary metagenome ERZ795042 (study PRJEB30171, sample SAMN05518105) | compost metagenome | isolation source: Feedstock adapted compost from Newby Island compost facility, Milpitas, CA | place: USA:Newby Island compost facility...
CAGCGCCTCCACCGTCGCGACGGTGCGGGGATCGATGTTGCGCCACCAGCCGCTTGGGGAGCGAAAGTCTTTCAGGCCGGAATCCACGGAAAGCCCGGCGCCGGAGATGAGCACCATGCGGCGGGCGTCTTTGATGAGCGCCGCGGCACGGGATATGGGATCGTCACGTTTTTTCTCTTCCATTTCCGGAGTCCCCTTTCAACCACTCCCATTGTACAAAAAAAAGAAGCCCCCGGGGACGCCCGTCGCCCGGGGAGCTTCACATACAGGTCAACCGGGATCAAATCAGATCAGACTTCACCAACAGCCGCTCGATCAAGGCCGCGGCTTCCGCCCGGGTGATGAAATCCTGCGGCGCCAGCAGGTTGCCGTCTCTGCCCTGGACAATGCCCGCCCGCACGCTGTCGGCGATGCCGGCGGCCGCCCAGGCGGACGCCCGATCCGCGTCGGCGAAGGCGCCCAGCACTTCGTCCGCCGGACTGCCCGGAGTCCCGTCCTTCAGCCCGGTGACGGTCATGGCCCTGGCGATGATCACCATCGCCTGTTCGCGGGTGATCTTGTCGTTCGGCCCGAAGGTGCCGTCGGCATAACCGGACAAAAGTCCGTATTCAACGGCGGTGCGGATCGCGCCGTTGTACCAGTCCGTTTCCTTCACATCCGTGAAGGCGGACGGTCCGCTTTCCGTACCGAGGCCCAGCGCGCGGACGACGATCGCCGCAAATTCCGCGCGGGTGATATCGCGGTCGGGGCTGAAGCGTCCCTCGCCCGTCCCCGCGATGATCATTCGCGAGCCCATGTTGTTGACCGTTTCCTTCGCCCAGTGGGACGCCACGTCGTCAAACTCCACCGGGTTCCAGACCACGCCGTAGGCGCTGTTGGTCAGGCTGTTGATGATCGCGTAATATTTTCCGTCGATGACGACGATCTTGGTCGGAACGTGTCGGGGCGTGCCGTCGGCGCCGAAGACGACGCCCGTCGTGATCCGGCTGGGATCGACGCCGTCCGGAATGGCAATGGCGCGTTCCACATACGCGGAGAACTTCGTGATTTCCACGCTTTGCCCTTCATATTCCGCCCGGACCGAGAATTCCACCGGGGGAACGACAATCGAATACGTGCCGGCCGCCGCCGTGTTTTCAATCACCTGGACCGTTTCCTCCGCGGGTTCGCCGATTTCCACCCGGACCTTGATGTCCTCCAGTGCGTCGGATGCGCCGAGCACTTCCGAAATCGCGCCGATGTCGAACTGCTCCGCGGGAATCGTGTACGTCGCCCGATCCGTCCGGATTTCCAGCAAGGCCTGCCGGTCTTCCATGTTTTTCACAATCCGGCCGGTCAACTCCCCGACCACCACATCGGAACCCGAAGGCACCGGGATCGTGAGGACGGCGTTCGAGCCTTCCTCGGCCAGCTTCGCTTCCACTTTCGCGGGATCGACCGACACGGTGATGACGGTTTGCCCGTTCCGGTTCGAAGTCGAAGCCGTTCCCGCGCTTTCCTCCTTGCCGTTGATCAGCACGTTCACGCCGGTTCCGGTCGGTATGGTCGGCGCGGGCGTCGCGGGAGCCGCGGGAGCCGTCGGCGCTGGCGAAGACGTCGGATTCGCCGTGAACGTGAGCGTCTTGGCCGCTCCGGCCGGCGTGTTCGTCGCCGGGTTCGCCTTGACCCGCACCAGCACCGTGACATTGCCGGGGAACACCGGCGGATTGGCCGGATCGTACGGTGTGTAAGTGTTCCCGCCGTCCGTGGAATATTCCATCGTCGCATCGGCGCCGACGATGACGTTCAGCGTGTCGTCAGCCGTGACATTCGGCGCTGCCGGCGGCTGGTTGGGCTTAGTGTACTTCATGACGGTCAGTTTGCCTTCCCGGGTTGCGTCCTCGAAGGCGACATAAGGCACGCTGCCAGACAAGCTGTTGAACACGACCAGGGATGGATTGTAAGCCTCGCCAGGCGTAAAGCCGTTGCTGCCCACCGACACCCAGGTGCTGCCCGAAAACTTCTTCACGACCAATTTGTTTCCATGCCCCGCGTCCGTAAAAGCGGCGTACAGCCCGCCGTCCCCCGCCCAGGCGGTCGTGCCGTAGGCCTGGTCCGTGGAGAACGCGCTGCCGGCCGAAACCCAGTTGTTGGGCTCCCAGTTATAGGCCATCGCGGCGGCTTTATAGTCATCGTCGGAATACACGAAATAGAGCCGATTCCCGTCCGACACCAGGGTGGGTTCGAACACATTGGAGGCGGTGACCCCGCGCGCGCCGGCCAGCTTCCATTCTCCGGACGTGTCATCGTACCACATGGCGGTGGCGCTGAGATCGGCGTCAAATTCGTAGTCGTGGAAGCCGGCAAACAGCAAGCCTTCATGGGTGACCAGCGCCGGATCCATGATATCGCCCGGGGAGAACTCCTGCTCGCCCACCCATTCCCACACGCCGCCTTCCGCCAGCTTCCGCACCGTCAGGCCGCCATAAGGGAGTCCGTCGCGATAGGCGACGTAAAGATCTCCTTGATGCACGTGAAGGAAAGGCTGGGGATCCTGGTCCGTCAGCAAATCCGGATCGATCGTGTCGACCGGGATGCCTTCACCCGCCATCTCCCACTCGCCGCTGCCGTTCAGTTCAAATTTCCGGACGAGGATGGAGGACAGGTTGTCCTCGTCGACCACGGCAAACGCGGCGTACAGCGTATTTCCGTCCACCACGAGGGACGGCGCTCCGATCTCGCCGGGCGAGAAGCCCGCCTCGCCGACCAGCGACCACGTCGCGTCGCTTGGGCCCAGCTTCATGGCTGTGGCTTTCCCGTCATTGGCGCCGTCCTTGAACACCACATACAGCGTGCCGTCAGCGCCGGCCTTCAAAACGGGATATTCCGCCCCGCCGGCGGTGAATCCCGGATTGCCGGCATTCCCCCATTGAGCGTCCGGATCCGCGGCCGTCATGAAGTTCCAGGCCGAAGGATTATAGATACCGCCGAACGCTTCGTCCTCGGCGGTCTTGAACGCGCCGGCTTCCACCAGGACATAAAAATTCGTCAGGGGCGCAAGTTGCGAGATCAGCTGGATCGTCACCGTCTTGTCCGCGATCTGCACTCTGTCGGAAGCCGCCCCGATCTGTTCCGCCACGGCGCCCTTTTCATTCATGATATAGATGAATTTTCCGGCCCCCGCTTCCACCGGCTGATTGAACGTGATGCTGAGCTGGCTGACCGCTGAAAGCCCCGTCGCATTGTCCGCCGGAGAAACCGAAACGACTTCGAGGGCGGACGGATCGGAATCGGACGGATCGGGATTGGACGGATCGGAATCGGACGGTTCCTCCACCTCGTTATCCGCCTGAATCTCCTGCGAAGCCATCGGGTTCCCCGCTTTGTCGGTGACGTGAGGGGCGGATGCCGAGTAGGAGACCTTCACTTCCTGGCCGTGTTCCACGGATTCCGACAACGTCAAGACCAATTGTCTCCCGTCCGTTCCCAGCTGCGCGTTTTCGACGTCGACTTCGTCGTCGTCCACCGAGACGGAGAAGCGGATGAGCGCCTCGGCATCCGCCACGATTTTCTCGGGAAAATCCACCACGACCTCACCGGGGGCGTCATCCGTGACGGTAGCCCCGCTCATGACCGGCGCAAGGCTGTCATACCGGAGAAACGTCGGCCTTCCGGTCCGGGCGTCCATATGCCAGAGCGTGTCGAAATCCCAGTTGTTGAAATTGGATTCGTCGCCCATTTCTTCACTGGGCAGCCCCGTGCCAAAATCGTCCGACTGGCCGGTCGCGTCTTCGTCGTAATAGGCATCCTCCGCATTTACATCTGCGCCTTCGAACGGCTGGCCGACCAGCGCTCCCGCGGACAGCGAGCCGCTTACCGACCCTCCGGCATAGACGCGCGTCAGGGACACCGCCCCGTCGGCCGACCCGATCAGACCGCCGGAGGGGTTGATGAGAAACGATGTCACCGGTCCCGTCGCGTAACTGTCGACGATGGTGGCGTTCTTCGCGTATCCCGCCAGCCCGCCGGCTCCCAGCTGGCCGTTGACCATGCCCGTCGCGCAGGATTCCTCAATGGTGCCTCCGTCCACAGATCCGACAAGTCCGCCTACGTAAGCGAGAATCCTTTCGCTTTCCACAATGGCTTGGGAGCAGCTGGCGGAGATTTGGGCTCCCGAGGACATCGACCCGGCCAGCCCGCCTACGTAGTCCTCTCCTTTCACGGCTCCCCCCGACACGAAGACATTGGTTACGGTACCTTCCAGCACCCCCGTCAAGGCTCCGGCGCTTCCGAAATCGGATGACATGACGGACACATTCTCCAGAACCAGGTTCTGGACCACCCCGCCGCTGCCGATGACCGCAAACAAACCCGCGTCACCGCTTGTATTGACAATCATGCCCGTAATTTTGTGGCCGTTTCCCTCGAAGTGTCCGGTGAAGGCGGACACGCCCTTTCCGATCGGGTTCCACGGGATGTTGCCGGAAAGATTGATGTCCGCGGTCAGTTCATAGTACGCTCCGGGATCGTCCACGACCGCCATCAGTTCTTCCGCATTCGTGATCTTGTACGGGTCCGCCGGCGTGCCCGACCCCTGCGGCGTCACCGGCTCGGCCCAAGCCGCCGGCATGTCGCCCGGCAGGACAAGCTGCATGATCAAAAGAAGTGCAAAAACCATTCCCAATGCTCGGCGACGGCCTGGCCGCCCGGCAAACCGGGAGTTGCCGATTGAACCGGTCATCATGCTGTTCCTCCCTGAAAGATTTCCCCCCCATCCTACAAAACCGGACATTAAAAAAACCTTAAAACTTTTGCCTGATCCCCAAAAAAAAGCCGGCCGTTCAGGCCAGCTCCGCCGGAATCCGCACCGTCACCCTTGTCCCCCGCCCGGGCGCGCTGTCGATCTCCAGCCCCGTACCGTATTCGTATTTCAGCCGTTTGTTGATGTTGGCCAGGCCCACGCCCTGGCGCCGGTCCGGCGGGGCATCCGGCGGCATGGGCATCTGGCTGCTGTCGAATCCGACGCCGTCATCCTCGATGACGAAAAGGTATTCGCCGTCCCCTTCATAAGCCCTGAGCCTGACGGTTCCGCCTTCGACCCGATGGCCGATGCCGTGGCGAATGGCGTTTTCCACCAGCGGCTGGATCAGCAGGGGAGGAAGGCGGATCAGCGACATGCCTTCCGCGATGTCGGATTCGAAGCGCAGACGGTCCTTGAACCGCGCTTTTTCAATTTCCACGTAGGTCCGGATCAGACCGAACTCCTCTTCGAAGGAAACCCGTTTTTCCGTATGGCTGAACCGGAAGCTGGCGCGCAGATAATCGGCCAGATCCGACGTGAGCTTGCGCGACCGTTCCACGTCCGTATAGCTGGAGGCCACGATGCTGTTCAGCACGTTGTACAAAAAATGCGGCTTGATCTGCGACTGCAGAAACGCCACTTCCAGATCGACCGCCTTGGCCAGCGAATCCTTGAGCGCGAGCAATCCGCCGATTCTCGCCTTCAGTTCCGCCAGGTCAAACGGCTTCGGCAGAAAATCGTTCGCGCCCGCCCGGAATGCCGCCACCTTGTCCTGCGGACCGATGGCGGCCGTCACCATCAGCACGGGCAGTTCCGGCAGCGTATAGGTTTTGCGGATTTCCTGGCACACTTCGTACCCCGACATGCCCGGCATCATCAGGTCGAGGACCACCAGATCGATTCTGAACGGTTTGCCGAGCATTTCGATGGCCTCGTAGCCGTTCTTGACGGCGATCACGTTATGACCGAGGGGCTGCAGCGCGTCCATCAGCACTTTCAGATTCAGGAACTGGTCGTCCACGATCAGGATCGTGTGCTTTCCTTTTTGATTCAAAAAATATGGCGTTTCGAACTCGTACTCCGGCATTTTGACCGGATGCACGGCCGGCCCGGAATCCGCCGGCACCCTTCCGCCGCGGCCGTCATCCCTGGCGATGGGCAGCGTGAAGGTGAACGTCGTGCCGACGCCCCGGGATGAAGTAACCGAGATATTCCCTTTCTGCAGTTCCACCAGTTGCTTGACGATGGGCAGGCCGAGGCCGAACCCCCGGTTTTCCTTCGTCTCGTCAAACGTCTGGAACGCTTCGAAGATGTGCGGCAGATGGTGGGGATCGATGCCTTCGCCCGTGTCACTGACCGAAATTTCGATCATCCCGCTTTTGACCGCGGCCGAAACCGCAATGCTCCCGTTCTTCGTGTATTTGACCGCGTTGTCGAGCAGATTTCCGATGATCTGGCTGAGCCGGCTTTCATCCGCCAGCGCGTAGGGCAATTGCGCGGGAACGAGGTTGACCAGGCGGGTGTTGCCGGCCTCGGACAGAAACGTGTATATGCGCACCTGCGTTTCCACCGCCGAGCGGACATCGACGGGTTTCGGATCGATGGCCAGTTCGCCCTGCTTGAGCTTCGAAAAATCCAGAATATCATAAACCAGCCTGGACAGCCTTTCGGCGATGCTCATGACCAAATGGAGTTTCTCCCGCTGCTCCTCCGTCGGCGGATGGCGGGCATCCTCCAGCAGCGACCTGGAAATATGCATGACGCCGTGCAGCGGCGACTTGAACTCGTGCGATGTCCGGGCCAGAAACTCGTCCTTCAGCTTGTCCGATTTCTGGAGTTGGACGGAAAGCTCTTCGATTTTGAGGTACGCGTTGGAGAACCGGAGCGACATGAGCAAAGCCAGCATCAGAAGGAGCACGAACGGTTCGAAGGGCGGCAGCGAATCCACGGGGACGCCGAAATACACGTTCAGGTTTTGCACCAGCACATAGACGTTCAGCGCGACAGCGGCCACGGCCAGATGCAGGCTCCCTTCCACCTTGCGGAACGCCGCCTGGACAAACACATAGATCACGTAGATCAGCGGGAAGGTGGCATAGATCGTTACCATTTGCCGGTACAGATCCGTGGCAAGCCAGGGAATAAACAAAAGCCCCCAGAGGGCGAGCGCCGCCCCGGCCGCCATACCCGCGCGAAACGTCCATTGGGAGCAAAACGGACGAAACGCCGTAAACGCATACAGGAAAAAGCTCATTCCCCCGCAGATCGCGGACAGCATCTGGACGCGAAGGTACAGCCAAAACGGCACTTCGCCGAATACGTCAAAGAACACCCTTTCTCCCCGCGTGCTGGTAAACAGGGCGATGAACACGCACACCAGGCCCAGCACAAGCAGGGAGACGTCTTTTTTGCGCTGGGTATAGAGCCCGATGAAATAGAGCCCCATGATCAGGAAAGCCGTGACTTTAATCCAGTCGTGCGTAAGCGCTTTTTCGCGAATACCGGAAATCTGTTTCTCCAGCCCCAGATAGATCGGCTCGATCACGCCGCTGCTGGCGGGAAATTCCTGATTGGCCACCTGCACGATGATTTCATTCCAGCCCGGCTGCAGGGCGAAAAAGCTCTCATAGGGCCGGTTTACCGCTTTATAGTGCTGCTTCTCCCCCGGAATCCCGCTTTGGCCCACGGTCCGGCCGTTGACCATAATGCTGTTGGACAATTGGATCGCCGAGGTTTTCAGCCCGTAAAAGGCATCGGCATCATCGACTTTGATCCGCAAACGGTAGGTCGCCATGCCCAATACCGGCATGTGATCCGCCCATGATCCCGGCACTTTGATCATTTCCGGCGAAGGGACGCTCCCGTCCGCGGCCATGGCGGCGAAATCTTCCGGGAAAAGCATCCGGTTCGGGTAAAACTCCCACTCGCCGTCGAGCGGAACGGCGCCGTTGTCCGCAAACTTCCACGCGGTCAGATCGAGCATCCCGTTTTCCGCTTCCGGCGTCGGTTTGCCTGTATGGGCGAAATAGAGGAAAAGCACCCCGTATGTCATCGCAAGGATCGCCACCGTGACCGCCGCGGCTGCCGCTTTCGTTCTCATCGTCCGCTCATCCCGAATATCCCATTTTCCGGTACAACCGGATCGTCTCCTCTTCCAGCCCGACGCCGAGCTGCTCGTTGACGTTCCGCTCCAGTTGCCGGTAGACATGCAGTGCCTCGCTCCGGTTGCCCGCTTCCAGATGCAGCCGGATCAGTTCGCGTCCGTCCGCCTCGGAATCCGGCGCGATCGCAAGGATGCGCCGCAGGCAGTCCTCCGCCAGCGCCGTGTCCCCCCGCCGGCGGAAAAGCAGGTGCATGCTGCGAAGCGCGCGCAAATATTTCGCGTTGATCGCCTCTTTTTTGAACTCCGCCCAGTGATAGTCGCAGCCCTCCATATATTCGCCCCGGTACATGCCGTTGATCCTTTCGTACAACCGCAAGTCCGGCGTCTCCGCCGACAGGATTTCGTCCAGGTCATCTTCGAACGCCGCGGCGTCGACCACGGCGCCGTTCAGGCGGAGGGCGAAGCCGCTCCCGTTTTTTTCGATCTGCAGGGGGAGGCGGTGCTCCTGGAAGCTTTTGCGCAGGTAGGACAGGCAGGTGTACAGATACGTTTTGGCGTTTTTCAGGTCATACTCCGGCCACACCGACTCGATGATGAGCGCGGTATCCACGTGTTTTTCCCCGTGATGGACCAGAAAGGCGCAAATCTCCTTCTCCTTGTTCGTCTTCCACGGGAGCGTGCGGCGGGGATCATTCGGGCGCGCGACGGAAAAGCCCCCCAAACACCGGATGGCGGCGTCCGAACGGCTCCGGTCCGCCCGGTCCGCGGATACGGCCTGCCGGAGGCGCGACACCGCGTCCTGCAGCCTGCCCGGCGCCAGCGGTTTCAGCAAATAGTCCGTCGACTGGATTTCGAACGCCTCCACCGCATACTCGGCGTACGCCGTGGTGAATACGATCGGCAGCCGCGGGCGGATTTCCCGCATTTTCCTCGCCGCCTCCATGCCCGACATGCCCGGCATCTCGTTGTCCAGGAATACGGCGTCCACCGGCGACGCGCGCAACGCTTCGATGGCCTGAACCGGATTTACGTACCTCCCGGCCACTTCCACCTCCCCGGTCTGAACCAGCAAAATCTCCAGCAGATTGAGCGCATCTTCCTCGTCATCCACCAGCAGCACGCGAATCACGGGGCTTGCCTCCCGAAAAATAAAAGGATGCCGCGGCGATCCCCGCGGTCATCCCGAGTCATCCAGTCATCCCGACAAGGATTTGGGTTTCATCATAACACAAATCAGCAAATCTATTAATTATTTTTTTCAAACTCCGCCGCCGCATCTCCGGCTTGCGGCCGGTCGTCCGGGGACGGGGCGGGCTTTTTCTTGTCCGGGACAGGTTTTGCCATGAAGCCGGCCATCCACCCGTTGATGGCGAGGTACAGCCACCATCCGGCCGCAGGGGCCGCCGCGGCGGCGAGCCACACAAAGCCCCCGTACAGGAGCCCCGCCTTGACGCCGACGGCCAGCCCCCACAGGGCGAACGCCGGCGCGCCGGCGGCGATCCGGGCCGCATCGGCGCTCCGCATTGCCAGGTCCTCGGGCCAAGGGAACATTTTCATGTACGGTTCGGCGTACCACTGCACAACGAGCCGGTTCAGCCACGAAACCATCAAGCCGCCGAGCACCAGCCAAACCGCCACGGCCAGCCACATGGGCGTCTGCACGATGGCCGCCGTGCCGAGTCCCCACAAAGCTGCGTACATGCGCACCGTTTCGAAACGCCGGATTTGCGTTTTCAGCCACAGGTCTGCCAGCCGGCGATGGGGAGCGGCGGCGCCGGGAAGCAGCGGCCGGGCACGGCGGAACACGAGCGGACGCCTGCCGCGCGGCAGCGCACGGACGGGCGGTGCGTCGATCAGCAGCCAGCCGATGCTCGCCGCATAGGCGTCCCGCTCCGTTTCCACCTCGTGGAAGAGCGTCCCCTGCGCCTTCAGCCGCGAGGCCGAAAGGATCGCGCCGCCCGACACGAGCAGCGCGATCGCGGCGGGCCGGACCGCGGGGCTGTCTTCCGCAGCCGATACCGCCCACCCCCATGCCGCCGCCCAGACGAGGACCGCGGCGAAGCGCGACATCCTGCGCCGCCAGCCGGACCAGCGCCGCGACACCGCGTCCCGGACCAATGCCAGCACGTACCCGCCGCAGACGAGCCCCGCCGCTTGCCAAAGCAGGATGCCGGCCGGCCACCGGACCATCGCCAGGTGGTATGGCAACAGCAGCGCGGAAAAAATCAGCGTCACGACCAGCTTCGCCGTCAGCGTGTAAAGCATGCCGATGCCGATCATCCGCCGCGTCCACGCCCGGTTGCGCCGCAAAAACAGCCCGTCCCCCGGATCCGCAAACGTGCGCAGATCCGCGGCGAACACGGCGACGATCAGCGCCAGCAGCGCCGACGGAACGGCGGCCGGCATGTCCGCCACCCACCCGGGCGGCTCGCGCCAGAATTCGGCGTATATATTGCCGCCGATCCAAAGGAAGGGAGCGACGATGTAAACGCCCACCGTCCAGTCCCACGCCGTCCGCCAGCTGCGCAGCACTTTTCGCCAGTAGGCCGCGATGCGTTCCCGCATGAGCCCGGCGGGGCTGAAAGCCTCCGGCAGGACGTCCTCCGGCTCCTCATCGTCCGCTTCCTCGTCCTCCGGCTCATCCGCTTCCGGCTCCTGCCCATGCCAGGGATCCGGTTCCGGATCGTCCGTGTCTTCCGGTTTCCGCCCGTCCCGCCGATGCATTTCCGAATCATCCGGCTCCCGCTCGTCCCGTAGACCCGCCGGCCGGATTTCGTCGCTCATCCGGCTCCCCCCGCTTCGGCCATCCCCGTCAGCTTCAGGAAACAGTCGAACAGCCGGGCGTCCGGCCCGCATCCGGTCTGCCTGCGAATCTCCTCCATCGTGCCGGACACGGCAACCCGTCCGTCCAGCAGCAACACGAACCGGTCGCACATCCGTTCCGCCGTGTCCAGCACATGCGTGGTCAACAGCACCGAGGCGCCGCGCGCCCGTTCCTCGTCCAGCGCCTGCATCAGCTCCATCATCGCGGACGGGTCCAGCCCGATGAACGGCTCGTCCACGAGATAGAGCCGCGGCTCCAGCAAAAAACCGACGGTCAGCATGACTTTCTGCTGCATGCCCTTGGAAAACCGGACCGGATAATGGTGCCGCACGTGATCCAGCCGGAAGCGCCTGAGCAGCCGTTCGGCCTTGGCCGCAAACTTTTCCTCCGGCATCCCCAGGGAAGCCGCGGCCAGCGCGAGATGCTCCCACAGCGTCAGCCGTTCGTACAGCACCGGCTGCTCCGGAATGTACGCCATCGCGCCGGGTCCCGCCTCCGCCGCGGGGCTGCCGTTCAGGAGCAGCTCTCCTTTCCAGTGCGGCAGCTGCCCCAAAAGCCCCTTCATGACGGTGCTTTTGCCGGCTCCGTTCGGACCGAGCAGCCCGACCCGTTCGCCCGGGCGAATGTCGAAGCGGACGCCCCGCACCACCGGCTTGCCCGGCTCGTATCCCGCTTCTTCCACGATGGCTTGAGCACCCGTCCAATCCGCGGTTGACATTTTCCATCCTCCTTCCGGGCGGCGGTCGGCAGACCCCTCACCACGCCCTCATCCGAACAGATGCAGCACCGCCATGCCGCCCAGGGCCAGCGCAATGCCCCCCATTTCCGTCCGCCGGAACGGTTCCCGGACGATAAACCGCGCATAGAGCAGGATCAGGATCACATGCAGGGAAACCACCGCCGTTACCAGCCCGGTCACCCCCATCGAGAAAGCCAGGAAAAGGAGCACCATGCCCGTGATATTGACGAGGCCGATCACCGATCCCCAAAGAAACGTCTTGCCGTCGCTCCACATCCGGACCGGCCGATCCCGCGCCCCGACCTCCTCCTGATTTTCCAACGACCGGCGCCGCCGTTCCCGCCTTCGCCCGATCCACCACCAGGAGCCGAACAGCGCCGCGGCGACGGAACACATGTAAGCCAGCGTCGGAAAAGGGTCCCCTCCCGCCAGCGAGGCCTGTTTGTTGGACAGGTCGCCGAGGGCAAAAAAGAACAGGGCCAACAGCCCCCACCGCATGCCCTGCAACCGCTGCAGGGATTGCCTGCCGGCGTAGCGGATGAGCACCACGCCGGAGACGATGATGACAAACGCGGCCAGTTGCCTGGCATTTACGGTTTCTCCCCACAGCAGAAAGGAAAACAGCAGCACCGGAACGGGAGACATGGACGTGAAAAGCGCGGGCAGGGAAGACTTGCCGGCGGCAAAACCCTTGTACACCGACAGATTGGCGCCGAACGTGAACAGCCCCATCAGCAGCCCGAGCAGCGATCCGTCCGACCAGTTCTGGTCAAGGATGAAGCCGAGGGAAAGACAAATCAGGGATCCTGTGGCGAACGTCCCCAAAAGAACGAGATTGCGATCGATCGGCTGCAGCGCGGACCAATGATAGAGAATGCCCCGCAGGCCGAACACCACGGCGGCCACGAGCGCCAGTGCGAGCCACATGAAGAAACGTCTCCTTGTTGTACGTGCGAAATCCGGATGACGGATCGCCGTCTTATGGTCTTTCCTCTTTCCCCGCACCGGCCAGCATGCGGCGAATCGGCCATTCGATCCAGCTCCACGGCACAAGGCCCTTGAGCGCGAGCGCCGTTCGTTCCTGCATGGTCGGCCTATAGCCCAGCTTCGGCCGGCGGCCCGTCAGCGCGCGCTCGATGACGGCG
>ERZ795042.1882-NODE-1882-length-12590-cov-4.358915_pt1 | contig 12590 bp, 10 predicted proteins | sample MGYA00375126_ERZ795042 | MGnify/ENA primary metagenome ERZ795042 (study PRJEB30171, sample SAMN05518105) | compost metagenome | isolation source: Feedstock adapted compost from Newby Island compost facility, Milpitas, CA | place: USA:Newby Island compost...
CCGGCAGGAATACCAGACCGCCCTGTTCAACGCGATGGGGCTGGCCGCCGTCGCCCTGGGCGCCAACGCGGTCGTGTCCAACATGCCGAACAGCACCTATCCGGTGCTGTTCATCGTGAGCCTGGCGGTCGGAAGCCTGGCGGGTTATTGGCTTGACCTGGAGGGACGGTTCAACCGGTTCGTCGGGAGGTTCGGCCATTCCGAGCTGGGCAAGGGGCTGTCCACCGCCATCCTGCTGTTCTGTGTGGGGACCCTGTCGATCCTGGGGCCGATCGAAAGCGCCCTGAGGGACAACCACACCTACCTGCTGACCAACGCGACGCTCGATTTCGTCACCTCCATGGTGCTTGCCGCCACCTATGGCATCGGCATCATCTTTTCCGCCGCCGTGCTGTTCGCCTGGCAGGGCAGCATCTACTGGAGCGCCCAATGGATCGAACCCTATCTGACGCCCGCCCTCATGGCGGAGGTTTCCATCGTCGGCGGCGTGCTCATCCTGGCGTCGGGCCTGTCGATCCTGGGCGTGAAGGATTTCAAGACCGTCAACATGCTTCCGTCGCTGTTCATTCCGGTCATCTGGTTTGCCCTTCGGGCGCTGTTTTGACTGCTCACTCTGTTTCGGATCCGGACGTCCGGAAAGATTTCAGCCATTCGAGAGCCTGTTCGCGGGAACGGATCCGCCCGTCCAGGACGGCGGCTTCGTGCTGCGCCAGGATCCGGGCGAAGGCCGGACCGGGGGTGAGGCCGAGCCGGATCAGATCGTCTCCGGCAAGATATGCGGGCAGGGAAGCGCGCCGCCGGAGGTAGGCGATGAGGAGCCGCTCGCGCCCCCGCGGGGATGCGGCCGCTGCGATGAGCAGAGCGTGGGCGGAATACGGCCGCAGCATCGGATGAAGGTCGCCCGCGGTGCGCGCCCTGGTCCAACGATCCGATTTCATCAGCCCGATCAGGCCGGCGAGTTCCCCGACCAGCTTTCGATCCCCGCGGGCCAGGGCGTAACGGCCCGCATCGCCGAGCTGATCCGCGTGGAAGAACGGGAGCAGGAACCAGAAAAACCAGCCCGGCCGTTCGTTGGGCAAGGCGGCGAAAATCCGCTCCAGCCGCTCGGCATGGGCGAGGCAGGAAGGGCCGGCGCCCTCCCGCACGCCGAGGCCGCTCCAGAAGCCGAGCTCCTGCAGGCGGCGGATCGCCCGTGCGGGGGAGGTTTCGACGAACAGCTTATCCAGCTCGTGGCCGATCCGCGCCGCCGACAGCGCCCCGAGCTGTTCCGCGGAAGCCAGGGCCAGCCGCTCTGTCTGCTCGTCCATGGTGAAAGCAAACCGAAGCTCGAACCGGACGGCGCGGATGATCCGGGTCGGATCTTCCACGAAGCTCAGGTTGTGCAGCACGCGGACGATCCCCCGGCGCAGGTCGTCCAAGCCGCCGTGGGGGTCGACCAGCCGGCCGAACCGTCCTTCGTTCAGGCAGACCGCCAACGCGTTGATGGTGAAGTCGCGCCGGGCGAGGTCCTCCATCAGGCGGGAAAATTCCACCCGCGGCAGCGCGGCGGGGTGATCATAGTACTCCAGGCGGGACGAGGCGATGTCGATCCTGGCGCCCGATGGAGCCGTCCAGGTTGCCGTGCCGAACTCCCCGTGAACCGTCACGTCTCCTCCCAGCCGGTCCGCCAGGCGGCGGGCGAAGGCGATGCCGTCCCCCTCCACCGACACATCCACGTCCTCATTGGGAAGACCGAGCAGCAGATCGCGGACAACCCCCCCGACGAGAAAAGCGGAAACACCGGCTTCGCCAGCCTGGCCGCCGATTTCCTGAAGCAGCGATACCGTCGGTTCGGGCAGCCGTCCCCGGATGAGGGGGGCGAGGCTGTCTCCGGCCGGCCCGGACAGTTCCGGTGGTCTCGGGGCGGAGCCGGCTCCGGCGGACGGGAAGGCGGCCGGGGTGCCCGCGCACGCGCCGTCCGCAGGAGGGCGGCCGGCGGCCGGGTCAACCGGTTCCGCCGCCGCGCCGGCGGCTTCTCCCGCGCACGCGCCGTCCGCGGCAGCCGCGACCTCCGCCTCCTGCCGGAGCCTCTCCTGTTCCGCTTCGCCATGCATGGAATCGCCGTGCAGCGTTTCAATGACATTGCTGCGCGTGACGATGCCGATGATCCGCCCGTCCTCCACGACCGGCAGCCGGCCGATGTTGTGCCGGATCATGATGTTCTGGATTTCCTCGAGCGACGCGTCCGGTCCGACCGTGATCACGCGGGTGCTCATGAACGCCTTGACCGGGGCGTGCCCGAGCCCGTGACGGGTTGCCTTGTCCACGTCGCGGCGGGAGATGATGCCGACGAGGCGGCCGTCCTCCTCCACGGGAAACCCGGAATGCCCGTAACGGTAAAGGAGTTTGGCCGCTTCCTCGATGGTCAGACGGGGCGGAATCGTCTTGACCGGAGCGGACATCATCCTCCGGGCGGTGACCGCCGGGGAGACGATCCGGTGCAGGCTGTTTGTCACGTGTTCCAGCACCTGTTCGATCGCCGCGCCCTTGATGCTGGCGGATCCCGCCTGCGCGTGCCCGCCGCCGCCCCATTCGCCGAGAAGGGGCCGGAAATCGATCCGCCTGGAGCCGGCGCGGCACACGAGATAGACCCGTTTCTGCATTTCCACCACCGCGATGGCGGCGTCCGCCCCGGCGGTGTCCAGCCACTTGGCCGTGACGGATCCAAGTCCTCCCTCGTAATCGGGCTGCCGGTGGGTGCCGACAAGGATGCGCAGGCCTTCGACGGGAAATTCCCGGGAGTTGGCGAGGAGCGAATTGAGGATCGCCTGCTGCCGCTCCTCCAGCGCTTCTCCCAGGAACCTCCGGAGGAGGTCCAGGTTCATTCCGTGCCGCATGAGGAAGGCCGCCGCATCCAGATCCCTGTGCGTCGTCGTGGAATAGGCGAATGAACCGGTGTCCGAATAGAGGCCGAGGCCGAACAGCGTCGCCTCGAATGGCGTCACCGGCAGGGACCGCTCCCGGATGCGCTCGAGGAGCAGGGTGACGGTCGCCCCCACCCGTTCGATCGTTTCCTCGTCCGCCCGGACATGGTCCTCCTCGCGCGGATGGTGGTCGATGACCGTGAGGCGCAGCCGATCGCGGGCGAACGTATCCGGGAGCTTCCCGATCCGGTCAAGGGAGGCGACGTCCACGAGGACCAGTTCCTTCACCCCGCTCCAGTCGATCCGGTGATCGGGCATGAGGTCGAGCTTGTCCCGGTAAAGGGCCAGAAACCGCCTGACCGACCCGGCCTGCTTGTCGGAGATGGCCGCGACCGCGTCCGGATACAGCTTTTGCGCCGCGACCAGGGAGGCCAGCGCGTCGAAATCCGCATTGACATGGGACAGGATCACTTTCATGGCGATATCCGCTTTCCTTTCCGCCGTTCAATGTCCGCCTTCCGGCCCTTCCTTGATTTCGTCCCGTTTGGCGTCGCGGATGACGAACAGTTCCAGCATCACGTCCGGCCCCCGGTCCGCGTAGGGATAGTCGATCTCGAGCCGGTCCGTGTGGAACAGAATGAGGCGGTCATATTCGAATGGGATTCCTTCCACCTCGACCGTGCGTTCGCCGTCCGTCCGTTTGACCGGCATCAGGGAAAAGTTCGCCTTCCCGCCGCCTCCGCAGCCGATCCCGGCCAAATACACATAAATGGCGCGGTTTCGGTCGTCCGCGGCCAACAGCTTCCGGACCGCCTCCAATGCATTCTGCGTCAAGGAGATGTTCACGCTTTCCCCTCCATCCCGGGATGGTACAGCCAATATATCGGATCGGATCCGCCTTGTCAATTCGGGTTTCGCCAGATCCGCAAGCAGCTCCGGAACCGTTCCGGGAGACGGTCAGCCGATCATCTGCGACGCGATTTCGTATCCGATCGCGGCGGCGAGAAGGATGAGCACCGCGCCGAGCACCCGGTCGAACCAGTGCGCTTGACGCTGGTAGAAGGCGCGAAAGGCTCCGTAGGAAATGCAGACGGCCAGAACGGCGAACCACAGCGCCGCCGCCAGGACGATCTCGCCGCCGTACACCCAGCGGACCCAGCCGGCGGTGCCGGGTCCGATGAATTGGGAGAAAATGCCGAGAAAAAACAGGGCCGCCTTCGGATTGAGCAGGTTGCACAGAAATCCTTCCCGGAAGCCCTGCAGAACGGACAAGTTCGTGCGCCGCACCGCGAATGGATCCGCCCCCCCGGTGTCATCCGTCCGGGCCCTGCACCGGATCGCGTTCCACCCGAGCCACAGCAGGTAGGCGGCTCCCGCAAGCCGAAAGGCGTTGTACAGTCCGGGAGACCGCTCAAGGAGGAGGGAAAACCCGAGCACGGTGTAGGCGACGTGGACGACAAGCGCGCAGGCGATCCCGAGCGCGGTGGCGATTCCTTGCTTTCGTCCCATCTCCAGACTGTTTTTCATGACAACCACAAAATCGGGGCCGGGCGAAATCGCCGCCAAAAGCCCCACCAGGAACACTTCCGCGTACATGGATGCATCTCCCGTTGTGTCTACATGACAATCAAATCCCATGACAATCAAATCCGATGATATCATATTGGCAGAAGGACGCAAATCGGCGATTTCCGCCTTGAAAGAAAAAGGGGGTCTTCGAATGGGTTTTCATGTGCGGGCGGTTTCCCGACGGACGCTAAGGCAGTCGAGGCAAAGGCTGTCGACGCGATGGCTGCCTCTGTTTTGGATCACTGCCGTTCTCGTTTTTTCGGCGTGCGCGGCTCCCTCCGAACCCGCTCAGCCCGCCGGCGGGGAAGGGCGGCCGGAACCGCCGCCGGCGGAACAAAGGACGCCTTCTCCGTGGGGAGCGCTGCCCTCGTCGGTCGGTTCGGCCGGAGAGGTGCGGCAGCCGGCGTTTGAGTACGATCCGTCCGATCTCCTTCCGCTGCTGCCCGAAAAGACCGGACTGCCGGCGCCCACGGATACGATTTTCCGGAACCTGAGCGGTCTCGGCGATCAATTCGCGAGACCAAACGGGACGCTGGAATTTGATCTGGGGAGGAACCGGCATGTCATCCGCTACCGGCTGGCCGAAGCCACCGGGGGAGGGGACGTCGTCCGCACCGTCCTGGCTGGCTCGACCGTGCAAAAACAGCTGTCCGTCCGCCTGCCGGAACAGGGAAACAAGCTGTACATCCTGAGCCTGGAAGCGCTGGACGAACGGAATGAGACCGTGGACACGGCCTTTGCCCTCATCGGGGTGGTGCCGCAGGAGATCAACGCGGAGCTTCAGCTGGACCGGACCGTTTTTCGCGCCGGTGAGCGGACGGAGTCCAGGCTTCATCTGACGAACTACGGGCCGCAGGTATTGCAGTTTGGCGGCGGTTTTTCCATCGAGCAATATGTGGACGGAGGCTGGTACAAGGTTCCGCTGCGCATGGCCGGCCCCGCGGTGCTTTCCTCCATTGCTCCCGGAGAGGTGTACAGCGAGCTCTTCGATGTTCCCTCCGCGCTGCCGGAAGGCCGGTACCGCGTCGTCAAGGAAATCGGCGCCCGCGGGGTGTTCATGCCGGATTCGGACGATCCCGCCCGCGTGTTTCTCGCCGTTCCGTTCGAGGTCTCCGGGGGAGGGTGACGCCGCCGGCGCCGGGTCGTCCGGCGCGGGTTTGCCCCCCTCCCTCTGGGCGTCCGGAAAAACAATGCCCGAACTCCACAGCCGCCGTTTCCTTCAGGGAGACATGCACGTATGCTCTAACGAACTTGCGGCCGCGGTCTGCCCCGTTTGCCGCCCGGAGGGGATGCGCTGCAGGCGGCGGTTCGATTTTGTGGGGGAGGGTGTGCGCGGATGATCACCATCAGCCTGTGCATGATCGTGAAAAACGAAGAAGCGGTGCTGGCGCGTTGCCTGGACACGGTCCACGATCTCGTCGACGAGATCAACATCGTCGATACCGGTTCGACCGACTCCACCGTGGAGATTGCGAGGCGGTACACGGACCGGGTGTTTTTCTTTCCATGGGCCGGCAATTTTGCGGAGGCGCGGAACGAGTCGTTCAAGTACGCGACGAAGGAATACATTTTGTACCTGGATGCGGACGACGTCCTCCTCGAGGAGGACCGGCAGAAGCTGAAAAAGCTGAAGGAAACGCTCGATCCGGCCGTCGACTCGGTTTCGATGTACTACAACGCCGGGATGGACGATTACGGCAACGTGACCCTGCGCTACCGCCGCAACCGGCTGGTCAAACGGTCCCGCAATTTCCGCTGGGTGGGCGACTGCCACCAATACCTGCAGGTGTACGGCAACATTTACAATTCCGACATCGCCGTGACGCACATGAAAGTGCGGCATTCCGTCGGACGGAACCTGGACATCTACCGGAAAAAAATCGAGCGGGGAGATCCCTTCACGCCGAGGGATTATTTCTATTACGGGAACGAATTGCGGGAAAACGGGAGGTACCGGGAAGCGATCGAAAGCTACGCCAAAAACATCGCCATGAAGGAAGGATGGGTGGAGGACAAAATCTTCGCCTGCATCTACATGGCCGACTGCTACCGGTTCCTGGAAGATCCGGACAACGAGCTCACGGCGCTCCTCACGAGCTTCCGCTTCGGGCGGCCGAAACCGGAGGCCCTGTCGCGTCTCGGGTACCATTTTTACCGGAAAAAAGATTTGCGGACGGCGGTCTACTGGTACGAGGCGGCCACGAGGCACGAGCCGGATCCCGGTCAGTGGAGCTTCGACTATCCGGCCTACCACACCTGGTACCCGCATCTCCAGCTGTGCGTGTGCTATTACCATTTGGGAGATTTCGAGAAATCCTGGTACCACAACGAGCAGGCGCGGAAATACCGGCCGCGGGATCCGCACGTCCTGCACAACAAGAAACTGCTGGAGCGGAAGCTGGGGATCGGGGAGGCAGGCGGCGAGGAGTCCGAAGCCGGCTTGGAGACTGCCGTTGACGCAGACAAAAAATAAGCGGATTCCTTGCTTCAAATGCCCGGACAAGTTCCGCTTCCCCCTCATAGGGTATAGAAGGTTTCATGCCCGTCCCAACGGGCATGGAACACTATTGGGAAGAGGGGTGAAACGGTTGACCATCGATAACCGCATCGTCAACGGCAGTTTCGAGACAGGCGATTTCACGGGCTGGGTTCCGTTCAACGCGACGGTCACCCGCGACTACAGCCATCTCGGGTACTACAGCGTGCTGATGCCGGGCGGACCGGTCAACTCCTTCGTGTACCAGTACGCGCCGGTCAATCCCGGTGAAAACTTCGAGCTGGTGGTGTCGCTGGCCCGCCGCGGGCCGGGGCCGAGTCCCGCGGTCAGCTTGAGCATCGAATACTACGATGCCGCGATGAACTTCATCGAGTATCAGCTCATCGGCATCATCGATGACGGCAGGCTGCCGGATGTGGAGACGGAAGACTGGACGGAATTCTACAAAACGGCCGGTCCAGCTCCTCCCAACGCCGCCTATGTATATGTGCTCATCAACAAGCTGCCGCGCGAATTCAGCTCGGACGTGCTGTTGGATGACGTGGCGCTCCTGGCCGCCTCCGGCTCCGGGGTGATCGGGCTGACCGGACCGACTGGACCGACGGGTCCGACTGGACCGACCGGGCCTACGGGCGCGACGGGACCGACCGGGCCTACGGGACCGACCGGTGCGACGGGTCCGACTGGACCGACCGGGCCTACGGGCGCGACGGGTCCGACGGGACCGACGGGACCGACCGGGCCGACGGGGCCGACGGGTGCAACCGGACCGACAGGCGCGACGGGACCGACGGGACCGACGGGACCGACTGGACCGACGGGTCCGACTGGACCGACCGGTGCGACGGGACCGACTGGACCGACGGGTCCGACTGGACCGACCGGCATCACCTTTACCGAAACGTACGCTTATGCAGCCAACACCGAGGAACCGACGATTTCGGTCATATTGGGTGGTACGGCGGTTCCGCTGCCGAATGACCAGCAGCTGAACAACATCACGGTGAACGGAATCAATACCGTGTTCACTGTCACCCAGGCGGGAATCTACTATATCAGCTACAACATCAACCTCACGGAGGGGCTGCTGGTCGGGGCGCGCATCACGGTCAACGGAACCCCGGTGGAACAGTTTACGATCAACCCGCTCCTGACCCTGTCCAATTTCCACGCGGACGGCATCCTGACGCTGGCGGCCGGGGACTCCATCACCCTGCAGCTGTTTGGCCTGCTCGGGGTTGCCACGCTTCAGGAAGGGCTGGGCGCCTCGCTGACCATCATTCGACTGGACGACTGAGCCTTCGTTTCGCAAAAACAAGGCCGGAGGGCGATGACAGGCATCGTGCCGTCATCGCCTTCTTTTTTTTGGGCAAGAATTTTGATAAAGTAGGCATCAGAACCCGCCGATGACAAGCAATGTTGGAGGCGGGCGCATGGATCCGTCCGTGAAGCGGCTGTTTGATGCGGCAGCCCGGGATTACGACCGGCAAAGAAGGATGCTCATCCCCTGTTTCGATGATTTTTACGGCACGGCGCTGGCATTGGTGGAAACGGACGACCCGGCTCCGGAAATCCTCGATCTCGGCGCGGGAACCGGACTGTTTTCCGGCATGGTCCTGCAGAAATACCCGGATGCGCGTTTGACCCTGGTGGACCTGAGCGACAAAATGCTGGAAAAGGCCCTCGAGAGATTTCGCCAGACCGACCGGATCCGTTATGTGGTCGGGGATTATACCGTTTTGGAATTTCCGCAGCCGTTTGACGCCGTCATCTCTTCCCTGTCCATCCACCATCTGCCGCACGAAGCCAAAAGGTCGCTGTTCGCCAAAGTGTTCCGGCTTCTCAAAAACGGGGGCGTTTTCGTCAACGCCGATCAGGTGGCGGGCCCGACTCCCGAAATCGATCGGTATTACCGGCGCCGGTGGCTGGAGAACATCCGCGCCAGCGGACTGGAGAGCGGGGAAATCGAGGCGTCGATCGAGCGGAGGAAGCTGGACATCAACGCGACGCTTAAGGACCAGATCCGGTGGATGGAAGAGGCGGGTTTCCGGGATGTGGACTGCATGTACAAGTATCTGGATTTTGCCGTGTTTTACGGAAGAAAAGGTTGAGAAAAGGAGAGGATCCTGAATGAAATCGCTGACCGACTGCTACACGCTGTCCAACGGGGTGGAAATTCCCTGCGTCGGCTTCGGCACCTGGCAGACGCCCGCCGGCGATGTGGCCGTCACCTCCGTGCTCAGCGCGCTGGAAGCGGGCTACCGCCACATCGACACGGCGCAGATGTACGGCAATGAGGAGAGCGTCGGGGCCGCCGTGAAACAATGCGGAATCGACCGCAGGGAAATTTTCCTCACCTCCAAGCTGTCCAACCGCGTGCGCGGCTACCGGGAGACGCTCGAAGCCGTCGAGCAGACGCTGGAACGCCTGGGGACGGACTACATCGACCTGTTCCTCATTCACTGGCCCAATCCCGTCGCGTTCCGCGACCGCTGGCAGGAAGCCAACGCCGAGTCCTGGAAAGCGCTCGAGGAACTGTACGAAGCGGGCCGCATCCGCAGCATCGGCATCAGCAATTTCCGGCAGCACCACATCGAGGCGCTGATGAAGACGGCCAAAATCGCCCCGATGGTGAACCAGATCCGGCTCTGCCCCGGGGAGACCCAGGAAGAGCTCGTGGAGTACTGCCGGGAGCGGGGCATGCTGCTGGAAGCGTACAGTCCGCTCGGCACCGGCAAAATTTTCGAAGTGCCGGAAGTGGTGAAGCTGGCGGAGAAGTACGGAAAAACGGTCGCCCAGATCTGCATCCGCTGGAGCCTGCAGCGGGGCTACCTGCCGCTGCCCAAGTCGGTCACGCCCGCCCGCATCCGGGAAAACGCGGACGTGTTCGATTTCGAGCTGTCGCCGGAGGACGTCAAGCTGCTTGCCGACATGGATGGCGTGGTCGGGTATTCGCTCGATCCGGACACGACGAAATTTTGAACAGACTCTCGGCCAAAAAAAAGAACGGCCCGCCCTTCACCCGCGTAAACGGTCCCTTCCAGCCGGGCCGTTTGGGGAACAGGGGCGGGCCTTCGCCTTCTCTCGAGGCCGAGCTCGACCGCCTTCCGGTAAATGTCGGGCGGGTAGTCGTGCAACATGGACAGCGGGTTTTTCAGAAGCTTTCCCTCGCAAAATGCAGGTAGGAAAGAACGCAGATCGGCAGGTAATAGGCGCACCACGCCACCAGGACCAGCCTCCCGATCCAGGCCGCGCTCTCCAGCCCGGGGTGGAACACGCCCAGCATCGGGATGAGGAAACAGGCGGGAAACACGGCCCCGTGGGCGATGAGGAGCCCTTTCAGCCAGCGGTCCGCCTTCGTGGCTGCCCGGATCGTGAGGCCGGTGAAAAACGTGGCCAGCCCCATGATGCCGTACCCCAGCTGATCGTAGCCAAAAAACAGGCCGAACCGGTTGAAGTCGATGATATCGAGCGCTTCTTCCCCCAGACCGTGCAGACGCACCGCCGTCGTCTGCGCGTAGTAGACAAGGAGAATGAGGACGGCGTAAATACCGGACAGGACAAGCGCGACCAGGGAGGCAGCCTTGTGCTCGGGATCGCACTCCGCATGAAAGCCCGCGATCAGCATCACGAAGCCGAAGGCGATGAAGATCCCTGACAGGTAGCTCCCGAAATCGTAATCTATCAGCACGCAGACGGCAAAGGCGAGCACGGATACGACCTCCACGCCCGCTCCGATCCTGGCGACCGCCGCGTTCATGGCCATTCCTCCCGTCGAAGACTTGCGCAACTATCTTAATCCAATGTCCCGGCCGCTTCAAGGCGGCGCCTGAAAATGTCGCGATTTCTCCATTTTTCGTTCATCTGTCAGCCAAACCTGCCATGGCAGGGTAAACCGGCCCCACCGCAACAGGCGTTTCGTTGACACTCTTGTCCGGCGATTTGTAAAATGAAAGTGTCTTGATCAAAAATGGTGTGGCGAAGCACGCCCTGATCCGCATTCGGTTGTTGGATCGGGGCTTGTTTTTTCTGTCGGGAGGAGGAGAGCATCGCATGGGTTTCGAAGTGGCGCACGAGGAGTGGTTGGCTTCGCATCTCGGCCGGAGGACCGGGGAACGCAGGGATCGCCTGCTGAGGGGACACGGCCACGGAGAGCGGCTGTTCCTGAAGCGAGTCTGGTGGCCTCTGTTCGGACATTTCGAGCACCTGCATCCCGAGTACGAGGTGACGGACTGGCGCGGACAGCCGTATTTCGTGGATTTTGCCTGGATCCGGGGGCATTGCAAATTCGCATTTGAAATCAAGGGATACGGTCCGCATGTGCAAAATACCGATCGGACCCGATACCGCCGGGAGCTGAACCGGGAGACGTTCCTGCAGACGCTCGGGTTTCGCGTCGTGTCCATCCCGTACGACGACTTGGAGGAAAACCCGGAGATCACGAAGTTTTTGGTGAAGTCGCTCATGGCTCCTTTCGTGACAGCCAGGGACAACAACTCGAAACGGTCGCTCATCGAGCGGGAGGTGCTGCGCATCGCCATGCTTGCGGGCAAACCGATCCGTCCCGTAGATCTTGTTCGGGAGCTTGCCATCAACAAGCGGACAGCCGTCAAGGTGCTTCAACAGCTGTGCGGCGAGGGAAGACTGAGGCCGATCATGGGGAGCCGGAGCGGCCGCGTCACTCGGTATGAATGGGTGCGCTCGATGGACGGCGAGTACTTGTGGTGATGTGGTGCAAAAGTGCACCAAATTTTGTCCAATTTGAAGGAACTGGATGATTCGGGTGCAATAATGCACCAAATTGAACGGATTCATTGATGTGTGTGGAAAAACTGGTGCATTTATGCACCAAATTGCACAACAAGCCTAGTTATGTAAACTTTTTGAGTGCATTTTTGCACCACATTACCGCGGTGCAAACTTCGGAGGGGGTTGGCATCAAGGGGGGACCATGGGTCACACCACCTGAAAAATGTAAAACTTCAGGTATTCCGTCTCGGGCACGTTCCACAGGATCGGATGGTCCGGGGCCTGCTTGCGGGCCTCGATCTGCCGGAGCGTGCGGGAGGCGTCCTGCGCCGCGTCGGCCAGGATCTTTCGGAACAGCTCGTCCGTCACAAAATGGCTGCAGCTGCAGGTGGCGAGATACCCTCCCCGGGGCAAAAGCTGCATCGCCCTCCGGTTGATCTCCTTGTACCCCCGCGCGGCGAACCGGATCGTTTCGCGGGATTTGGTGAAGGCCGGCGGGTCGAGGATGATCAGGCCGTAATCGTGCCGCTTCTCCCCGGCCAGCCGGGTCAAGAGGTCAAACACATCCTCGCAAACAAAATCCATCTTCCCGTCCAGCCCGTTGCGGACGGCGTTGGCCCGGGCCAGATCGAGGGCCGCCTGGGAGACGTCCACGCACGTCACATGTTCCGCCCCGCCCAGCGCCGCATTGAGGCCAAAGGAGCCCGTGTGGGTGAAGCAGTCCAGCACGCGCATTCCCCCGGCGATCTGCGCCACGGCGGCGCGGTTGTACTTCTGGTCCAGGAAGAAGCCCGTCTTCTGCCCGTTCTCCACGTCGACCAGATAGCGCACGCCGTTTTCGGTGATTTCCGTCACGGCGGATTCCGGCGGCT